>Ga0247727_10005119_pt1 | contig 26973 bp, 35 predicted proteins | sample WisWelCaveWW1625_FD_202498 | JGI IMG/M metagenome (GOLD analysis project Ga0247727, IMG submission 202498) | Biofilm microbial communities from Wishing Well Cave, Virginia, United States - WW16-25 | ecosystem: Environmental > Aquatic > Deep subsurface > Groundwater > Cave microbial mat | place...
CCCGTTTCCTGACTTTTCGGGCCACCTCCACGGAATTGGTGCCCCGTTGCTTCCGGATGCCAAGCCCGACCGCGGGTTTTCCCAACACACGTGAAATTCTCCGGACATCGGCAAGGCCGTCTTCAATCGTGGCGACTTCCTTCAAGGGGATCGGACGGTAAATCGGCTGGCGGCCGCGCTGCTTAATGACGATTTTTTCAAATTCTTCTACCGATCGCGCTTCTCCCATAGCACGGACCGTAAATTCTTTTTTTTCGGTTTCAAGGATGCCCGCAGGAATTTCCACATGTTCCTCTTGAATAGCCTGGATGACATCATCCACCGTGAGCTGATAAGTTTCGAGCTTATTGACATCAAGCCATACCCTAAGGTTTCTTTCGAGGAAGCCGCCTAAGAAAACTTCCCCGACACCCGAAATGGTTTTAAACCGGTCTTTGATTTGATTGTCTACAAATTCCATGAGGTCTTTTAAAGGCCGTGTCGTGGAAACGCTGACCCACATAATAGGTTGGTCTTCAGGATTGACTTTGGTAATGACCGGGGGATCGATCTCTCGGGGAAGGCGGCGCTGGGCCTCAGAAAGTTTGCTTTGAACTTCCTGCAAAGCAATATCAATATCCCGTTCCAATTCAAACTCAAGACTAATAAGCGCCTGGCCCTGCCGTGTGGAAGAGGAGACTTCGCGAAGCCCTTCCACCCCCATGACGGAGTCTTCAATAATATCCACCACGTCGGTTTCCATGACTTCAGGGGCTGCGCCTTCCCAGGTGACGTCAACCGTGAGCACCGGAAAATCCACATCCGGCATCTGCCCAACGCCCATTCCGCGAAAGCTGATCAATCCAAAAAACATAAGGCCGATCATGAGCATCCACGCAAACACTGGGTTTTTAATCGAGATTTCAGATAAATTCACAGCACTTCTCCCTGGGCGACTTTCAGGCGCCAGTAGGTAATTTTCATTTCATAAAAGACCTGGTTGGCATCCCGCTCGGTCTGGTTTAAAGATTCAAGTGCCGCCAGCACATCAAGGTTACTCACCAAATTGCGCGAATACTCTTCCTGCTGCAGCCGGTAATTTTCCTGCGAATCTTTGACCGCGAGCTCAAGGGATTTGGACTGGTCCGCGGCCGCGGACCACTTTTCATAAGCTTCTTCGATTTCAAGTTCGGCCCGCCGTTTTGCTTGAGAATGAAAAAGCTTGGCTTTACGCCATTCGCCTAAGCTCTCTTTAATTTCCCCCAGGGCCCGGCCGCCCTGAAAAATGGGAATATCAAATCTAAACAAAAGATCCCAATCGTAATCGCGCTGAAATCCTTCCCGTTTGACATATTGATTATTCTCAAGAGAAATGTCCGGCCACAATTCGCTTTGAGCGATCACCACACTGCTCCGCGCGGTTTTGATCGCGGCCTCGGCAGCCTGGACATCGGCACGGTTTTCACCGGCAGGAAGCAATTGGGCAAGGCTTTGACTGAGACTTGTTTCAAGCGCTTCTTCCTCTAATCGTTCGAGATCAATCGGAATGCCTGTGAGATATTCAAGAATGTGCTGGGCCACTTTTAAAACGCCGCGGGAGCGGGCCAGGTCGGACTCAATGATCCGCATACGGGCCCGGGCAGAGACAACTTCGCTTAACCGGGAACGTCCGATTCGCTCCCGGGCCTCAAGATCCGTAATGCGATTCCGAAACAACTGATGAATTCCCTCAAGGATTTCGATATCCTTCTCATACCGCATGACCTGATAAAAAGACTCGACGACATCGAGAAAAAGAAGCTGTTCTGCGCGGGCACTTTCCTCGGTGCGCTGTCTTTTTAAACTGCCCGCACCCGCAATGGCCCCCAGGCTTCGAAAACCCTGAAAAAGAGGCTGGCTAATCACAAATTTTCTTTCCCGCCGGTGTTGCGCATTAAAAGTGCTTCCAAAAGATTCGTCGGAGCCGGACTGGGACGGCTGGATAATAATAGGATCCGGGTCATTGGGATCCGCGGAAGGGATTTCAATGGGGGCGGGCGGGGGAATCGTTTGAGGCTTGGGAGCGTCCTGGCGCGTATCCGTGATGACGAAGCGCACGTCGCCAATCGCTTCCCCTGCGGCTTTATAAAACTGCGCTTCGGCAATTTCAATATCCTGTTTTCTAATGGCGAGGGTTTCACTTTGTTTTAATGCAAGCTGGTAACAGTCTTCCAGGGTAAGCAGCGGCAGGGGAGCGGGCTCCTGGTATGGCGACTGTACGGGTACGGGCGGTTTTTTTGCCATGGCCCACGCCGGCGATTGAATCGCAAGCAAGCATAAAAGGCTTATCCCGAAAGTAAAAAATCCAATCGGCTGGTTCATATTTGATCATCCCCACGTGAGAGCAAAACTTCATCCATTGTTTTGGAAAGCAGCCTGTAAAAACGCTGGATCGTTTCCTTCTCTTTGGCATTGAAAGGCTCAAAGGTTTTAAGCAGGAAACTGGATATGTAGACTTGTGTTTTTTGGACGATCCGCTCGCCTTTGGGTTCAAGTTTGATTAGATGAATCCTCCGGTCTTTTGCATGCGGGAGCCGCTTAAGGCATTTTTTTTCTTCGAGGCGGTCCACGAGATTCGTCACCGCGGGTTTTGAAATATGAAGGCGTTCACTGAGTTGTGTCATCGGAACCTGCCCGGCTTGAGAAAGATGACTTAGAAGGGCGTATTGAGGCAGTGTCAAATCCGCCTGGGTGAGGATGCTGGCATAAAGCCGGGAAAACTTGACCTGGATTTCCCGCAGATATTTTAAGAAGGCGTCTCGCTCAGGCATAAAATAGTTCGATCCTTAAATAGTTAATTCATTTAACTAATTAGATTATAGCGAGGCGGGTCAAAAAAAGCAATGGATGAAATGAACAAATCATGAGGAGGTGCCGATATCCTGAGGGATGATGATTCCTGAAGGAGCTTTTATCGCGGGATTATTCGGGCTTGCGGCGGGGAGTTTCTTGAATGTCTGTATCTGGCGGCTGCCGCGCAAGGAGTCGATTGTCTGGCCGGGGTCCCATTGCCCGCAATGCGGCCGCGGGCTTTCGTGGTTTGAGAATATCCCGCTTTTTAGTTTTCTCTTGTTTCGCGGGCGCTGCCGTTACTGCCCAAAAGCAATTTCAAAACGATACCCTGCAGTTGAAACCCTTTCAGCCTGCATTTGGATCATCAGCTGGCACGCTTACCCGCACTCATTTATGGCTGTGATTTCGGCGGTGTTCCTTTCCTTGCTGCTTGTGACTATTTTCACAGACTTCGAAACCGGTCTTATTCCCGATTTTCTTACCCTCCCTGGGATCGGGATAGGAATGGCCGCGAGCTTTTTCTATCCTCCTCTGCAAGAAGCGCTGATAAATTTAAAGGCGCTCCAACAGAGTATCGTGGGATTTTGCGCTGGTATTTCGCTCGGCTATTTGACAGGTGCTATGGGAAAAAATATCTTTAGAAAAGAATCCCTGGGCGGAGGGGATATCAAGCTTCTTGCCATGCTGGGCGCTTTTCTTGGCTGGCAGGGGGTGTTACTAACTTTTTTTATGGCGCCTTTTTTTGCGCTACCCTTTGCCCTTTATTGCCGCTGGATTAAAAAACAAGAAATAATGCCTTACGGTCCTTTCCTTTCAATTGCCGCCGGCTTTGTTTTCTTTTATGAGAAAATAATCGTGGAGTATTTGCAATTGCATTTTTAAAAATTTTGTTTATGATAAGCCCGGTTATGAGTCAAAGCACTGCACCTTCCTATGATTTAGGCAACCTTGGCATTGAAACCCGAAAGCTCGGAATGTGGGCGTTTTTGGCCTCCGAAGTCATGTTTTTTACCGGATTAATCGGGGCTTATATTGTACTTCGTCAGGCCCAGCCAAGCTGGCCGCTTCCAAGCACGATCCTGAACATCCCCTTAACGGCCGTGAACACATTTATTCTGATTTGTTCCAGCGCGACGCTTGTCAAAGGGCTTGCCTCAGCCAAAGATGGAGATAAGGAAGGCATGCAGGTGGGCCTTTTTCTGACGTTTCTGTTGGGCGCGCTTTTTTTGGCGATACAGATGCATGAGTATGACGAATTACTGCATGGCCGGGGCCTCACCCCGAGCGGCAATATTTTCGGAACCTGCTTTTTTACCCTGACTGGCTTTCACGGGATGCACGTATTTATCGGTGTTCTTTGTATGCTTTTTGTCTTTATCAAGTCGCTTCGCGGTGGATACTCTCCGGCCGAATACCGTGGGATTGAAATTGTGGGGCTTTACTGGCATTTTGTGGACCTAGTCTGGATTATCCTTTTTACGATTCTCTATTTAATATGAGTTCCGATACCCACGCCCATCCCAGTTACGGAAAAATCTTTCTCGCCCTTTTTGCTTTAACCGTTGCGGAAGTCATTTATGCGAATGTCCCTCTTGCAAAGGTTTATATTGTTCTTGGCCTGGTTTTTCTTGCGGTCTTAAAGGCTGCCTTAGTGGCTCTCTTTTATATGCACTTACGGTTTGAAAAAGTGCTTCTTGCCATTATTGGTTTTGCCCCCCTGATTTTAAGTATCATTCTTATCTTAATGGTGGGCGCGGATATCCGCCATATTCATCCCTGATGTTTGGCGTACCCCTTCCAAAAGTGCCGGGTTTGATAATCAACATCAAAGGCAATAAACCCGGCACTTTTGGAAGGGGTACGCATACTTCGATTGTTTTCCTTGATGCCGGGACCGTTGATTTCGGGGATGTTTCTTTTGCCGAAATCAAAAGGCTTGGCAGTCTCAAAATTTATCGCGATACACTTCCGGGCCAAATAGAAAAGCGGATTCAGAGTGCGGATACGGTGATTATTAATAAATGCGTTCTTGACCGGAAACTCTTGATCCGGCTTAAGTCCGTGCGGGCTATTCATGTCGCGGCAACCGGGGTCAATAATGTGGATCTCAAGGTCGCGGCTGAAAGGGGTATTGCGGTCACAAATGTCTCGGATTACTCCACCGAGACAATGGTGCAGTCTACTTTTGCTTTGATTCTAGCGCTGGCCTGCGATCTTTTCAGGATGAATCGCTTAGCAAAAGACGGAACGTGGAGCCGGTCGCCCTTTTTTATCGTAGCGCCGGTCTTTATCAAAGAAATCTGCGGTAAGACCCTCGGGATTATCGGTTACGGAAACATCGGAAAACGGGTGGCCGAGGCGGCCCGGGCTTTCGGGATGAAAGTATTGATTGGCCGTATTCCCGGGAAGCGTTATGCCAAAAAGGACAGGGCCAAACGCGTCTCTTTTAATACGCTCATCAGCCGTTCGGATTTTGTGACGGTTCATACCCCGTTGACGGAGTTAACACGAGACTTGATAAACGCCGGGGTTATCCGTAAGATGAAGCCCGGTTCTTTTTTAATCAATGTGGCGCGAGGCGGTATTGTCAATGAACGGGCGCTTTTCGACGCTCTGAAATCAGGGCGCCTGGCAGGGGCCGCGATTGATGTTTTAAGCCAGGAGCCGCCGCCCGCGAATCATTTCCTCTTCAAGGCGCCGAATTTGATCATCACACCGCACTCCCTGTGGGCGAGCCTTGAGGTCAGAAAGCGGCTTGTGGATGAATTGACCTTAAATATTAGGGCTTTTCAGCAAGGGAAAAGACGTAACCGTCTTGATGCAGTTTAAGAAAAGTAGCTTGAAAGGTGAAAAATGATAACGGTTGAAGAAATACAGGCCATCCTTTTGAAGGAGCTCCCCGATGCTGAGGTCAGTGTAGAAGATATGACCGGTACATTTGACCATTTTGATGTCACGGTGGTCTGGACAGGATTCCAGGGGAAAGGGCTGATTGAACAGCACCAGACAGTGAACCGGATTTTATCCGCGCCCCTTGAAGATGGGCGTATCCACGCTTTGAAAATAAAAACAAAAATCCCAGCAGGAAAGTAATTGGAGGTTGTATGCCAGACGATGTCGTTGAGCAAATTAAATCAGAAATCCAAAATAACAAAGTCGTAGTTTTTATGAAAGGGACGCCCCAGTTTCCAGGGTGCGGTTTTTCCCGGGCAACTGTGGACGTGTTGAGGGCCTTCCCTTATCCCTTTAAGGGGATCGATATCCTGGCCAATCCCGATATTCGCGCCACTCTGCCCGAGTATTCCAACTGGCCGACTTTCCCGCAGGTTTTTATCAACGGGCAGCTTGTGGGCGGCTGTGACATCATCCACGAGTTAAGGGATTCGGGAGAGCTGGAGAAGCTTTTGAAAGAAGCGTTTGAGGGAAGTAAGAGTTAAGCCGCAAGCTACAAGCTTCAGGCTACAAGCTGCAAAGAACCGGGTATGGCTTGCGGCCTGCAGCCTGCAGCATGGAGCTGTTGAGAGTTGATGCTTTTATTCTTAATCGTTTGCTTGCTTGTTTCACTTTTAATAGTCTGGGCATTCTGGATCGAGCCGCGCCTGATTCAGCTTTCACGCCACGAGATATTCCTTCGTAAAGCCTTGCCCCACCCGGTCCGCATTCTGCATCTTTCCGACACCCACTTCGCGGGGCCTCATAAAACCATTTCACGTTTCTTCGACCGTCTCTCGGAGGAACCTGTCGATTTTGTGGTGGTGACAGGGGACATCATGGACTGCGAAGAGGGGCTTCCGTTCTGCCTGGAGAATCTTAAAAAACTTAAAACCCGGGAGGGGATCTTCGCGGTGTTTGGAAATCATGATTATTTTGATTTCCAGTTTGCCGACGTTTTTTTGCATAATTTTCCAGGGCAGGGAAGGCCCTTAATCACCCAGCGGGTGGATTTTTTTGAGCAATCTCTTAAAGACGCCGGTATCCGAGTTTTAAGGAATGAGACAGAAACGGTTATGATAGAAAATATCCCTTTGTTAATTCACGGGCTGGATGATCCGACGACAGGGCATGCCGACCTTTTAAAGGCCATGCAGAACTTTGATCCGGAAAAAATCAATATTCTTTTAACCCACACAATTGACGCGTTTCTGGATCTTGGTGAAAATCAGATTGATCTTTCTTTTTCCGGCCATTCCCACGGAGGTCAGATCCGGCTGCCGATCGTGGGCCCGATTGTCACGCATACCTCTTTGGGCAGGCCCTATGCAGCAGGCATTTTCGATCTCAAAGGTGCTGTTTGCACCGTCTCACGCGGGCTCAATGCGAGCAGGTTCTTGCGCGCAAGGCTTCTTTGCCGTCCGGAAGCAATCCTTTTGACGGTGAAGGGACGGTAAATGTATTGTTAGGGCACCCCCCTGTAGAGTAAAGTAAGTAGAGTAAGCGTACCCCTTCCAAAAGTGCCGGGTTTAGCCACCCACTGATGCTGATAATTAAACCTGGCACTTTTGGAAGGGGTACGCAAATCTTTGTTTAAAAAATGCGAGAGCTCTGCGGTTAAGGTAGGCCATAACGAGGATCGTAAAATAGTGCCCCAAGGGAACAAAGATGGCTTTGGGTTTTCGAAGGGCTTCCCATAAGGCCAGCGCATAACGGGGAAAAACTACGTGGTCGAATCGTGCAATCACCATGAGTATTTTTTCGGGGTCAATTTGTTTAGCTGCTTCCAAAGGATCTTCTTTGAAATCTTTTTTTAATTCACGGACAAATTCTTCCCGGCTTAATTTTAACCCCCGTAATAACTCCCTGCAGTAACTTGATAACAAAGGGTCTTTCGAAGTGACAATAATTTCCGGAATATTGCCGCCGGCAAGCGCCACCACGCAGGCTTTAAGACGGGGTTCCTCAGCCGCTAGTAACACACTTAAGACCCCTCCAAGGCTGATCCCAAGGCTTCCGATCCGAGTGGCATCCACCGCAGGATTTTTGACAAGTTCATCCAGGGCAAGCTTTGCCTGCTCGACCGTTCGGGACAGATAATCCCCAACTTGTTCAATGCCCTTATGCGGAAGATATTGAAAGAAATCCCTGCGCAGGATTGCCACGGCAAAGCCCTTGCGCACAAAAAAGTGCGCAATCATTCGTTCAATCCAAAGGTCCGTGAAAAAAAGAAGCTGGCCCAGGATTGGCAATATGAGGATGAGCGGAGCGGGCTCTTTTTGTTTTGGGGGCAGAAGAAGTTCAAAATGCGGCATCTGCAGTACCTATGGCTAGCGTACCCCTTCCAAAAGTGCCAGGTTTAATTATCAACATCGGCGGCTAAACCCGGCACTTTTGGAAGGGGTACGCCAATCTCAAATATATTTTTCCTGATAGATTTTTACCAGCGCGAAAAATACAGAAAGAATGACAGGCGCGAGGAAAATTCCCATCAGGCCGTAGAGTTTAAGCCCGCCGAGGATACCGAAGAAAAGCAAAAAATAAGGAAGTTTTGTCTTTTCACCGATCAAGATAGGTTTCATGAAGTTATCCACCAGGCTAATGACAAGAAGGCCGAAGAGGAAAAGAATCATGGCTTTCACGTAAGCGTGCTGGATGAAAAGATAGACAGTTAAAGGCAGCCAGATGATCGAAGGCCCGGCGACCGGGATCAGCGCGGCGAGGAATGTCGCCATTCCGAAGAATATCGACGCGGGGATCCCTAAGATCCAGAAAATAGCGCCTGCTATGATGGCCTGCGTCAGGCTTGTCAAAAGCTGCCCCCGGATGACCGCTGAAAATGTTTCATTGATCTGGCCAAAAACGGATTTTTTTGTTTCCTTTTCAAGCGGCGCAATGTCGTAAATGAACTGGTAGATCTTCCAGCCGTCTTTTAAGAAAATGAAAAGTAAAATGGCCACCAGGAAGACATTTAGGATGACAAAGAAGAGGTTTTTGGTCAGGTGGCCGACTTGGGCTGCGATGGTATTTCCAAGATTGCGGGCGCCATTGAGCATCCAGGTGGAAATGTTTTGATTCAAAGGCTCCCACCGGCCGATTTGCTTTTCAAGGGTCTGCACAAAAGGAACTGCCCGGGTATCATTAATGAGTTTTTCAAGCTGGCCGCTTTGGATATAACTTGAGACTGCCTGGTAAAGGTCAATGGCCTGGCCGGTAATATTGATAATCAAAAAAACGATCGGTGGAATCACTACGAGAAAGATCAAAATGGTCATAAGGAAGGCGGCTATAAGGTCGTGGGTTTTTAACATTTTCTTGAGGCGGTCAAAGACGGGGTAAAAACCGAAAGCCAAAATAGCGGCCCAGAAAATGGAGTGGAAGAAGGGTCCAAAAATAAGAAAGATTTCAAAAACGACAAAAACCAGCAGTGCAATAAAGAAAAGTGAAATGAATTGATCGCGTGTCATGTCAGGGGGCTATTTGCCAGTTCCTATTATCGGCCGCTTCAAGAAGATTCTTAAAAAGGGGCTAACGGTGTTGGTCAGTTGCTTAATGTTGAACAAATGGCTGTGCTGAGGGAAGGAGATAATTGCGGACATAATCCAGAATCCCCTCGTGGGTTGAAAACCGGCACTGAAAACCAATGGCTTTTTGAGTGTGGCTGATATCCGCTTGCGTGTAATTCTGGTAAAAATCATAAGGGTTGTCAAAATACTCAGGCTGTAAATGAGTGCCCAAAACCTCATTCAAGGAAGCAATCACCTCATTGAATGACGTGGGTTTCCCGGTGCCGATATTGACTGCCGTATTTTGTTTTGCGCTTCGCGCCTGGATCGTGGCTTCAACCACATCTTTCACATAGATAAAATCCCGCTGCTGCTCGCCGTATTTGAAAACGCGGGGTCGCTTGCCGGCCAGCATTTGCTGGCAGAGCTGGTAGATCATGCTGGCCGCGGCGCCTTTAAAGGATTCGCGCGGGCCAAAAACATTGAAATAGCGCAAGCCAACAACCTTAAGCTTACCTTCATACGTTTTAGCCAGGTTTTCCATGATCCATTTGGAGAATCCGTAAATATTGTTAGGTTGTCCCGCATCAGACTCTTTCATCGGGGTATTCTGGCTTCCGTAAACCGCGGCTGAAGAGGCATACACAAGGTCGGCCTTTTTATCCACAGCCAGTTCAAGGATATTGCGAAATCCTTCCACGTTATCAAACATCATTTTTCTTTCGTCGAGGACCGTGGTGTCGGTAATGGAGGCAAGGTGGAAGATAACGTCAAAGGGCTTACTATATAGGATGTTCAGACTGTCTTTTTCTGCGAGGTTAAAGCCAAGCACGTCGCCGCGGAAACCCACCAGGTTCTTGAAACTCGAGCTCCTGAAATCATCTATAACTGTAATGGTAGCATTGGGATAGCGTGATTCAAGTTCAAAGGCAAGGTTGGAGCCGATAAATCCGCTTCCGCCTGTGACGAGGATGTTTTTCATAAGTGGTGTATGTTACCCAATTTCCAGAAAAGAGCAATCAAAAATTCATCCGGTGTCTGTCTCATACGGTGTCAGACACCGTGTCTGACACCGTAGATTTTATTTGCGTTGGAATAGGGCGGCTTGTTTCTTATAATGCCCGCCTATGTTGAAGGAAATGACGCAGTATTTATTTGATCTGGCCGCAACGCCCTGGGGGCCGCTTGCCCTTGTCGTGCACGCTTACTTAGAGGCCTTTATTCTTCCGGTGGGGCATGAATTAATTTTGATTCCTGTCGCGTTAGCCAATCCGCGCTGGAGCCTGGTGTTTGCACTGATGAGCACCACGGCTTCGACCTTCGGGATCATGACGGGGTATGCGGTCGGTAAATGGGGCGGCCGGCCTTTATTGAAGCGTGTCATCAAGCCTGAATTACTCGCCCTGACCGAGCGCGAAATCCACCGTTATGATGTGTGGGCGATTGCCATTGCCTGCTTTACGCCTTTTCCGGATAAGGTGTTTGCGCCCGTTGCCGGGGCCATTCACCTTAATTTCAAGAAAGTCGTGGTGGTGGCTTTTCTTTCCCGCGGTGCAAGGTTTTTTCTGGTGTGCGGGCTTCTTTTCTTCTACGGCGAGGCGATGAAGCAGTGGATTCTCGATTATGCCTATTATGTTTTGGCCGGGATTTTGGGAGTTTTTCTGTTGTCGTATCTTTTCTGGAAGTTGATGGTGAAGTTCCTGCTTAAGAAGGAGCGCCTGGTTTAATTCTTTTGATCCCCGCCATTTTTTCCGCCAGGGGTTTTGCGATTTCGCGAAAAGTCTTTCCCGACTTCTCATCCCGCTCGCCCGGCGCAATTTCAGCTAACGGAACCATAATAAAGGCGTGTTTGTCATAATCAGGGAGGGGCAGGATATCCAGATCAATCGTCCGTGGCATGAATTTGTTATCCGGGCTTCGCTCGCGGCCCAACTTTTCTTCAATCGCGCGGAGCGCTGAAAGAAAATCCCGCGGGCTCAGGGGCGTTTCAATTTCGACCGCGAGATTCCAGAATTTTTTATCCCCGGCGGGGCCTACGGGTTCGGTTTCGTAAATCGAGGACACCTGTTTTAAAAGAAAGGTTTCTTTAAGCAGTTGAAGGCAGGCCGGCACATTTTTCTCAGGATGAACGTTTGAACCGATACTCAGAAAAACGGACCTCATTTTCTTTTACGGAGGATTTCAATCCCGACATTCCTGGAATAACGGATCGCTCCGGGTTTTGAAATCCGGACTTTGATCTGGGTAAGGGAAAATTCTTTCAGCAGTTTTTGGGCGAGTTTCTCAGCTAAAGTTTCAATGAGGTAAAAGCGGCTTTTTGAAACAAAGGCAAGAGTCGTTTTGGCAATTTTTTTATAATCGACCGTGTCCTGGATCCGGTCTTTTTTTGCGGCCTTGCGGATATCCGCAGGAAATTCGAGATCAATGAGGATCTTCTGGCGGATTTTTCTTTCCCAGTCAAAGATCCCGATCAGGCATTTGGTTTCAAGGGCTTGAAGAAAAATTTTGTCTTGCATGACGCGGTAGTGTAACATCTTTGGACGCCAAGCTGCAAGATGCAGGCTGCAAGCCGCAGGCCACAAGCCACAAGCTACAGGCTACAAGTTTCATGCCGCAAGCTTCAGAGCTTATAAACGATGTTTCAGCTTGTAGCTTAAGCCTGTAGCCTGTAGCTTAGGATTCTATGAACACTCAGCTAATCAAAGATTTTTCTTTGCCTCACAAGGTTGACCCCCTTTGCCCCATTTTTGGGACATGCGGAGGGTGTGCCTACCAGGACCTTCCTTATGAAGAGGAATTACGAATAAAAGAAGAGGGGCTGAGAACCCTTTTTCATCAGGAACTTGCCGTGGGGGAGGAAGTTTTTGAGGCGATTGTTCCGTCGCCCGCGCCCTATCACTACCGCAGCCGCCTGGACTTGGGGCTCCGGAAGACAAAAAAAGGGGAATTTTTTATGGGGTTTATGCCCCAGAATTCCCGCCGCATTGTGCCGGCGGAATCCTGCGCCATTGCCCGGCAGGAGATATCGGATTTTCTTCCCGAATTAAAACGGCAGGCTCAAGGAAGACTCCCGGAAGATTACCAGGTCGCCAATCTCGTGATCCGGACCGGGGATGACGGGCGGATTTTTTGGGGCGGAATCGGACGAAGGTCGCTTCAGATGAATGAGGAGGATTATTTCTGGACGGAAGTCCACGGCAAAAAAATATTTTATTCTCTGGATACCTTTTTTCAGGCGAATTTATCGATTCTGCCGTATCTAATGGAAAAGATTGAGAGTGTGGCAGGTTTTGATCAAACTACTTATTTTTTTGATCTTTATTCAGGGGCAGGTCTTTTCGGGATTTATTTTGCCGAAAAGGTAAATAAGGTGTTTATGATCGAAGAATGCAAAGATTCCACCAGACTTGCCCGGTTTAATACCGGCTTTCACAAGCTGGAACAAAAGATCGAAATTGTGACAGGAAAAGTTGAAGACGAGTTACCTTTATTGCTTGCGCCGCTTCAAAGCCAAAAAAGCGTAGCCATGATTGACCCTCCAAGAAAAGGCCTCTTGCCCTCGGCCCTTGAGGCGCTTCTGGGTTTTCCGGGAACCCTTCTTTATTTATCCTGCCAGCCCGAGTCCCTGGTGCGTGATTTAAAGGCATTTGTGCAAAAAGGTTGGGCCATTGAAAAAGTGATCCCTTTTGATTTTTTTCCGAAAACGGTTCACCTCGAAACTTTGGTGAAATTATGCCGATAAATTCGGTAACTTCCTTTTCATCTACCCCCTCACCCTGCCCTCTCCCCGCAGGGGAGAGGGTTGGGGTGAGAGGCAGTATTTCCGACTTATCCTTTCTTGAAATCATTCAGTCAGAACGTCCGCTTGAAATTGAAATTGGATGCGGAAAGGGGCGATTTTTATTCGGCCAGGCCCGGCGATACCCTGAAATTAATTTTCTGGGGATTGACAGGGTGGCCAAATGGATGAAAAAAAGGGCTGGCCGGGTTGAAAAGGAAGGATTAAATCACCTTAAGTTCATCAAAGCAGATGCCCGTGAAATTTTAAATAATCACGTTCCTTCATACAGGGTCAGTGTTTTTTATGTTTATTTCCCGGATCCCTGGGCGAAGCGCCGTCATAAAAAAAGAAGGCTCGTGACAAGTGAGTTTTTAGCCCTCTTGCATGACCGACTTGCGTCGGGGGGCCAGATCCAAATGGCCACGGATGATGAAGATTATTTTTTGGGAATCAAAAAAGCTGTAAGCTTAAGCGGAATTGAGTGGCGTGGAATCCGGGAAAGTTCAAACCAAAGGTTCGGGGAGCCGTTAGAAAAAACCAATTACGAAATGAAATTTGAAGCACAGAAAAAAAATATTTATTATTTGGAGCTGACTAAATGAGGATTGCGCGTGCGCTTGCTTTAGCGGGCATTGATTCCCGCAGGAAATGCGAAGAACACATTAAAAACGGGGCTGTGACGGTTAATGGGGAAGTCATCCAGGATTTGGGCCGTCAGGTGGATCCTGAAAAAGACCTGATTTGTTTCCGCGGAAGGCCCGCCACTTTTGGAAAGTTCGTTTATTTTATTCTGAATAAACCCGCCGGCTACACCACGACGGCTTCCGACCCGCATGCCAAAAAAATTGTCTATGAGCTTCTTCCGCGTGTGCTTGTGGCCGGATCCCGTCAGCCCAAACAAACCCACACCCGTGTTTTTCCGGTTGGCCGGCTTGACCGGGATTCCACCGGGCTTTTGCTTTTCACTAACGACGGGGATTTGGCCAACCGGCTTATGCATCCCAGATACAAAATCGGAAAGTGGTATCAGGTGAAATTAAATCGCGCGTTTGATCTCCGGGACGGAAAGCACCTGCGCCGCGGTGTGGAGCTTGAAGAGGGAATAGCCAGGGTTCAAAAGTTCCGCCCTTTGACACGCCGTACGCTTCAGGTTTTAATCGCCGAGGGTAAAAAAAGAGAAGTCCGGCGTATTTTCGAGATGCTGGGATATGAGGTTTATGAGCTTATGCGCGTTGCCTTTGGCCCGATTGTTTTGGGGAATCTGCCGCTTGGGGCAGGGCGGTACTTAACCAACGAAGAAGTTATCCGACTAAGAAAGGTCGTGGAAGGAAGATGATTGCGTTACGCTTGCCTATAAAAGCGATTATTTTTGATTTGGGGAATGTCCTGGTTCACTACGACCCTTACAAGGCCGCGCGCCAGTTTGCCAAAGCCTGCAAAGTGCCACTTTTTAAAGTCTGGCTGCATTTTTTTACCTCCCCGGTTGAGAAAGCTTACACTCGAGGGACGATTTCGTCGCAGGATTTATACAAACACGCGAAAGATGTTTTTAAATTCCCGATGACATACAAAACGTTTCGGCATATCTGGAATGACATTTTCTGGGAAAATGAAGGAATGGATGATCTGCTGAAAGAGTTAAAAAAGCACTACCCGCTTTATTTAATTTCCAACACCAACGAGATGCACTTTAACCATATCAAAAGCAAATACAAAATCCTCAGGCATTTCAAGAAAACTTTCCCTTCCCACAAAATGGGGCACCGTAAACCCGAGCGGGAAATTTATGAAAAAGTGCTGGCTCAAATTGGATTGAAACCTGAAGAAACCGTTTTTATTGACGACGTCCCTCAATTTGTCGACGGCGCCCGAAAAGCCGGTATGCACACCATTCGCTTTCGGAATCAAAAACAGCTCATCAAAGACCTGGCGCGGCTGGGGATATGAGGGGCTTAATATCTCTCTGTACAAAAAGAACAAAAAAAACAAAAAAGGTACCCCTTCCAAAAGTGCGGGGTTCAATATTTTAACAGCTGATCGCTGATGAGTTCCGCATAAGGCTCATCGATTTTCACAAACTCTTCATAATTCCTCTGCCTCTCCGCCGGACTCTTTCCCATCCCTTGATAATACAAATTCTCACTCACCAAAGGATCTTTTATCCCTCTCACGTAGAAACCTGCGCTTGAGTATGGATAGTCCTCCGCTTTGACTACTATCCTGGCCTTAACAGGGTTTCTTTCAATATATCTGCCGCACTGCAAATAGTAGCTCTCTTCGGCAATCCGAGGGCTTCGGTAGCGCTCCTCAAAAACGTGGCCGGTTGTCCCGTATTTTTTCTTGTAATACCTCGCATATCCCAATTGCACCCAATGCATAAACCGCGGTAAGCTCTCCGCCTCTTCACTTTTTATTAACAGGTGATAGTGGTTACTCATCAGGCAATAATGATAAATCTTGACCCGGTCCCGACCCTGCCCTTTCTTAAGCATTCCCATGAAACACTCATAATCCAGCTTCTCTTCAAAAAGGGTCTTCCGGTTATTCCCACGGTTAAAAACGTGATAGATACCGCCGGCGACAAATTCTCGTGGCTTTCTAGGCATAAAAATACCCTCCGTCATTTTTCAATGTTAGAGGGTAAATCGTGTCTACTTTCGGCCTTTACAGCTTGCTGCAATATTCCCGCTTTTTCAAAGCGGGTTTATCCGATCTTTCCAGGTGTCAACTAACTCTTCGCCAGAAGATCAGCCAACCCTTGCTTGGTCTTTTTCTAGTGATATTCTATTTCAAACCCCGCACTTTTGGAAGGGGTACCTTTTTTGTCTTCTCTTTTTAGCTTTTGAAGGAAAGATGAAAACGGGAGGGGAAATCAGGATTCAAGAATGGGGCTTGTGGTGCTTGCGCTGAAACCAGTCAAAAATCATAAGTGCAATAACAATGACTAATATGGTCATCACCATATAATTACCTAGCATCAGGGCTGCTCCCCTTTCTTAATCCAAAGGCCGACTGCAAAGGCTAAAACTCCAAAAGCGTATATCAAAAGCTTAACATGGGGCTTCAGCGAGGTAAAGAAGTTATTCGCATAAGCAGCCGCAAAGGTAATCGAGCATATGTTTAACATAAATTTCTGGATAAAATCCCGGCGTTCAGCCGTTAAGAAACTTTCACGTGCTTTCATAAGGTGGGAGCTTACCATGAAATGAATATAAAGCAATTAATTTTTATCTTTATTTAATATTCTAATTTCGGGGGCAGCGTACTGTGTCCCCGGAATTGCGCAGTGAAGCGGCTTGGGAAGGCTTGTGGGGATGATTTCGTTTGCGTCCTCGGATTACACCGGTCGGAGCTAAGAAAGATTCAATTTGTCAAATGTAAAGCCCTGACCCCCTTTTGCTTAAGCATTCCCATGAAACACTCATAATCCAGCTTCTCTTCAAAAAGGGTCTTCCGGTTATTTCCACGATTAAATACGTGATAGATACCGCCGGCGACAAATTCTCTCGGCTTTCTAGGCATAAAAATACCCTCCGTCATTTTTCAATGTTAGAGGGTAACTGGCCTTTTGCAGGTTTTTATGAAATTAACCTCTTTAATCACAATAGGTTAAGTAATTTTGTTTCAATCGCCTTTGCGCAGGGATCGAAGGGAAATTCAGCACCCCTTTCGGAGGGCTTGATTTCCCTAGAAAGCTTAAAAAATGGTTGCCCCTTAAGGGTGGAAAAACCTGCAAAAGGCCAGAGGGTAAATCGTGTCTACTTTCGGCCTTTACAGCTTGCTGCAATATTCCGGCTTTTTTAAAGCGGATTTATCCGATCTTTCCAGGTGTCAACTAACTCTTCGCCAGAAGATCACCCAACCCTTGCGTGTTGTTTATGTGGTCGATATTGTATTTCAAACCCCGCACTTTTGGAAGGGGTACCTTTTATTGGCCCAGTCGCAGGGTTCGGTAGCGCTTGCATCGAGCCTGGCAAGAGAAACCGGACTGAGCGAAACGACCATAGCCCGCCACTTGGAGGTCATGGCTCAAACCTACGTTCTTTACGTAGTGCCTAGTTATTCGACCAATCTTGCGAATGAACTCAAAAAATCCAGAAAATATTATTTTTTCGATATCGGAATCCGGAATGCCCTTTTAAAGGATTTTCGTAATGCTCCGGACCGGGAAGACAGAGGGGTGTTGTATGAAACGGCGGTTATGCTCCAGCTCATTCAGCAATTGAAGCCGAATATGGAATTGCGGTTCTGGAGAACCAAAAAGGGAGAGGAAGTGGATTTTGTGCTTGTGAAAAACAGAATGCCTGTCCCCATTGAGGTAAAATCCGGTTTATCCAAGCCGGAAATTCCGCCCGGTATTTACGCTTTTTTACGCCGATATCCAAAATCACCTTTCGCCGTGGTTTTTAACGATTCCATTGAACACACCGTTCAGCTTGAAGGCCGTTACACGATTTACTTCAAAAAATGGATGGACGCTTGCGGCCTGGAATATCTTCAAAACGTAAAGTAATCATCCGTCGGTGGCGCATCGAAAGCGAAGCTGCAAGTCTTAGGCGTCCTGCGTATGCGAGCCGGTTCTCTCGGGGACAGGTTCCGTGTTGTTTCTGTGGGCTAAAAGATGGAAGCTTCAACTACCGGTAAATTTGCCGGCGGTGGCCAAGGCGGAGAAGAGTGACTTTCCTGGATTTGTCATCGATATCATAAAGGAGTCAAAAATCACCAATGCGAATCCGCCAAACGCCGGTCAAGGGACCTCGCTTCGCTCGGCCACCTGCCCGTGGCCTGTCACCGTGGGCAGGTACATTGCCGTAGGGAAACATCCAGTTTCCCACGGCAAGTACTGGCCCATAAAGGGCCTGTACTGCTCCAGAAACCCCGGGCAAGCCCGGGGCATCTTCCGCTGTGAATGGGGTTGAAACTTTTAACTGAAGAATTCGCCGGTCCAGAGGCGGTCTATAAAGATACGCCAGGGAAGGATTTCAATGCCCTTTTGGACGAGCCGGGGTTCTTTTTCCAAAGAGATGACAAGGCACTTTTTGACCGGGCCGTCCTCGCGAAGTGCAATCAAGGAACCCAAATCTCCTTCATGCACGCGCCCTGTCCCTTTAATTTCAATGGCAAGGTCTTTATCGCCCAGAATAAAATCCACTTCCTGGCCGGTGCTCGTTCTCCAAAAGGTAATGGGCAAATCGGGGTTTTTATAAGCTTGATAGGCGCGTAATTCCATTAGGATGTAGTGTTCAAAGGATTTTCCGAATTCCGAGCTGTCTGCCAGCGGACGCCGCCGCGCCAGATAGTTCGCCACGCCGACATCAAAAAGATAAAATTTTTCTGTTAAGATCATGCGGCGGGATTGCGATTTTTTCCAGGGGGAGATTCTGAAACCAAGGTAAGTATCCTCAAGGATATTAAAGTAGGTACGAACAATGCTGTGGGATATGCCGCATTCCCGGGCGATGTTGGTATAATTAATGAGTTCGCTTGAAGTGAGTGCCGCAACCCGCAAAAATTCACTAAAGGAGGGGATATTCTGAATCAAGGCTTCGGCAGCGATTTCTTCTTTAAGATAATCTGCGACATACGCCCGTAAATCTTCCAGGGGTTCCGGTGACAGATAATGAGGAGGGAGCAAGCCGGAAGTCATGATTTTCTCCAAATTGAGCGTGTCTACCTCCAGACAAGAGAGGGGAACCATTGTTTTTCGCCAGGCCCGTCCTCCAAGGAGATTCGCGTGCCCGCGGCGAAGTTTTCTGGCGCTTGATCCCGTGAGCAAAAAAGATAATCCCTTGTTTTCGATAAGCCAATGCACTTCGTCTAAAAGCGAAGGGATTTTCTGGACTTCATCAATGACCAGAAGACCTTTATGATTTTGATAGCGCTCCCGCAGAAGAGCGGGACGGGAGGCATAGTCTGCAAACACGTCGGTTTTAAGGAGGTCAATAACAGTGGCGTGAGGAAGCGAGTGGGCAATCCAGTAACTTTTCCCCACTTTGCGCGGTCCCCAGAGAAAAGCTGAACGTTTTGGCGGCAGGTTCAACTCGAACAGTCTTTTGATAATCTTCATTTTGATTAAATTTTATCCGGATAATATTTATATGTCAATAAGATTATTCGTTCGTTCAGTTCGGGGGACACACGCTCAATTCTGACAGCCTGGCACTCCCAGGGCCGCCGCCTCCTTCTACTTCTATGTTAGGGGAGAGCTGCGAGATAGGATTCGGCACTGACAATGCGGATATTTCCCTTAACATAATCCACTGCGGGTTTGTCAAGAAGCTGGATTTGGGGAATGTTGCCAAGTTTTTTGCTTAAATAGGTTAGATGCGGGGAAAGAGTTTCTTTCGAACTCTTGCACTCTATCAGGACCACGGGTTTGAGGCTTTCCGTGATGATAAAGTCAACCTCTCGCTTTTCCTTATCCCGCCAGTAGTAAAGCCCGTAATCCCCGTAACCAAGGTCGGTCCAGGCGTGAACGGCCTTCAGTAAATGACTTGCCACGATATTTTCAAAGCGCGCTGCCGGGTCAGTGACCTGAGACCAGTCCCAAAGATAAAGTTTTTTTTCCTTCTTCAAACTTCTGGAAAGTTTTCTGGAATAAGGTGAGAGCATGAAGCAATAATAAATTCTTTCCAATGCCTCGAGCCAGGCCTTGGCCGTATCATGCGCCACCTGTAATTCTTCACGCAGGGCGTTAACAGACAAAACAGAACCGACTCGTTCGGGCAAAAGAAGCGCAAGATGTTCAACCAGGGATAGATTGCGTATGTCGGTCAGATCCCGGATTTCTTCTTGTGTGAGGATCTGGCGCCTTCTAAGCGACCAGCGCTTCTGATGTAAATCATTGTCCTTGAAAAAGGGCTCAGGGAAACCGCTTCGGCGTTTTAACTGCTCCCAAACAGATCGTTTAGCTGGTGATGCCTTATTCAGGGAAACCCATTCTTCCGGGGTCGCGGGAGGAGGAGGAAGGTTTGAATGAGTGAGTTCGCCGATTGAAAAAGGATGTAATCTCAGCAATTCGTAGCGGCCTAAAAGGCTGTCGCCGCCACGCTGGAATAAATCAAGCCTTGCGCTACCGGTGACTACCACCTGGAGCTGCTTGCCGCCCCGGTCAAAGAGTCCTTTCAGCCAAGTTTTCCAACGGGCGTATTTGTGGATTTCATCCAGGACAAGGGAGTTGGCAGGGACCGGTGTTTTAAAAAAATTAAGGAGAATTTCACGGTCTGAAGGAATATCCCAGTTAAGATAAAGTCCGCTCTTATTCTCAAGCCATTTTTTTGCCAGGGTTGTTTTACCGACCTGTCTTGGACCTGAGATAAGAACAAATTTATTCTGAACAAACTCCGAAACAGCCTTAAGAAGATATCTCGCCATTTGGTGCAATTATAACTCAAAAAGCCTTCCATACAACTGGAAAAAAGTCATGACTTATTTCCAGTTGGGTGGAAATGAAATTATGCCCTTGAAGGGGGCTTACGGGTTGACGCCGAAGGTATAATGATTTCGCTATGAACAACATCCTTAAAACAACCCTTCTCCTGACCGCGTTAACGCTTCTTATGGTTTTTTTGGGAGGCCTGGTCGGAGGCCGAAGCGGGATGATGTCGGCCCTTGTTTTTGCCTGCCTCATGAATTTCGGGACTTACTGGTTCAGCGACAAAATTGTTCTTGCGATGTACCGGGCCCAGCCGTTCGCAGAAAATGAGGCGCCTGAGGTTTTCGGTATTGTCCGTGAACTAACCGAAAAAAGCCGGATGCCTATGCCTAAGATTTATTTGATTCCAAGTGCAGCGCCGAATGCCTTTGCCACAGGACGCAATCCTCAACATGCGGTGGTGGCCGTGACGCAGGGGATTCTGGATCTTCTGGGGAAAGAAGAATTGAAAGGCGTTCTGGCGCATGAACTTGCACACGTGTTACACCGCGACATTCTCATAGCCTCGATTGCGGCAACGCTTGCCGGAGTGGTGAGCATGATGTCCCGCTGGGCGCTTTTTTTTGGAGGCAGCCAAAGGCGCCAGGATGAACGGCAGAGCAATCCGCTTGTGCTCATTTTATCGATGATTCTTGTCCCGATTGCCGCGATCCTGATTCAACTTGCCGTCTCACGCAGCCGGGAATATCACGCCGATGAAGAAGGCGGACTTTTATGCGGGAACCCGCTTTATTTGGCAAGTGCGTTAAGTAAACTAGAAGCCGGCTCCAAACGCTTTCCGATGAGGGATGCCAATCCGGCGACCGCTCATCTTTTTATTGTGAATCCTCTCCGCGCAGGGGACAGTTTCGTGAAACTCTTCAGCACACATCCGCCGATTGAAGAACGCATCGCCCGCCTCGAAAAACTCGCCCGCGGGAAGGGCTTATAAGAAGTTTTTGAATTTATTGACGATCCCTGGTTCGCACGCTAAAATACCCGAAAATTTCAACCATTGAGAAGGGGGTTTAAAATGTCTTACGTGATTACTGAAAAATGTTTAGGGGAAAGATACGCATCCTGTGTTGCGGTGTGTCCGGTTGATTGCATTTATCCCGGGGATTATAAAGGCGAGGAATTCATGGTGATTGATCCTGCGATCTGTATCACCTGCGGTGCTTGTCTTCCGGAATGCCCGGTGGGTGCGATTGTGGAATCCGAAGATTATTCGCCGGAGTGGGCAAAAGTCAATGCCGATCTTTCGCCTTCCTATAAAGATAATCCCAAAGTGCCGGAACGCGCTAAAAACGATCCGCCGCGAAAACCAGACAATAAACTGGTTCAATAACTTCTACTAAAGGGGCGGAAGCCGTTTTAAAGCGGCTTTCGCGGGTGAGTAATGCCAAAAGCATTTGTCATGATTGATGTTCAACCCGGCAAGGAAGAACAGGTGCGCGAAGCCGTAAAAAACCTTGCGGGCGTTCACATGGTTTATGAAGTCACCGGCGAATTTGACATGATTGCCTTTATCGAATCGGAGCCCTATAACGCTTTCGCGCGCCTAGTGGCGCATATCCGTCAGACGGAAGGTGTCCGGGATACGGATACCCAGCTTGTCCTTCGATGAAAAAAACGGCGAATGACCCTCTCGCAAAATTAATCCAGCACTACACGGACGATTTTATCGCTCACAATGCCGCTGCTAAAACTGTGGCCGACGGCCTCCACGTGATCGGAATCGGCTTCCGTCCCATCATTGACCACATGACTTTCCGCACCCTGGACGTTGAAGAAAGAGCCAAAGAGTTTTTACAGCACGGTTATGTCTATGATGAAAAACTGGGTGTGATCGAGTATGAAAACTGGTGGGCTAAAGTCTACCGCAAGCTTGGCCACCCGGCTCTTTTTATCGATCAGGCCTTTGACGGCGAACGGGGAAAGGAAAGTTTGATTCCCGACTGGGTAAAAACTTTTGGGGATAAGGTGCTGCATCATATCGCAATCCAGGTGGATGATATTAACCACGCCATTTATGCGCTTGAAAAGCAAGGTGTGGTTTTTGCCGGTAAAGTCGTGGGCGAAAGAGGCACGGATCTTCGCCAGATTTTTACAGCCCCCGAAATGAAAAAGGGGAAAGCCTTTAGCGTCCTGGAGCTTACGGAGCGCCACCACGGTTATTGCGGTTTCCTGCCTCCTCAGGCCGACGGCCTTATGGAGTCCACACGCGTTTCCTACTAAAAAGAAAAATATGATTATTGGTTTGACAGGCAAAAACGGATCCGGCAAAGGCGAAATCGCTAAATACCTTCAGGAAAGGGGATTCCATTATTATTCCCTTTCCGATGTCCTGCGCGACGAAGCTGCAAAAAAAGGAATCCCTCTGACCCGAGCCAGTCTTGTTGAGCTTGGCAACGAAATGCGGGCCCAGCACGGGCCGGGCACTCTTGCCGAAAAAATCTTTGAACGCCTGGACCCCGAAAAAAATTATGTGATTGATTCCGTCCGCCATCCGGATGAAGTGAAGGTGCTCAGGCGACGGCGTGATTTTATCCTGGCCTGCGTGAAAGCGCCTGAAAAATTACGGTTTGAGAGGCTCCGCCAGCGCGGCCGCGAAAACGATCCCCGGACATTTGAAGATTTTCAAAAGCTTGAGGTGCGGGAAGCGCAAAGCGGAACCACCAGCGATCAGCAGCTGGATCAGGCCATCGCAATGACCCATGTCGTTTTGGAAAACACAGGCCCGCTTAAAATGCTTCATGAAAGGGTGAAGGAGCTGTTGTTAGAGTTTTCCAAGAAAGAGTCCCGCCCTGACTGGGATGAGTATTTTATGGGGATTGCCAAAGTGGTGGCGCTGCGTTCCAATTGCATGAAACGGAAAGTGGCGGCGATCCTTGCGAAGGACAAAAGGATTATTGCCACCGGCTACAACGGAACGCCGCGAGGAGTTAAAAATTGCAGTGAAGGCGGCTGTCCCCGCTGCAATAGTATTGATGTTTCAGGCAAAGGGCTCGAAGAATGCCTTTGTTCGCATGCCGAAGAAAATGCGATTGTCCAGTCGGCCTATCACGGGGTTACTATTAAGGACTCCGTCCTTTATACGACTTTCTCTCCCTGCCTCACCTGCACCAAAATGATCATTAATGCCGGGATCCGCGAGGTGGTTTTTAACATTCACTACCCCTTAAGCGATACCTCCTTCAAACTCCTTTCAGAAGCCGGAATTATCATCAAAAAACTCGAAGTCCATTCTGTTTAGTTACAGGCCGCCGCCCTGTTTCTGAAATCTGGACATCGCAGAAGCCATCCTTTATACTGTCACCCCTATGCCGGAAAAAACCGAGATTATTCGCAAAAGCTTTGGCCTGAAAGAAGAAGTCAAACCTCAGCTTGAAGCAAGCTATCACAGTCCCCTGATTGAGCAGATTAAAGCCCACGACTTTCGCCTTGAGGCCGGGCGTTTGACCTTCTGCCTTGCCCAGGAATTCGGGTTTTGTTACGGAGTTGACCGGGCCATCGACTACGCCTACGAGACGAAAGCCAAATTCCCCTCGCGCCGCATTTTTCTCACCAACGAAATCATTCATAATCCACGCGTCAATGCCATCCTGCGTGAGATGGGAATTAAATTCCTGTCGGGCCCCTATGCCGAAGAAATGACTGCCGAGGATATCGTAGCCGAAGATGTCGTTATTATTCCTGCCTTCGGAACAACGCTTAAGGATTTATCCGAATTGCAAAACCGGGGATGTATTCTTGTCGATACCACCTGTGGATCTGTGATGAGTGTCTGGAAACGCGTTGAAGCGTACAGCCGCGAAGGTTTTACTTCCTTGATTCACGGGAAATATGATCATGAAGAAACCCAGTCCACAAGCTCGCGGGCTATTCAGTACCCGGAAGGCCGGTATTTAATTGTGCGGGACAAGGAACAGGCCCGGAAAGTTTGTGATTATATTGAGGGGAAGGAAGATCGCGGCACCTTCATGAAAGAGTTTGAACACGCGGTCTCGCCCGGATTTGATCCGGACAAAGATCTTGAACGTGTCGGCTGCGCCAACCAAACCACAATGCTTTCAAGCGAATCCCTTGAAATTGCCAACATGCTGCAAGTCTCTATAACACGCCGCTTCGGAGCAGGGGAACTGCCCAAACGATTCCGGCATTTTGATACGATTTGTTCAGCGACCCAGGACCGTCAGGACGCTGTCTTGAAACTCGCCCAGGAAGGCATTGGCCTCATGATTGTGGTAGGCGGTTACAATTCAAGCAACACCGGGCACCTCGTGGAAATATCAACGCAGTTTTGTCCGGCGTTTCACGTGAAGGATGCCGATTGCATTGTTTCCTCAAACCTTATCCAGCATAAAAAGATCTTTAGTTCCGAGATCATCGAGACAACCGATTGGCTTCCTCAAGAGAAAATTAAAATCGGCATTACGGCGGGGGCATCAACACCCAACCGCGTGATTGAAGAAGTGATTCAAAAAATCATTCGGGTTGCTTAACTTTTTATGCCTAACCCGGTGACCATTTACACCACCACTTATTGTCCTCACTGCCAGCGTGCCAAAGACCTCCTGAAGCGCAAGGGGATTGCCTACCGGGAAGTCGATCTCACGGACGATGAGAAAATAAGGGCGGAGGTTGAAGAACGGACGGGCTGGATGACGGTTCCGATAATTTTTATTGGGGACGAATTTATCGGGGGAGCCGACGACCTCTACGCCCTCGATGCTTCTGGCCAACTCACCTCAAAACTCTCCTAACACATTCCCGCCGCTAAAGTTTAAAAAGCTGTTGTCATTTTACAGGACACCGTTCTGTTTCTTGCTGCTTCTTTGAAGGGTTTTTGAAAAGAGGAGGCAGAGGAAGCCGACGGCGGCGGGGAAGACGAGGACCCAAAGAGCGGTCCTGAATCCCGCGATATCAGCCGCAATGGAAAAAACAAGACTTCCGATCACCGAAACCTTTGTCGTCAATCCGTAAAGCCCGAAATACTGCCCCGTCTCCTCTTCAGGCGCAAAATCAATCAGTGCCTTTCTTCCGGAGGTCCAAATTCCCGCAATCGCAAATCCTCCGCCTGTGAGCGTAAGCAGAATGAAAGCCGCGAACGATTGCACGGTTGCAAGGGCGCCAAGCGTCACCGCCAGTGTGCCGCTGGCAATGATCATCACTTTCATGGCTCCGAAGCGATCTGTCAGAAATCCCGCGAGGATCCCGCTCAAAAATGCGGAAACATTAATCCCCACCAGAAGAAAAATGAGCTGGTTTTGAGCGGGATGAAAAACTTCACGGGTGTACACCGCAAGCCAGAAGATTGCGCTATTCAGGGCATCCACCACAAAAAAATTACCCCCAAGGAAAAGTAAAAGGGCAGGATAACGGCCGAGACTTTTAAGGGTGGTTAGGATCTTATGCCATTCGCTTTTCCAAAGGGCCCAGCGGAAGGGAATGGGATGCTCGACGGTCCGCTCAGGGACAAACAGAAAAAGGGGAACGGAAAAGATCAAGAAAAGCAGTGCCCCAAAACTGAAAACGTGAGGCCGCCCAAAGTGTTGATCCACAAGATTTGCGAGCGGAAGGGCGCAAACCACTCCCAGATAGCCAAGGCCTGTCCCTAGACCTGAAGCAAACCCTTGAGTTTCGGGCGGCGCAATCCTGGGCAAGAGCGAATTGTAAAACACAAGCGATGCGTGGTAAAAAAAACACGCGAAAAGAAAAATCAGAATCAGCACGCCCGGCATTTTAACGGACCCCAGAAGAAACATGAACAAAACGGCTAACAGGGTTGTGCGTATAAGGTAGCGTTTGGTTTTTCCTGTCTGGTCACTTAAAGCGCCGACAAACGGGATGACAAGACCCGCTAAAATCATTGAAGTGGTTGTCGCAGCCCCAAGATACCAATTTGCGCCGGCAATTTGGGTGAGATAAAGGGGAAAGTAGGTGGTTAGAACAAGGGCTGAAAAGATGGTGTTGGCAAAATCATAAAACGCCCAGCTTAAAAGCGGCCGTGAGATGAGTTGATTTGGAGAAGGCATCAAGCCTAAGGGATTAGGCGATCACGCCCATTTTTTGGAGGTCTACGCCGCCCTGGGGCAGGGGGATTTGGAACTGCGGAAGAGGGAAGGTTAGCAAATTGGCGGCACCGCCAACCATATCGAGCGTTCCATTCCATATCCCTTTTCCGGTGCCCATAAAGGAATTCCCGATACGGTTCAAGGCACCCTTTTTCTGCTGAAAATGTTCAACAGGTTGTGTCACAACCTCTGTCCAACCCGTCATGAAATTAACAGCGCCGGTATCGAATTTTTGAGAAGCCCGGTCGTAATATTGCTCGAAATGGGTTTTAGATTCAGGAGTTGCCGCAGTGGCCGGGATACTCATAGTTTCGGCCATAGCCCATTGAGACGAACTCCCTAAAAGAAAACAAAGGATAACTAAGCGTTTCATGTTTTTCCTTTCAACTGTTAGAAGTTTACGTTAATTTTTCCCGAAAGCCAATTAAAAAATAGGACAATTTTATAATTGGT
>Ga0247727_10005120_pt1 | contig 26973 bp, 15 predicted proteins | sample WisWelCaveWW1625_FD_202498 | JGI IMG/M metagenome (GOLD analysis project Ga0247727, IMG submission 202498) | Biofilm microbial communities from Wishing Well Cave, Virginia, United States - WW16-25 | ecosystem: Environmental > Aquatic > Deep subsurface > Groundwater > Cave microbial mat | place...
CGTACACGGTCCGGTGCGATCGGAGCACGACGACCGAATCGGACCTCGAGAACGGCCGCCTGATCGTCGAAGTGTCGTTCACCGCCTCGGCGCCGATCGAGCGGATCACCGTGACGCTGGCGATGGACGAGAGCGGTCAGGTCTCGCTGCTCGAGTCCGCGGGGGCGACCGCATGAACCGTGAAACCCCGCTCGAGGCGCCGCTTCACGTCTTCAGGTTCAGCCTGTCGTTCGCGGACGCGCCGTTGCCTCACGCGAGCGGGCAGGGAGCGGGGCCGGAGATCAAAGACGTCGGCTTCTCGGAGTGCACCGGTCTCGAGGCGACGATGGAGCCGAAGGTGATCAAGGAAGGCGGACGCAACTACGGTGCCGCGCAGCGGGCGGGGCCGGTGACGTTCAGCACGGTGATTCTGAAGCGCGGGATGGTCCGCAATCTGACGCTGTGGCGGTGGTTCACCGAGGCGGCGAACCAGGGCCGCTTTGCGAGACGGCGCGACGTGGTCATCACGCTGCACGACACGACGCAGCCGGTGACCGGCTCCGCGTCCGCCGAGACGCCATATCGCGCGGTGATCAGCTGGCAGCTCAAGCGCGCGCTGCCGATCAAGCTCAAGACCGCCGACCTGAACGCCAAGGCGACCGAAGTCGGCGTCGAGGAGCTGCATCTGGCCCACGAGGGATTACGGATCGCGATGGAGAAGGGACCTGGAGCCTAAGCGAGGATACCGCGGATGGCGACGTTCAGCACTGAAGTGAGCATCACGCGCGCAACCTTCACGCCGCTAGATACAAACGGCAAGCCGGAGAGGGCTAAGGCGCTCACGGTGCACTTCAACCCGGCCTCGCTCCAGCTCCAGCTGAGCAACACCCTGGAAGAGAAGGGCGGGAAGACGACGGAGCACGTCAAGACAAGCTCCGCCAAGCTCACTATGGACCTCGTCTTCGACACCACCGATTCGCTCACGGATGTGCGCGCGGAGACGGAGAAGCTCGTGGAACAGATGACTCCGAAGAGGCAGAGCGTCACGCCCCTGTTGTTCGAGTGGGGCACCTTCACGTTCAAGGGCCTCATCGAGTCGTACAAGGAGACGCTCGACTTCTTCTCGGCCGCCGGTGTTCCTCTGCGGGCCAGCGTCAATCTCACGCTGTCACACCGGGATCTGGTGTTCGGCGGCACGCCCGGGACGCGCGCAGCGAAGCGGAAGGGGTTGGGTGGGAAAGTGAGGGGCGAAGAAGCAGGCCAGGATCAACAGGAAGAAGAGGAGCCGATAGAGACCCCCGACCCACCGGCCGGCTCAGGAGTGACCTCGGTGGCCCAGAACGGGGACATCAACGGCGCGCAGGACACCGGACGCGACCTCGCCGCGGACAACGGCCTGGAAAGCATGCGCTTTCCGGAGGGGCCGCTGGTCGTGAATCCGGGCGTCACGCTTGGCCCCCCGGTCGCCTTCGCCGCCGGCGGCGCGGGCATTGCCGCGGGTGCAGGGGCCGGTGCGGCGTTCGGCGCGGGGGCTGCCGCAGCTTTCGGCGCTGGCGCCGGTGCCGGCGCCGGATTCGGGGCGGGGGCCTCCGCAGGTTTCGGGGCCGGCGCCGTAGCAGGGATTGGAGCGAGCGCGCGCGCCGGCTTTGGGGCGGCCGTGGGCGGATTCGCCGGTGCAGGGGCGTTCGCCGGCGCCGGAGCGGGGGCGGGCCCCTTCGCAGGGGGCCGGGCCTTCGGTGGGGCGGGGGCGTCGGCGGGAGCGGGGGCGTCGGCGGGAGCGGGGGCGTTTGCAGGAGCGGGGGCAGTCGCGGGCGCGAGCGCATTCGCCGCCGCGGGGACGGTCACTGCGAGTGGTGCGTTCGTCGGCGTCGGCGAAGCGCCGATCTTCGGCGGCCGCGCGTCGGCGGGCATCCCCGCCAGCCTGGGTGCGTTCGCCGGTCTCCGGGTGCCGCTGCCGCGGCCGCGGCCCGTGTTCGACGCGAGCCTCCTGCTGTCCCGCCGCCAGACAGCCACTCTCGCGGCCGACGCGAACGCGACCTTCGACCTCGCCGGCCGGGCGCACGTTTCGGCGGCGGCGGGCCTCACCGCCGGGGTGAACGGCCGCCCCCGTGTGCGCGGCCGAGTGTCCTTCGATCAAGACTGGTAGGGAGATCATGGGCGTTCACATCCAGGAAGTCGTCGGGACGGTCCAGCGGGCCCCGGAGCCCGGACCCGGACATCAGCCGGGCGGGGCCCGCGGGCGCGGGTCCGAGCCGCCGCCCCTCCCCGACGACGTCGTCCGCGCCTTCTTCGCGCGGGAAGCGCAGCTCGCCGAGCGCGTGCGGGCGGACTGAGGCGAGCCCGATGCCCCCACGGACTGCCGCGTTCGTCGCCCGACCCACCGTCCGCGTCGACGGTCAGGAGTACGCCACCGTGCGCGAGCTGCTGACGGGGATGGACATGCTGGAGAGCGAGGGCGGCCTGTCCCGGCTCCAGCTGCGCCTGACCAACTTCAAGAGCCGCCAGCGCGGGCGCGCGACTTACGCCTTCGAGGACAATCAGGTCCTCAAGCTCGGTGCCGCGATCGCCGTGTACGCCGGCCGCGAGGCGGAGCCGCAGGAGATCTTCCGCGGCCTGATCACGGGCCTCGAAGGGCAGTACAGCGAAGGGCCGCCCGAACTGGTGGTGCACGCGGAGGACGCTTTTCAGCGCGCGCGGCTCGCGCGGCGCACGAAGACCCACACGCGACTCACGATTCACGAGCTGGCGGAGCAGGTGGCCCGCGACTGCACCCTCACACCGGTCATCGACGGCTTCAGCGATCAGATCGGTCCGCAGGTCCAGCTGAACGAAAGCGACCTGGCCTTCCTGCGCCGCCTGTTGGTGCGGTACGGCGGCGACCTCCAGGTCGTGGGGGACGAAATGCACGTCTCGGCCCGGAGCGCCGTCCAGCGCGGCACGGTGGACCTCGAGATGCACGAAGGGTTGCGCCGCGTCCGCGTGCTCGCCGACCTCGCCCATCAGGTGAGCGAGGTGACGGTCACGGGATGGGACGCCGCGCAGGGCCGGCGCATCACGGTGACGCACCAGACCGCGGCCACGGGGCCGGGCAGTGGTTCCACCGGGGCGACGCTGCTCGACAATTCTCCGCTCGGTCGCCGGTCGCATCACGTCGGCCACCTCGCCGTCCGCGACGACGCGGAGGCCCGGGCGGTGGCCACCGCAGTCTCGGACCGCCGGGCGCGGCGCTTCATAAGCCTCGAGGCCACGAACGCCGGCGAGCCGCAGATCCGGGTCGGCACCCACGTCCGCATCACCGGTCTCGGCGACCGCTTCGACAACACCTACTACGTGGTCGAGGCGCGGCACCGCTACGTTGTGCCGTCGCCCGGATACGTCACCGATTTCCGCGCCGAGTGCGCGCATTGGGGGGTGTGATGACGGTCGAGCACGACGCCTTCGAGATCGCCACCCCGGGGGCCCTGACCGCCGCCTACCTGGCGGAGGTCGTGTCGGTGAAGGACGACGACCGTCGCTCCCGCGTGCAGGTCCGGCTGTACAACTGCGACGGCGTGGCCGGCCAGGACGGGCCGATCTGGTCGCGGGTCGCGACGCCGGTCGCCGGCGGCGGTTACGGCGCTTTCATGCTGCCCGGCGTGGGGGACGAGGTGATCGTCTGCTTCGTGAACGGCGACTCGCGCTTTCCGGTCGTGGTGGGATCCCTGTGGAACGGCAATGCGGTCGCGCCGGAGCGCCTCGGCGGCGCGGGCGATCGCGTGGACCGCTGGACCCTCGTCGGGAAGCGCGGCACCCGGATCGCCGTCGTCGAAGAGCAGGTCGGCCAGGCCACGATCAAGCTGTCGACGCCGGGCAACGTGAGCATCACGCTTAGCGAGGCGAACGGCGGGAAAATCGAGCTGCAGGCCGGCGGCTGCACGGTCACGCTCGACACGCAGGGTTTCTCGTGCCAGACCGGCAACCGAGTCCGGATGGAAGCCAGCCAGTGGCAGTGCACCGCGGGCCAGGTAACGGTGACGTCCGCCATCGCCGATTTCAGCGGCATCGTGAAGGCGGTGCTGGTTCAGTCGACCACGGTGGTATCCAGCACGTACTCACCGGGCTTGGGCAACATATGGTAACGGCGCACGGGGTTGTGCTGCGCGGGCCGCAGGTGAACGGGAAGCGCGCCGCCCCGGTGATCCTCCAGCGCACCGACGAGGATTTCATCGGCGCGGTCCTGGAGGAGCTGGCCGGCACGCGGGGGCTCGAGGAAGTCTTGCAAGCGGAGAAGGTCGCCGGCGCGCGCGACCAGGATGGGCGGCTCAAGCTCTTCGCCCCGATCCAGCGCACGTTCCACGTCGTTCTGGCGGAGGCGTCGTGCGACGTGTTCGGCGAGCCGCGGCTCGATCCGGCCCAGATCGAGAGCGCCGGCCTCGTGATCCGTCGGCGCGTCCGCGTCCGGGAGGGTGAGCCGCGTCGCGGCAATACACCCCGAGTTCCGCCACTGGACGATCAGAATCGCCTCGAGGGCTGGCGTCAGGCCGGGAAGCGATTCCGGGCGTGGGTGCCCTTCGCGGACGGCGCCGAGGCGAACCTCGACCCCGAGCCGGAGCGGCGGCCGCCGGCGCTCCGGGCGGGACATCCCTACATCGATCGGGCGCTGGCGCGCTACGGCGCCGCCGTTGATCAATTGCGCGAGACGACCGTCCCGCTCTTCGTCACGCCGCCGGACGTGTGCCGCGCGCTTGGCAGGACGGTGCTCTACGGGATGCTGCCGACGACGAGCGGCGATCTAAGCGAGGTGCCGGGGGAAATTCCGTACACCACCGACGACGTGCGGAGCATCGTCTCACCCTATCTCTTCTCGGCAGTCACTCTGTCGGTCTCGCCTGCCGGTCAGGTGATCGGGCGCGACGCTCCTGAGACGCTGCGGCAAAACGCCACGTTCGCGCGCATCCTCACGGCAGTCCAGCAGGCCACCTTCCAGTTCGGTGCCTTCGACCTCGACTCCCCCGCGGGGCGAGAGCTGTTCGCGCTCTGGAACCAACATCAACTCGTGTTCTCGAACGGAGCCAAGCGGCCGCTCGGCGACTGGCTCGCCGACGCGTCCAAGGTCCTCGTGGTGCGGGATCAGGACGACGGGCCGTCGTCCCTGATGATGCCGACCGCCTCGTGGCCCGCGTTCCCGTCCGCGCTCCGGCTGCAGGTGCTGGCCAAGATGCAGGCGATGCTGCACAGCCGCGTCGCCGACGTGCGGCCCCAGATTGCACGCTTTGACGATAGCACGCGCACGTACCGCCTGCGGGCGTTCGTCCGCCTCCGCGAGGAAGGGGGCTGCCGCCATGGGCCGATCTGGACCGATTACAGCGAGGCGTTCACCATCGCGCCGTGGTACGACGGCAGCGGGCGGCCGCCGGTCAAGATCGAGCTGCCGGAGTTCGACAAGGACTTCCTGAAGGGCCTCAAGCCGAACGTCGCGTTCGCGGTGCCGCCGAAAATGCTCAACATCCTCAACAACCTGAAGCTCAAGGGGTTGATGGACGGGGCCAAGCCGAGCGACCAGGGCACGACGCTGCAGTGGATCTGCAGTTTCAACCTCCTGATCATCTTCATGGTGGCGTTCATGGTGATGTTCGTCTTTCTCGTGTTGTTCAACATCATCTTCGGCTGGCTGTTCTGGGTGAAGATCTGCATTCCGATCCCGGGCAAGTCGCCGTCACCTCCCACGCCCCCAGGCGCATGACCGCGACGCTCCTCCCCGGCCCCCGGATCGGGTGGCCGCTGCTGCCGGTCCCCGACGCGGACGGCCAGCTCAACTGGCCCACGCTCGAAGACAGCGTGCGCCAGTCGATCCAGGTGATCCTGCTCACTCGCCCGGGCGAGATGCTCATGCACCCCGAATTCGGGGCCGGCCTCCAGGACTTCGTGCACGAGGAGAACACGCTGGTCACGCGCCGGCGCATCCACGAGCGGATCGTCGAGGCGCTGGCGCGGTGGGAGACACGCCTGGAGGTAGAGCGGGTGGTGGTATTGGAGGACGACGACCAGCCATCGCACCTGCGGATCGAAATCGCCTACCGGCTCCGGCGTACGGGCGCACCACAGACGGTGCGCGCGAGCCTGCAGATGGGGCGCTGACCGATGCCGATTCCCGTTCCCGCCCTCGACGACCGCAGCTATCCCGACCTGGTCGAGGAGCTACAAGCCCGGATTCCGGCCCATACGCCGGAGTGGACGAACGTCCGCAAGGGCGATCCGGGCGACGCCATCAACCGTTGCGCGGCCTGGCTGATCGACACGCTGCTGTACCGGGCCAACCTGATTCCGGAGCGGCAACGCCTCGTCTTTCTCCAGCGCCTCGGCATTCCCCTCAAGCCGGCGCGCGCGGCCCGGGGGCTCGTGAGCCTGCTGTTGGACGAGGACGACGCCACCGACGCGCTGGCGCTGGCGCCGCTCACCAGCGTGCAGGGGCCCGTCAACTTCGAGACCGGCAGCGAGGTCACCGTGCTCCCTGTGCGGCTCGAGGTGTTCTGCAAGCGGCGGCTGCCGGAGCCCGAGAAGCAGCGGCTGGCCGGCGTCCTGGACGGTTTGCGGGAGGTCTACCATGTGGCGCGCGCTGAACCGTACGTCACCACCCCGGTGTTCCCAGGCGGTCAGGCCGACCTTGCCGGTTTCGACGTCATCCAGAGCACGGTCGATCAGAGCACCTGGCTAGGATTGTTCGCCGCGGACCCCGCGCTGGTGGAGGCGGTGCGCGACACGCTGAGCCGCGGTCCGTCGGGTGGAGCACAGCTGCTCAGCGTGGGGGTCGCGCCGGCGGTCGAGGTGGCGGAGCTCTCCGAGGACGTGAGCACCCAAGCGCGGATCCCGATGACGTGGGAGATCAGCTTTCGGCGCGCGACCGGCGAGGCCGATTACCTCACGCTGGAGGCGGTGGCCGACTCCACCGCGGGCTTCACCCGCCGGGGCGTGGTGCGTCTCGCGCTTCCCGAGCGGCGGTTCATCGGGGCGCCGGAGGACGACCCCCGCGTTCTGCTCGCGGCCGGCGTCGGCAACTACCCGCCGCGCCTCGACGCCCCCGACAAGATCGCCCGTCTAGTGTGCTGGATCCGGCTGCGGCCGACGGAGCGCATCCACACCCTGAAGCTGAGCTGGCTCGGCGTGAACGCCGTGGAGGTCGACCAGCGCCAGTCGGTGTTCTCCCGCGTGATCGGCACGAGCGACGGCGCTCCCAACCAGCAGTTCCAGCTGCCCGGGCAATCGGTCGAAGAGGACACCCTTGCCTTGGAGGTCGAGGAGCCGGGGCTCGGCTACCAGCGTTGGCGCCGGACGGAGGACCTGGCGCTCGAGGGACGGGACGCTCGGGTTTTCGTGCTCGACAGCGAGGCAGGCCTGGTGCGGCTCGGTGACCGCGTGCACGGCTGGAGCCCGGACCCCGGCATGCAGTTGCGGATCGCGATGTGCCGCTTTGGCGGTGGTGAAGCGGGCAATTTGCCCCCTGGGTCGCTGGCCAAGGTGAGCGCCAGGGACGTGAGCGGAGCCTCGGTGCAACGCAAGCTCAAGGCGGACCAGACTCTGCCGACAGCGGGCGGCGGCCGGGCGGAAACCATCGCAGAAGCGGAACTGCGCATTCCGTCGTGGATTCGCACTCAGAACCGCGCGGTGACCGCGGAGGACTACCGCCGGCTCGCGGCCGAGACGCCGGGCGTGCAGTTGGGGCGCGTCGAGGTGTTGCCGCGCTTCAAGCCCCAACAGCGCATGAGCGACGTCCCGGGCGTCGTGTCCGTGATGGTCCTGCCGTTCCAGACGCTCACCACGCCGCCGTACCCGCGCCCCGACCGGCCGATGATCGAGGCCGTGCACGCCCACCTCGACGCGCGCCGTCCGCTCGCCACTGAGTTGTATGTGATCGGCTGCCGGTACGTCCCGCTCGGCGTGAGCGTGGGGCTCGACGTGCAGGAAGGACATGGCCGCGAGGAGACATTGAACGCGGTTCGTGAATCGCTGCGGCTGTTCGTCTGGTCTCTCCCCCCCGGCGGGCCCGACGGCCGGGGCTGGCCGCTGGGTCGCGCCGTGAGCGATCGCGAGCTCGAAGTGGCGGTCGCCCGCGTGCCCGGCGTCAAGGAGGTGCGAGGGGTTCGGCTGTTCGAGCGGAGTGCCGTTACCTGGAGGAGAATGGCGGCGGCGGCGGACGGCGCCGTGCGTTTGTCTCTTCAGCCGTGGGATCTGCCCGAGTTGCTGTCGCACGTGACCGTCGAAGGCGATGCGCCGGCCGACCTACTCGGCGCCCCCAACCCCTTCGCCGACGCCGCGCCCGGCATTCCCGTCCCCGTGGTCCCGGACGTGTGCTCCTGATGGACGCGAACGGCCTTTCCTTTTGGATGCTCGCCGACGTGTACCGCCGGTTGCCGGACGGCTCCGTCTTCCGGCCGCCCGGTGGTCCGGTGTTTGCCGACTGGCGGCCAGTTACGACGCCCTCGCATCTCGACGTCGACGACGAGCAACGCGTACTGCGACTGGCGAGCGAGCGGGGCGCGCCACGCACCACGGCGCCAACCGACGCCCGCACTTTGGCTACGGCACTGCTCGACCTCGTCCCCGGGACTCGCGATGCGTACGGCACCTACGCCGTATGGCGCCCGGGCGAGGGGCGCGTGATGGCCGGTGGGGCGGGGGAAGGCGAGGTCTTACTCGGCACCCCGGTGGCGCCTGCGACCGACTTGGCGATGGGCCACGACGGGGTGCTCTATGTCGCGACCGGGGGAGGGGTCGTGCTGGTCGACCGGCGCGACCGGTGGCAGCCGGTCCGGGTGACGCTGGAGGGGTTCACGGCGTGGCGTCTCGCGGTCGATCCTGCGGGCGGCGTGTGGGTGCTGGACCGCGCTCACCGGCAGCTCGCACGACTGTCGGGCCTGCCGTTCCCCGATCGGCCGTACGCGCTCCACGCCGCGGACCGGTTCCGCCCGGAGGAGGAGAACCCGAACCCACCGCGGTTGCGGGTGCTTCCCGAAGTGCGGTGGCCGGCGGACGAGGAGCCCGTGGCCATCGCCTGTCTCGGCGAGGACGATGTCGCCGTCCTCGGGTGGACGGATGCCGGTGCGGCCCGCGTCCATCGCTTCGATCCCGCGGCCGCCGCCCTGCGCCCCGGCATCACGCTTGAGGGCGCCGTCTTTCCTTACAGCGTCGCCTGGGTCGCCCCGGGGAAGCTCGCGGTGCTGTCGCTCGGCTTGGAGGATGCTGCGGCCCAGGCGCCCGTCCCCGGCCTCGAGAAGGAGGCGGTCGTCTACAGCCTCCCGGAGACCGATCCCACCGCGTTACCGCTGGGCGACCTCTATCCGCTGCGCGACGCCGTCGCGGGTCCGTTCCTGCACGGGCTCGGCTTGCCCCCGCACTACCCGACCACGACCGGGAGCGCGCCGCTCTATCCGGTCTCCTTCCCGTCTTTCGCACACCGGGCGGAGGTCGTGACGTCCGAGCCGATCGATAGCGGGCGGGCGGAGACGGTCTGGCACCGAGTCTATCTCGAGGCGGCGTTGCCGCCGGGCACGGGCGTCCAGGTGTTCCTCGCGGCCACCGACCGGCGCACCGCCCCGGCCGATCCCGCGGAGTGGTACGAGCACCGCTTCGGCCAGAGCCCGGACGCCAACGGGCGCGGGGTGATCCCGCAGGGCGCATGGGTGACGTATCCGTCGGAGATCCCGTTTCACGACGGCTTCCTCTCGTGTCCGATTGATCGCAACCGGACGGGTCTCTTCACCGTCCTCGCGCAGCGCGCCGGCCGCCGCGTCCGGACGTTGCGGGGCCGTTTTCTGTGGGTCCGCATGGCGCTGACCGGAGATGGACGGGCGACGCCCGAGGTCGCGGCGCTGCGGGTCTACGCGTCGCGGTTTTCGTACCTCGAGAACTACCTGCCCGAGCTCTACCGCGAGCAGGTCTTCGGGCCCGACGCCGACGAGCCGGCGCCCGGCCCCCGCTTCCGGACCGCCACGCCCGCGGACTTCCTCGAGCGATTCCTCGACAACCTCGAGGGCATGCTTACGCCGATCGAGGACCGCATCGCGCAGGCGTACCTGCTCACGCATCCACGGTCTGCCCCGGACGACGCACTGGAATGGCTGGGCTCGTGGATCGGGCTGACGTTCGATGCCAGGTACCCGCCCGACCGCCGGCGGCGCATCCTGCTCGAGGCGCCGCAGTTGTACCGCCGGCGCGGCACGCTCGAGGGGCTGCGGCTCGCTATCGACGCGGTGGCAAACGACGCGGTGACGAGTGGCGAGGTGGTCGTGGTGGAGGATTTCCGGCTGCGGCGCACATTCGCCACGATTCTCGGCGCCGATCTCGCCAATGAAGCGGACCCCCTGCTCGCTGGACTCACGGTCAGCGGAAACTCCTACGTCGGAGACACCCTGTTCCTGGGCGCGGATTTTCGCCGCGAGCTGCTGGCGCTGTTCGATGCGGCCGACCTCAGCGCCGCTGAGCAGGAAGGCGTCCGCCGCTTTTATGATCGCCTGGCGCACCGGGTCACGGTCCTGGTGCACAACGAGGTGGAGGCCCGCGACGTGGGGCTGATCAAGCGCGTGGTGGAGCTGGAGACGCCGGCGCACGTCGTCGCGCGCGTCGTGCCGGCGACGTACCCATTGCTGGTGGGTGTCGCCGCGCTCGTCGGCGTCGACACGTACCTGTCGCCGCCCGCCGCCCCGGGCATGGTGGAGCTGAATCGGAGCACGCTCGGCGTCCAGGACGTCGTCCGCCGCCTCGCCAGTCTCGATCCCCGCCTTAGAGGAGGTTCGGCATGAGCACCTGCGACGATCCGCTGGCCCGGCCGTTCACGCCCGATCGGGTCTACTACGCCACCGGCGCGATGCTTGGCGCGGAGGACTTCACCGCCGAGCAGGTCTATCACCGGTTTCAACTCGCCCGCGCCCTCGCCTACCTGCACGGCTGCGGGACGGTGGCCGGCCTGCGTGCCGTCCACGAGCCCGCGACCGAGACGCAACCGGAGCGCCTGCGCGTCCGGCCCGGCCTCGCCATCGACCGGCTCGGCCGCCTCGTGGAGGTCTCCCGGTCCTGGTGCATCCGCCTCGGCCCCTGGTTCGAGTCCCAGACCGAGGACGCGCTCCGCGCCGCGTTCCACCAAGAGGTGGAGGTCGCCGTGCCGGACGATAGCGCCGACCCCCCGGCGGCGTCGCCCGTGACGGTCGACGGCGTCGTCGCCGACGTGTTCCTCCAGTTCGCCGCCTGCGCCCGCGGGCTCACCCCGGCGTTTCAAGCCGGCCCCTTCGACGCCCTGGACGCGGTCGCCCCGTCGCGGGTGCGCGACGGGTTCGCACTCGAGCTGGTTCTGCGGGACGATCCGGATCCTCAAGTTCCCGCGCCGCCCACGGCCGACGTCGCCGACATCGACGACTCCGAAGACCGCGCCCGCGCCACCCGCAAAGCGATTCTGAATGGTTGGCGGGAGGGGACGGAGCTGCAACCGTCCGGACGGCTGACACGGGAGCGGGAGCACAAGCAGGGCCAGGACCCGGCCGCGCTGTTCCTCGCGCGGATCGTCATTGCGGCCGACGAGGGGCCGCCGGTCACGCGCCGCGCCGAGCCCGTCGTGGTCGACAACTACAGCCGGCGGTTCGTCCGCGGCACGCCGGCGCTCGCCCTGTTCCTCGGGCTCTAGCCGCGCGGCAAGGAGAGCAGCGATGCCAGACTTCGTGGGTGGTCCCAGTCGCCAGCCGATTCAGCTTCGCGAACGGCTCGCCAAGGAGGACCTCGAGCGGTTGCAGCGGAGCGGGCAGCTCGTGGTGGACAGCCGCCGCCGCCGGCCGCGTTACTTCGACGGCCGCTTTCTCGTCGCGGACGATCTGGTCCGCGAACAGAACTACTTTCTCGCGCGCCAAGCCGACCTCGCCAAGGCCGTGGGCGCCGGCGTGGTGCACGGCCTCACCGTGCGGGCAGACCCGGTTGCCTCCGGGAATGTGGCGATCATCGACCCGGGGCATGGCGTGACCGTGTCGGGCGAAATGGTCATGCTGTCCCGGCCGCTCCGCATCGACTTCACCGACGTGGCCACCAGCGAGCGCCTGGGTGTCGCCTTCGACGTGCTGGCCAAGCCGCACGAGCCCGGCCGGTCGTTGACGGGACTCTACGTGCTGGCGCTCCGGCCGGTCGAGTTCACCGCGCACCCGATCGAGTCGTACCCCACGTCGCTGGAGGGGACGCGCAAGGCGTCCGACGGCGACGTGATCGAGGCGGCGGCGGCGGTGCTGATTCCGTACGGCGACCGGAGCGCGCGCGAGTCGCTGGCGGGCCGGCGCAAGGCCGTCGCCCGGGACCTCTTCCTGCTGGAGGACGGCTCGGGACAGCCGGCCGGCACCCTGCCGCTCGCGATCGTCGCCCTCGACCGGGGCGTGATCCAGTGGGTGGATCAGCATCTGGTACGGCGCGAGGTGGGGGCCGAGCACCGCGATCTGCTCAGCATGGGGTTCGCGCCGCGCGCCACGCGCGAAGCGCACGTCCTGCAATACCACCAGCACTTGACGGACGTGCTCGCCCAGCTGCGCGCGGCGAACCGGAGTCTGCGCTTCGCGGCGGCGGAGCACTTCGAGATCCTGCCCCCCGCAGGGCGGATGCCGGCGGCGGCCATCGATCCGCAGAACTTCACCCACAGCTTCTTCCCGCCCGAGATGGATGTCGAGCTGTCGGCGATGCCGATCGACGAGATACCGGGCTTGATCGAGGACAGCCTGCTCGCCCCGCCGATCGACCTGACCGGCGAGCGGGAGGATCTGGATGCTACCGCGTTGCTGGTGTTGATCCCCGTGCCGCGGCCCAAGATCCGCGCTCTCCGCGCCAGCGTCACGAACCTGGTACGGGCGCTGCGGCCGGCGGCGCCGGGTTTCCTCGCGCGGCGCACGCCGCTCGAGATGCTGCTCGCGCGTCCGGTCGCCGCGGCGCTCACGCCTCCGGTCCGGCAGCAGGAGCTCATCGACGCCGCGTGGCGCAGCGCGCTGGCGGGCATCGACTTCCTGTGGTACGTGCGCCGGCGCACCCTGAACTTCAAGGCCGAAGCGGCGGGCCACGCCCTCCGCGTCCACACCGACGAAGTGGGCGACGAGCTCGCGCTCGTCGAGCGGCTGCGCGAAACGAACCTGTACAACCGGTTCCACCATCTCAAGACCACGGCAAGCGCCGAGGCGGATGCCGAGATGGTTTTCCTGCTCAGCTCGCCGAAGTTCGGGCTCTCCCGCACCCTCGAGGATGGCGCGCTCACCGAGCTGCGGGAGGCACACCGGGCGTTGACGCAAGCCGCGCCGCCCGAGACGCGCGTGTTGCTCGATCGGGCGTCGGTGCTGAAGGTCGCCCAGCGGTTCTCCGACCCCGACCTGGGCAAGGGGGTCGTGCGCCTCGAAGCGGCGCAACCGGCGCTGCGTGACAACGAAGCGGTCATTCGCACCGTCACGCGGGCCAGCCTCGTGCCCCAGCTCGATCTCGTGGCGCGCCAGCTGCCGGAAAGCGAGCTCTCCGCGTTCGCCGCCCAGGTGCGCACGCTCGGGGAGGCGAACAAGGCGGAGGCCCTCGCCCAGCTGATCAACGTCAAGCTCGGGGAGATCGTCCGATGAAGGTCTATCCGATCGCCCGGCCGCTCCCCGGCGAACAGGTCCTCGGCGTCGATCCGCCGGTCGCGCCGGAGGTGGACGCAGGATGGCGGCGGCGGCTGAACCTGCTCCCCGGGCGCGCGCTCGACGACGACGCGCTCACCGCGGAGCAGGACGGGCGCGCCGGCCGCTTGGCCGTTCAAGGGCAGGCACTCTCCCCCGGCGTCGTCGTGGGGCTCGACGTCGCGCTCGAGACCGACCCGACGGAAGGATCATTTCTGCGCATCCGCGCCGGGACGGGCCTCACGCACACCGGCGAGGACGTCGTGGTCCCGACCGATCTACGGGTCGCCCTCAAGGACCTCCTCGTGTTCTGGCCGTTGCCGGGAGCGGTGACGCCCCCGCCTGAGGATGACGATGAGGAAGGGGGCGAGGAAGATGCCGGCGGGGCGGCCGCAGTGGACACCGCCGAGGAACCGCCTCCGCAGCGCTTTGAGGATTGGGCAACGGAGGATGCCGGCCTGCCACGCGCGGGAATCCTGATCCTCCAGCCGGTCGCAGTGGAGCTCCTTCAGGTCGCCCAGGGCGCCGAGGACCCCGGCACGGACCCGTGCGAGGAGGATCCGTCAGCGTTCGCGTTCGAGAACTGGGAGCGGCGGGATGCCTGTCGGCCCGTGCTCTATCCCTGGCCCGCAACCTGGCGGCCGCTGCCCGTGCGGGACGCGCAATGGCGCAATCAGATCGCCTACACGGTGTTTCGCGAGGAGGGGCGCAAGGGCCCCGACGCCGCGTTCCCCTGGGAGATCGTCGGCGTGCCGATCGCGCTCATCGCGTTCGACGATGCGTGGACGCCGCTGTTCGTCGACCGGAGCAGCGTCGTGCGGGCCGGCGGCAAGCCCAAACGGCGGGCGACGCTGCTCCCGGGAACCGGGAATCCCTTCCTCTGGCAGGCGCGATTCGACCAGCTCGTCGAAGAGCTGGCGGACGCCAACGCGCAGAACGCCCCGATCGCGGACATCGTCGCCCGTTTCCGGTACGTGCCACCTTCCGGGTTGCTGCCTCGGTCCGCGTGCGCGCCCGAGCTCGCGCAGCAGTGGTTCTTCCCGAGCAGCTACGTTATCGATGCCGCGCCTGTGCCCATCGAGCACCTCGACGTCGCGCTCGAGGCGAGCGCGTCCCTGGGGCGGTACGACTTGTTCACGCCCGATCAGGTCCGCCTGCTCGTACCCGTGCCGCAGAAGGTGTGGGAGCCGCGGCTGCTCCACGGCGAGGCCGTGGATCTGAGGTTCCGCCAGGCGATCGACGAAGCGGTGACGCGCCGGTCGGATTGGCTGAACCGGCGCGATAACGTCCGGCAGAAGGCGGCCGTGCTGCTCCAGGCGCTGACGGGCCTGCGCCCGGCCTATCCGTCTCCCGAGGACGACCCCGGTCGCCTCGAGGCCGTGGAGGAAGTGGCGACCTTCCCGATCCCCGTCGCCGGCAGAGCCCACCAGTCGGGCGAGGGCCCCGGCGTGCACCGCCACGGGTTTAGCGGAGCCACCACGACCCTGCCGCTCGCCGACGACGATCGCTTCGTGGTCTGGGTGTTCTGCGACCCGACGAATCCGCCGCTGCAGCTGCTGGTCACGTTGGTCGGCACGCCGCCGCGGGGAGGGGCCGCGAGGCAGCTCCACGCCACGTGGGGCGCCAACCTGGTGGTGGTGCTCCCGGGTGATCTGCTCGGCACGGGGCCCCTGCCGCCGCTCGGGCGCTGGGTCCGTCTGGAAGTCAACGCCCTCCCGGCCGACCTCCACGCGTTCGTTCTCACCGGCGCGGCGTTCACGGCCGTGGATGGGCGCGCCTCGTGGGCGCGCGCCGGTCGTTCTCCGCTCACCGACCCGTCGCCCACCAAGGACGTGGTTTGGCTCGGTGACGACTTGCCTCCCGGCGCCACCGCGACGCCGGCGGACGCGACTCACGAAGCCTGGACATGGATCGCCGCAACGGCCGTGTTTCCGGACCCGGAACCCGTGTATCGCACGACGACCGCCGGGGCGCCGCCGCTCATCCGCGTCGCCGATCCCGTGGAGCGGCTCGTCGACGAGACCAAGAACAAGCCGATCGGGTTGGGCGAGTTGAGCCTCACCTACTCCCAGGGCGTCCAGCGGTTCATCGACACGCTCCAGGCAGCCATCGATCAGGCCAACGACCAAATCAACTTCGGCTACCTGCGCGTGCAGACGGCGATGTACCGGCTGCGCCAGTCGATGCTGGGCGACAAAGTGGCGGACCGCCTCGTCACCTCGCCGGTGCTGGCGGCGATCGCGAAGGAGAGCGCGGGCGCCGCCCAGGTGAATAAGAGTCTCACCGAGATCTTCGTTTCCATGCAGACGTCGGAGACGAAACCGCAACGGTGGTGGGGGCGGGAACTGGAGACCGAGTCGCCTCGCGCCCAGGCCGGCGGGCCTCGTGGAACCCCGACGCCCGGCGGGACCGGCACAGCGACCCCGACCGCTACCACGACGCGTGTGGCCGGAGCACAGTTCGTGGGGGCGGCGACGCGCCGCACCGGGGCCAGCTTGCTGAACGTGGTGACGGCGACGCACGCCGACTTTGCCAGAGAGGCCGAGCTCGTCGTGACCGCGCAGCGGGCCGAGTTGCTGCTCGAGCGAGTGAGACGGCCAGGGATCGCGGAGCCAGCCCCGTCGGCGGTGGCGGCGCCTCCACCGGCCAGCGACGTCGAGGACGCGCGCCCGGTCGCCGACAAGGCCATTCGCACGACCTCGATCGCCGAGCGGATCCTCGATTCGCGCGCCGCGGAAGCGAAGGACTTCTGCTCGGCCACCAAGCGCGACGTCATCAAGGGTCTGCTTGGCCTGGCGATGAACGTGGAAGACCTGCCCGTTCCGGGGCTGGGGCTGCACGACAGCCCGACGTCCGGCGACAGGTCCCCTGAGCGGACGCTCCCCGACCCGACGGCGCCCGAGGGACCGACCAACCTCCCGGCCATTCCCGACGCGGACATCGGACCGACCACCATCCCGGAGGGCCAGGCGTTGCCCAAGTACCGCGGCGTGGCGACGCCACCCCTCGGCCGCCAGATCATGTTCGGCACGGGGATGCCCGCGCGCGAGGCCACGCCTCGCCCGCTGGCCGCGTATCGAGGCACCGAGCTGAGTTCCTTCAACACGACCCTCCTCAACTGGATCACGAACGAAGCCGACCCGCTCGAGCCGTCGGACAACGAGGCGAACCACTTCGCCATCGGCTCCGATCTCCTCAACCAGACGATCGCCCTCCTGCGCAGCGCCGAGGGACGTGTGGCGGAGTACCGCGCGGTGATCACCCGGTCGCAACAGGCCGTCGACGAGCTGACCGCTGCAGCGCTCGATAGCGACCGGCGCCTCAAGGTGATCGAGGACGAGCTCGCGGAAGCCCGGCACGACGTCGCAACCGCGCGCGCGCTGCTGCTCGACGAGGAGCAGCGAGTGCGCGCCATCAACGAGCGCCGCGAGGCGATCCTGCGGGAGCATGTGACGTTTATCGCCTATCACCGGCCGCGGCTCACCGATCCGTTGGTGGACGCGCCGGTGCGGGTGCTCGACCCGGGCCCAACGCCGAGCCCCGTCCCGGAGTGCCTCTCGCACGAGGAGCCGGTGCCGGCCGAGGTGCACGAGTACTTGGACCTGGTGCGGGACGCGCCCGTGAGCTGGTTCGCGCACGTCCCCCGCCTGTTCGACTACTTCGACAGGCTCCCCGTGTTGCAGAGCGTGCTATCGCTCGCCAAGACGCGCGGCCAGTTCGCGACGGCGGCCGTTCGCGAGGCGGTGGCCGGGCCTCCGGTGACGATCATGGGGCGGGCGCTCGACAACGTGCGCCAGGCTCAGGCCGACGTGATGGGTGCGGTCCGCCAGCAGCGGCAGGCGATGGACTTGAGCCCGCTCGCTGGCCAGAGCTGGACGACCCTGCGCGCGCTAGCGCCGGCCATCGTTGGCCTGGGGGACCTGATGGATGCGGCGCACGGCCGGAGCGACGTGGCCCATCTCGCCACCCAGGAGCTGGACCAGATCGCGCGCGTGGCGGGCTGTCTCTATCGCCACTTCAGTCAGGCTCTGCCGGCCCTGCGCCTCCAGTGGGCGGAGCAGTTCAGCCAGTACGACGCGGCGGCGAGCCTGCGCAGCCTCGCCGTGCTGCCGCACTGGGGTCAGGTGGACGTGCTGGAGCGGCGCGAGATGCAAGCGCTGGTGGACTGGCTGTTCCTCCGAATCAATCCGGCGCAGGCCGAGGCGGTGAGCCTCATGAACGACCTCGTCCGAACCTGCCTCCTAGTCGCAAGCCACTCGCCGGTGAACCAGATCCTCAGCGGCCACGTCCAGCAGGACACTCCGGTCCAGCGGGGCGGCCAGGTGAAGGTCGTGACGCCCGTGGCGGGAGTGCGGGTGGGGATGCACGTACTGCTGTACAAGGGCGCAGACGTCGTTGCCCGGGGTGTGGTCGAGGACCTGAGCGCGGGTGTCGCTGCCGCGCGCATCATCCACGCCGAGAAGAGCGAGACCCTCGCGCAGGGCGCGCGGGTCCAGTTCACGCCGGCCCCGCCGGGGCCCACGCCCAAGGTCGTCCTCGCGGCCATGACGGCGCGCGGGAAGGCGTGAACGCGGGTGCCCGAGGCTGCCTGTCGGATCGAGCGCCTGCGGCTCACGGCCTGGGCTGAGGAGGGTCTCGCGCGCGGGCGGATCCTGGTCGAGGACGCGTTCCGGATCGCCTCGTTCCCGGCGGAGGCGGAACGCCGACTCCTCGTGATCCGGAAACTCGAGCTGGGCGTCGTGGATCCGGATCGGAGCTCCGCGGCCCTCGCGCCGGTGATCGAAGAGGCGGTGCGCGCCGTGGCGGCGCGCGCGGTCCGGTTCGATGATCCGGCGGCCCCCGCCGCCGACGCCGTGTTCTTTCCCGATGCGTTCGCCGCCATCAGCGCTTTCGTGGAGCGACTCGCCGGCGCAGCGAGTCCGACTGAATGGTTCTGGGACACCGTGTTCGAGGGGCGGGTCCCGCCGGGCGAGCCCGAGGCCGGCGTTCGCCTCGCCGTGGACCGCCTACTGGAGCTGCCCGGCGGGGCCGTGGGCGTGGCGGTGCTGGTGGACGTGTTGCGGGCGCGAGGGACCGTGGACCGATTCCTCGGGTGGCTGCGGCCGACCGACGGTGAACGTCTGCTCGCCGCGTTCGGTCTCGACGCCGCGCCGGATCATCGCGGCGCCGCCGCCATCGAACCGATCGGGCAAGCCGCAGCCGACGCAACCGACCCGCAGTCGCCGTTCACTTCCTTGGCGCTTCACCCCTGGCACCCGGTGCTCGCCGCGTGGACGGCGCGATGGGGTGAGAGCGATCCTCGTTCGCGCTGGCTCGCTGTGGTGGCGCTGGTGAGCGCTCAGCCCTCGATACTCGCTCACGCGGAGCTGCCCGTGCTCACCCGGCGCCTCCTGCGCGCGGCGCGACGGCCACCTGTGACCCCCGGCCCGACGCGACCGCCCCGGCCGGGCGAACCACCGTCCCAACGTGCGCCGCGCGCGCCCAGCGTGGATGGGGCGTGGGCCGAGAGCGCGCCCTCGGCGACTGGACTGTCGCCACCGGTCTCTCCCGCCGACTCGGCCGCTCCGCCGACGCTCCGCGACCAGCCGGTCGACCGCCCCCACCGCATCCTGCCGGTCGACGTGGAGGAAGCCGCAGCGGTGGAGTCTCCCGAGCCGACGACCGCTTCGTGGGACTGGGACCTCCACCCCACAGCCGCGGCGGGGCTGCTGTTCGTGCTGCCGCTCCTGTCCCGGCTGCGAATCGAGGAGGTGCTCGACCTCAACTCCGTCCTCGTTGAGATGGAGTTCCCGTTGCGGCTGTTGCGGTTCATCGCCGACCGCGTCCGGGTGCCGGAGGCGGATGCCGTGCGCGCGCCGCTCGTCCTCGCACGTCCGGAACCCCCACCGAGCCGGTTCACCTACGTCGCGCCCATCGCGTGGTGGGCGGAGGGCGGCTCGGTGCTGGTGGAGCGGGGAGCAGACGGCGTGGAGCGGCGCGCGTGGACAGACCCTTCTGGTCGAGTGGTCTACGCGCACTGGCGAGGGCAGCCACCGGCCGCGCTTAGGGGTGCGAGCCTCCCGTCGGAACGGCCGATCGTGGCCCGCGAGCCCGCGCCCGACGACTCGGATCGAGTGCTTGAGAGTTGGCTCACGCGCGTGCGCCGGATCGTACACAGGCAGGCCGGGATGGGGTTGCGCGCGCTGGTGGCTCGCCCGGGGCAGGTCGCCGCTACCCGCACGCACATCGACGTCGTGCTCCCGCTCCGCGAGCTGGACATTCGTGTGCGCCGCGCCGGGCTCGACGTCGCCCCCGGCTGGGTGCCGTGGCTCGGCCTTGTCGTGAGCTTTCACTACGAGAGCGAGCCGTGACCGCCGCCGTCCCCCGCGGGCGTGTCTCGCCCACGTCGCCGGCGCCGCGGGCCGGCGCCGAGCCGCTGCGGTTGCGGGACTACGCGCTGGCCGCGCTCGGGGCCACCGTCGAAGCACACGCGCAGACGCAGCCCGCGTCCGCCGAGCTGCGCTTCTTGCTCACGCACCTCGAGGCCGTCGCGGGCGCCGGCGGCGACTGGGACGCGGCCCTACGCGCCTACGTCGACGCCCCCTGTGCGGCCGATGGGCCGCTCTTCGCGCTCGCCCACCGCCTCGACCTGTCCCCAGTGGAGATGCTGGCGGTCGAGCTCGCCGCCACCGTTGAACGAGACGCGATGGCGGGACGGGCCGTGGCGCACGTACAGGCGCCGCTCGGCGGTTCGCGCCCGACCGTTGGCCTGCTGGCGGCGGCTTTTGGACAGCTGGCGCCGCCGTCTCTGAGAGTCGGGGACATGATCCTGACGGGTGCCGCGGTGCGGACGGGCCTTCTGTCGCTGACCGCGGAGGGCGCACCCTTGCCGGAACGGGCTGTCGCCGTCCCCCCTCATCTCTGTATCGCTCTGGACGATCGCGACGGCACGCCGGCCGGCGCCGTCATCGGCGTCGAACAGGCAGCCGCCGTGCCGCTTCCGCCCTCCGCGCTCGTGGAAGTGCGGCGGCAGGCGGCGGCGCTCGCCGCGACGCCGGGACGCGTGCTCGTGATCCGGTCTGGCTCCTTGCTCGAGGCGCGCAGCATCGCCGCCGCCGTCGCCGGCGCGCTCGGGGCGCGCGCCGCATTCCTGGATCCCGAACGGACGGCGGGCGCGGGACCGTGGCTGCTGCTGCGGCGTCTGCTCCCGGTGTTCGCTTACGAGCTTGGGCCCGGCGAGCGGCGTCAGCTGCCGGCCCTACCGGGCTACGAAGGGCCGCGGGTCGTCCTGCTCGGTCTGGACGGATGGGTGGACTCGATGGGCGGCTCGGCCCTCAGCTGGCGGGTCGAGGTCCCGTCGGCCGCCGAGCGGACGCGCCTCTGGCAGAGCGCGCTGGGTGACGAGGAGCTCGCGGCCGACCTGGCGACTCGGCATCGGCACGGAAGCGGACGGATCGCCCATCTCGGGCGGCTCGCGCGCCACCAGCAGGCGATCGCGGGACGGGGCAAGGTGGTCCTGGACGACGTCATCCGGGCGGCGTGGAGTCTCGAGGGCGCCGGGCTCGATACGCTGGCGGAGGCGTTGCCCGACCGCGTCTCGGATGAGGCGCTCGTGCTGACGCCCCAGCTCCGGGCGGAGCTGAACCACCTTGTGCGTCGCTGCCGCTGGCGGGGTGAGCTGGTGGAGGGGCTGGGCGCGTCGTCTCGGGCGCGCTACCGCGCGGGGGTGCGAGCGCTGTTCGTCGGTCCCTCCGGCACCGGCAAGACGCTTGCCGCCGGCTGGCTCGCGACGACGCTCGGCCTCCCGCTCTATCGAGTGGACCTGGCGAGCGTCACCAGCAAGTACATCGGTGAAACGGAGAAGAACCTCGCCCAGCTGTTGGCGCGCGCGGAGCAGGCCGAGGTCGTGCTCCTGTTCGATGAAGCCGATGCGATGTTCGGCAAGCGCACCGACGTCAAGGACGCCAACGACCGTTTCGCTAACGCGCAGACGAACTACCTGCTCCAGCGCATCGAGTCGTTCGACGGCATCGTGGTGCTCACCAGCAACAGCCGTGGCCGGTTCGACGCCGCCTTCTCCCGCCGGCTCGACCTCATCATCGAGTTTCCGCTGCCGGGGCCGGAGGAACGGCGGGCACTCTGGCTGTCGCATCTCGGAGACGGACACGCGGTCTCGCCAGCCCAACTGAACCAGATCGCCGCTCGGGCTGAGTTCGCGGGCGGGCACGTACGCAACGCCGTCTTTGCGGCCGCCGCGCTCGCGCGCGCGGCCGGTCGGGCGATCGGCCATGAAGATGTGCTGGCCGGGGTCGCGGGGGAGTATCGGAAGCTCGGCCGGCAGGTGCCGGCAGAGTTACAGCACGGCGGCAGGGAGTCATGACCGCTGTTGCTCCGCCCGTCCGGCGGCACAAGGTCTCCACCTCCGAGCACGAAGAGTCCGGAAGGTCGCACGGCGACTTTGCGGCCGAGGTCGGTCAGGCCGGCCTGCCGATGTTCTTGCGCACGAGTTGGGCGAACTCAGCCTGCCCGTCGTTTCAGCGTGCCGCCGATCCGACTGACGAAGCCGAAGAAGACGCAGCCGCCCGGGAGAAGGAGGAGGAAGCTGGTGGTGCTGCCGCTGCTGGTGCATCCGCACCGGGTGGAGGCGCCGAAGGCGAGGGAGAGAACACCTCGGTCAGTGCGAAAGCGAACGAACAGCCTGCAGAACAGGAGAGCGGCGAGGAGAAACGCGAAGTCGGCGAGGAGGGCGGCGGCGAGGGCGCCGGCGAGAGCAGTGGCGAGGGCGGTGGCGAGACTGTGCAGGAGATGCCACTCATCGGCCCGCGCGATGATCCGTTTGAGCGACAGGCGGAACGCGTCGCCAGCGCGGTGACCCATGGAGGAAGTGGTGCGGCTGCTGTACGGCCCGGCTCGGCGGCGCCCCTGCAGCGCGCTTGCGCCGCATGCGCCCATGAGGAGGAAGAGGAGGAAGAGGAAGGGGAGGAGGGTGCCTCATCGGGCCGCGGCACTCCGAAGGTCCAGCGCATGTGCCGCGAATGTGCCGAGGAACGGGAGTCGACGGAGGAGTCGGAAGATGGAGAGCGGGTACAGCGATTCCCCGAGGTCGCACCCTCGCAGGTCACGTCCCGGACACCCTCACCACTCGACTTGACAGGTGGTGCGCCTCTCTCGAGCTCACTCCGGCGGCAGGTAGAGCCCGTTCTCGGCCACAACCTGAGCCATGTGCGTGTCCATGCCGACACCAAGGCGCAGGCGGCCGCTCGTTCCATTCACTCCCGGGCATTCACTCACCGCCACCATATCTGGCTGGGCACCGGCGAGAGCGCGGGTGATACGGGCCTGATGGCGCACGAGCTCACCCACGTCGTGCAGCAGGGTGCCGCGTCCCGCGGTGCGAGCGCTGCTGCCGGCACCACCGCTCCTCCAATCCAGCGCTTTAGCCCGCTTGGCGCGCTGAAGCGTGGTGCACGGTGGGTTGGACGGCAGGCGAAGAAGGGGTTCATCTGGGCAGTGCGTCGCGTTTCATCTGCACTCGCCGACGTCATCGACAAGGGGCCGATCGGCTGGCTCAAGGACAAGCTGAAGGGATGGATTGGCAGCGCACTGGGTGCCTTGGTCCGAATTCCCGTCATCGGTCCCGCGATCGCCGGGCTCGCAAAACAGTTCTCGGACGCCTTCGGCTTCATCAAGGGGGTCCTCACTGGCGACCCCAAGTCCTGCGCCCAGTTCCGCGCGTTCCTCGACGGGATTCGCAAGTTCGCGTCCGCCGTTGCGAACAGCTGGCCGGTGCAGGCGCTGGTCAAGGTCTTCAGCGCCGTCTGGAGCGTGCTCAAGGCCATTGGCGAGTTCATCATCGCACCGGTCATCGAGGTGTTGGGCACCGTACTCAAGGCGGTGTGGGACGGCATCAAGGCCCTCGTCGGCACAGTCATCGGCTGGTTCAAGAAGGTCAAGAGCGTCATCAGCCACGTCTGGAACTGGGTGAAGGAGAAGCTCGGCTTCGAAAGGTCGGATGGCTCAGGCGAGGAAGAGTCCGGTGTCTGGGCGTGGATCAAGCGCAAGGCGAACGCGGCGTGGAACGCGATCAAGGAGCCGTTCCTCGCCGTCGCACGGCCGATCGCGACCGTCGTGAAGGTGCTGTTCTTCTTCACCGGTCCAGGCGCGATCTACGCCATCATCAAGTACGGGCCGGAACTGGTCGAGTCCGCGAAGTGGCTCTGGGCGCACTGGGATGATCCACAGATGATCCGCCGGGCGCACAAGGAGATGGGTCACACCTTCCTCCCCGGCTTGTTGAACAAGGTGCGTGGCATCGGCGACGCGATTCAAAGCGCCGCGGACTGGGTCATGGACAAGGCCAGTTCCCTCCTCGACGGCGCTCTCACCGTGCTCGGGGCGCTTACGGGCATCCCGTTGCTCGGCATTCTCCGAAAGGGCGCGTCCCTGCTGGTCGACGGCGCCAAGGCACTTGGGCGGTTCGTCACCAACACCATCGGAAAGATCGCCTCGGCAGTGCAGGGGTTCGTCGCCCGGCTCGGGAGGATCCTCGCACCATATAAGGAAGTGCTCTCTTCGCTGGCGCTGGCCATCATCAACCCCCCGATGATCCCCATCATCTTCGCCGGCTGGGCGTGGCGTCTCATCCCGGACAACTGCATCAAGGCGGCGATCCTCGACTTCCTGCTCGACATTCTGATCGCGGTCCTGGAGCGGCTGCCCGATCTGGCGTTCTTCGGCCCGATCTGGCCGATGCTCAAGCACGGCGTGCTCGGCTTCCTGCGCGGCCTCCGGAAGCAGGACAGCGCGACGAAGGAGAAGGTCAGCAACAAGCTCGCCAAGATCGTAAGTGGCGCCAGCCTCGACTTCGTCATCGGGTTTGTGAAGGGATTCCTCAAGGGTGTCTGGGACGGAATCGCCGATCCGTTCCGGCTGATCTTCATGGTGGTGGATGGGTTGGGATCGGTCGTGCGTTTCTTCGCCAACCTTGCGGCGGACGCGCTCGGCGGGTGGCAGCTGGCGACGGCCGCTGCGGCAGGCGCAGTGTCGGCGCGAGAGACCGCCGGCGCCGCCGCTCCACGCGAGGCCGCGCCGGCGACGGCGCCGGGCGAGGCGCCGGCAGAGGACGAACCCGCTCCCACCGCACCTGAGGTCCTGGCGGAGCTCGGCAGCCGCGCTTCGCAGATGGCCGGCGAGCTCTCGCCCGACGTAGCGATCGTGCGCGGGAGCTTCTGGGATGCGGCGCACGAGTATTTCCAGGCAGGTGAGGGCGCTTCGGCGAGTACGCTGCTGACCAAGCTCGGCGAAGCCTGGGACTGGGTGCTGAGCAAGCTGGAGTCCGCGGGTGCGGAGTTGGCCGAGAAGGTGGTGGGCTTCTTCAATAGCGACGCAGCGGAGTCGGAGGTCGGGGAGGGAACCGGCTGGCTCGCGGGCACCATCGTCTTCCAGATCGTACTCGACATTCTCACCGCGGGAACATGGGCCGTCGCCTATCCCATCATTGGGCTCATCGTCCGGTTCATGAACTGGCCCATGAAGGTTCTGGGCAAGATCGCGAAGGCCGTGGCTCGGCTGGGCCGTACCGTTGTCAACGGTGTGCGGAGCCTCGGGTCACTGACACGGAAGGCGGTGGGGAGTGCGCTCGGCCGGGTGAGTCACGCGCTCGGCACCATTGGTGAGCGACTGGTGAAGTTCGGCGAGGAGATCGTCGAGCGCTTCCTCGGGCGCACCGGCGGGCGCGCAGCAGCGAAGGTGGAACAGAAGGCGGCACAGGCAGCCGGCCGGGAGGCGGCGGAACTGGCGGAGCGCGAGGGGATATCGGCCGGTCGCGGCGCGGGCGCGGCCGAGCGGGAGGCCGCTGCGGCGCGCCCGCAATCACCGAGCTCGCCGGCCGAGCGTGCAGCCTTGGTGTCTTCGGCGAGTAAGGAAGGGTCCGCGCTCAGCAAGACGGAACTCGATACTGAGCTTGCGTTGGCTCAGCGCAGCGGCCCTCGTGCGTCGACCAAGGCGGGCTATGTCGATGAGGTCGAGCTGCCCAATGGGCATGTGTGGCGGCGAACGAAAGAGGGCCGCTGGTGCAGGTTCTCCGAGAAGAATCCCTTCTGTCCGACCGGAGCGGAAACCGGAATTCCTCCGTCGAAGGTTCGGGAACGCACCGAGATGGACGCGGCGCTGAAGAAGTTCAAGGAGGAGGGAGGTCAGGTTCAGGAGGTCAAGGCCGCCCCTCCACCCGGAGAGATGAGCAGGCTCGCGGAGGAGGCGGAGGAGGCATTCGGCCCGGCGACAGACCCCGTTCTCCAAGGACTGTTGCGCGTCCAAGGGACGCATCGCGACACTTTCTTCAGGGACATCATTGTTCCGAACCTGCGGGGCAAGATGCCGTCAAATAGCCTCTTCAGTGTGCGAGACTGGGAGGCACTCGAGTCCACCCTTGGTATCGGCAAGCTACCGTGGAAGCGCCGCGCGGGCCCCGACCTGTTACTCGTCGACGTCGCGAACACGCGCGTGATGATTCTCGATCTCACCCGCACCGCAGGGGCGCGGCACGCGGCGAAAACCGGTGCCTATGCCCCGCAACTGCAGAAGGTTCTTCCCGGATGGACGGTGGAGGTCGGCGGTGACTTCTTCCATGCCGCGGGCATAACCACGAAGCAGGTTGTCAAACAGATTGGCGATATCCTGCGCGAGTTTGGTTACAAAGGATGACCCGCTTCCGCCGTTCCCGCCGCCCCCGGCGCGCTCGCCGCGCTCAGGACGACCACCGCGTCGAGTCGGCGGCGTCACATGGGACCGACGGCGCGCGTGCCGGCCTCCCCGCCTTCCTCCATCGCCTCGCCCCGGATGCCCGGGTGCACCAAGGTCCGGAGGCTCACGCAGTGGCGCGCGAGCACGATGCCCGGGCACTCACCATCGGCCAGGACATCTACGTGGGCGAGCGTGCACCCGGTCTCACTACCTCCGAAGGGCTTGCGCTGCTGGCTCATGAGCTCACCCATGCCGCGCAGCAGCGCGGTGCGCCGGCGTCCGAGCTGTCCCCGCCGACGAACCAGGGTGATCGCTGGGAGAGTGAAGCGCAAAGCGCCGCCGGGGCGGCTCGCACGGGTGACGCGCCGTCACGAATGGTCTCGCCGTCTCCCGCGCGCGTCGCGCGGGATGATGCGCCCAAGCCGAAGGGGGATCTGCGCGAAGTCCTGGAGAAAAAATACGGGGTGACGATTGCGTCAGGAGATCGCGGCTGGTCCCCAGACGATCTCAAGGACCTGGAGTGGGCGCTGGGCAAGCTGGACAAGCGAGAGATCGCTGCCCTTGCCCGCTACGAATTCAAGCGCTGGAGCACGAAAGAGAAGCGCGCCGAAGTGGACCCGGAGTACAAGGAACCCGATGTCGA
>Ga0247727_10005121_pt1 | contig 26969 bp, 16 predicted proteins | sample WisWelCaveWW1625_FD_202498 | JGI IMG/M metagenome (GOLD analysis project Ga0247727, IMG submission 202498) | Biofilm microbial communities from Wishing Well Cave, Virginia, United States - WW16-25 | ecosystem: Environmental > Aquatic > Deep subsurface > Groundwater > Cave microbial mat | place...
CTTCGCGCAAAGCGAAGTCGGCCCTCCGACAAGCTCAGGGCAGGCTCTATGCCGACTCAGCCTGCGCAGGCAGGCGTTGCGTTTTGTAGACGCGCGCGAAGCGTCCAACCGCCGGTTTCAAGTTACATCAGATGCCTGGCGATTCGAAATCGCGGCACGCTTCGCGCAAAGCGAAGTCGGCCCTCCGACAAGCTCAGGGCAGGCTCTATGCCGACTCAGCCTGCGCAGGCAGGCGTTGCGTTTTGTAGACGCGCGCGAAGCGTCCAACCGCCGGTTTCAAGTTACAAAAGCTCGTCAATCGCCTTCAAAACATCTTCGACGGTGGCGAATCGCTCGCCGGGGTCGTGGCCAAGCAAGCGCAACATGAATTGCTCAAGCTCAACCGAGAGGCTAGGGCGGAAGACGCGAGGCGAGAGCGGCGCGCCTTGCAGTTGCTGGGCCAGGATCAACTCTTCCATTTCGGCAGTGAACGGGTGGGTGCCGATGAGCGCCTCATATAAAAGCACGCCGAGGGCGAACTGATCGCAACTGGGTGTGGGCGGCTCGCCGCGCAACTGCTCCGGGGCGCGGTAGGCCGAAGGCAAGGCACTGCCCGGCGGAAAGAGCGGCGCGCGCGAGATGCGGGCGTGGTCGTTGGTGAAGACCAGACACTCGGGGCGCAGTTCGCCATGCGTCACGCCGTGGCGGTGGGCATGGTCGAGCGCTTCCACCATCTCGCCCATCCAGCGCAACCCTGCGGCGGGCGGGACGCGCCCGCCGTTGGCTTTGAGCCACTCGTTCCAGGTTTGGCCGGGGGGGCGCTCGCCAACGTAGGCGATGACACCGCCGTTCTTTTCAATCACTTCCCGGCCCGCTATCAGGCGTGGATGGGTTAGCTGACACCACTTCTTGGCCGACTCGGCGAATTGCAGCCGGTGTTGAAGATTGATCTCCGCGCCCAGCACTTGAATGACGAGAGGAGTCTCATCGTGAAGGCGGGAGGCGGAATAGATCGCGCCGAAATCGTCGGCGGCGATGGTGTCGGCTAGGTGATAGCCGGCCAGGGTTTGCTCGTGCAGGTGCAGGTGAGCCGGGCCAACAAGAGCGGCGATGGCGTGCGAGCGGCGGCGGAAGATGGGACCAACGTCGCGCGCGCCGGAGTTTTCGAGAGCGCGGCGGACGAAGGCGGCGGGGGCCACGAAGGCCAGCCGCGCCGTCGGCGTCTCGCGGGCGGCGCCGATCATGGCCTTCACCCCAATCGGGTCAATGGCTGCCAGCAGGGTCAAATCCACAATGGCCCGGTTGCCGGGAGCGGCGGCCAGAAACTGTTTGAGGTGGCTTTCGGCTTCGGCGGCGGTTTCCACACTCAACCGGCCGGCAAAGGCGGTCAGCCAGATGCCGGCTTCACGATCCTCCAGCACTTCCAGTTTGAGGGGCGGCCCGATGAACAGTTCCAGCCCTTCCGTGCCGACGACGATTTCGACGGCGCCGGGCGAGGGGCCGAGGTCGGCGTAGCGGCGGGCCGATTCGGCGATGCCGTATACCTGGTCGTCGCTGTCGGTGGGATCGTAGTGGGTGGTGATCAGCTTCTTCACCCGCGCCTTCTCGGCAATGTCCACGCCGATCATGGCCGAGGAATGGCCCCAGTCGGCTTTGGAGAGCAGAACGTCGCGCAGAGAATACTGGCAGTCGAAGGCCAGGGCGTCGGCGTTGGCGAAGAAGTCAATGAAGCGGCGCAGGTGTTCTTCGTCGAGTTGCTTGTATTCGCCGTCGGAGGCAAAAACGAAGACGCTCTCGCCGTCGTCGAACCGGTAAGCGTAGGCGATGCCGGGGTGATAGAGGGCCAGGTTGGTGACGGTCACCCGCCCGATCTGCACCGCTTCGCCTTCTTGCAGTCGGATGAAGGACATGTCGGCCCGCATTTGTTCCGGGGGAATGGGGAAGAAGGTGGGAGCCGTTTGCTGATGTTGCAGGTAGCGTTGCGGGTCGTGGTTGACGGCATAGAAGATGAGCTTGTTGCCAAGAACGTAGGCCGGGTTAAAAAAAGGGAAGCCTTGCAGGTGGTCCCAGTGGGCATGGGTGAGGAAGATGTGGGCTGTGCCCTGCCCCCGGCCAAATTCGTGGGCCATGAGCGAGAGACCGAGCCGCCTCATGCCGGTGCCGCAGTCAATGATGATCGTGTCGTCGCCGCTGTTGATTTCGACGCAAGTCGTGTTGCCGCCCACCACGCTCCGGGTGGACGGGGGCAGGGTGGCAATAAAGGCTCGCACCTCAGCCGGGTCGGACAGATCAACCCCTCCGGCGGCGCTCAAAGCTCGGAAGAGCTTTTCCTCCAGTTGTTCAGTCGAGAGGGGCGTAGGAACCGACCCGCGCACGCCCCAGAATTTCACTCGCACAGATGTGCCTCCGATTATTTAAGATCGGAGTGTAACATGGAGAGTAGTTTAGCGCGAGAGGGATACTCGTCATAAGGCGTTACAATGCCGTTGCGGGGTTGCCTGTCGTGGCAATGAACCTGTAGTTCTCCGCTTGAATAGCCTCCCATCTCTTGGTATACTGCGCCCACCGCCATCTGAGAGGAGCCGCCATGAAAGTATCCTGTCTGCAAGAGAATCTCGCCAAAGGGTTAAGCGTTGTCAGCCGCGCCGTTGCCTCGCGTAGCACCCTGCCCGTCCTCAGCAACATTCTGCTCGCCACCGACCATTCGCGCTTGCGTCTCTCGGCCACCAACCTGGAAATGGCCATCACCTGCTGGATCGGCGCGAAGGTGGAAGAAGAAGGCTCCACCACCGTCCCGGCCAAGACCTTCGCCGACATCGTCGGCGCCTTGCCCTCCGGGCAGATGGACATGGCCCTCACCATCCGCACCCAGTCACTCAACGTGCGCGGCGGCGCGTTCAACAACGACGTCAAGTGCATTGATGCTCAGGAATTCCCCATTATTCCCCAGGCCGAACTCAAGGATGGCATTCACCTGAACGTGGCCGACCTGCGTGAGACGATTGAGCAAGTGGTGTTCGCCGCCGCCACCGACGATGCCCGCCCCATCCTCACCGGGGTGCTCGTCAAAGTGGAAGGGGAAACCGTCACCTTCGCCGCCACCGACGGCTTCCGGCTTGCGGTGCGAACGGCCAACTTGTCTTCCAAAGTTTTTGAGCCGGTGATGGCCATCATCCCGGCGCGGGCTTTGGCCGAACTGGCCCGGGTGGTGGGCGATCAGGAAGAAGCGGCGGTGATGACTCTCCCGCCCGGCCGCGGCCAGGTCATCTTCCACTTGCGCGATGTCGAACTTGTCTCTCAACTCATTGAAGGCACGTTCCCCGATTATCAGCACATCATCCCGCGCTCGTACAAGACGCGCACGGTCATGTCCACCGACGCCTTCCGCAAAGCGTGCAAGGCCGCCGACATCTTTGCCCGCGAGAATGCCCACACCGCCCGTTTCAAGATCGCGCCTGGCGAAGAAATGACTCCGGGCCTGTTGGAGATCAACGCCCAATCGGCAGAGACGGGTTCCAACGAAGCCCGGCTCGACGCTACCATTGAAGGCGACGCGCTGGAGATTGCCTTCAATGTCAAATTTATGGCCGACGTGTTGAACGTGGTGGACACGCCCAACGTTGCCCTCGAAACGGCCAGCGCCACCAGCCCCGGCCTGGTGCGCGCCGTCGGGCGCGACGATTTCCTCTACGTCATCATGCCCATGCGCCTCGGACGGTAAAGAGATTAGACGCTTCGCGTGGAGATTGCCACGCTTCGCGTCTAATCTCTAGTTCCTAAATGCCCCCAACCCCTCTCACCCCCTCTCAACTCCGCCGCATTTGCGATCCCGCTTCCTTCCAATTTGAAACCACCGCCGAACTGCCGATTGCGTCGGAGATCATCGGCCAGCCGCGCGGAACACAAGCCATTGAATTTGGCATTGACATTGACAGCCCCGGCTACAACATCTTCGTGCTGGGCGAAGAAGGCACCGGCCGCACCACGGCTATTGGCCGCTTCTTGCGCGAACGCGCCGCCAGCCATCCCACGCCCCAGGACTGGATGTACGTCAACAATTTTGCCGAGCCGCACAAGCCGCGCGCCCTCAACCTGCCTGCCGGACTCGGCCCGGCCCTGCGCGACGACATGGCAACCTTGGTGGACTACCTGCGCCGCAACCTGCCGCAGGCCTTCGAGCAAGAGTCGTACCTCGAAGCCCGAAATCAAATCCGGCGCAACTTTGAAGCGGATCGCGACCGCCTCTTCGGCGAGTTCCAGGCTAAAGTTGCCGCCAATAACTTTGCCGTGCTTCAAACACCCGGCGGCTGGATGCTCAACCCCGTTCGAGACGGCCAACCCCTGACCACCGAAGCTTACGAAACCCTGCCCGAAGCCGAGCGAAAAAATCTAGAGGCGGTTGGCCGCGAACTCAACGACGACCTCGAAAACGTGCTTCGCGCCATTCGCAATCTTGAGAAGACGGTCAAGGATGCTCAACGTACCCTCAACCAGCAGGTGGGCGCGTCGGTGGTGGATGGTCAACTCAAGGACCTCAAAGCCAGGTATGCCGCGCACGAAGAAACGATTTTCTACCTGAATGAAGTGCGGCAGGATGTCATCGAACACGTCGCCGACTTTTTACCTGTCGAGGAGACCCGACCGGATTCTGGTGGGAAACCGCCGGCCCCTGACTTCCGCCAATATACCGTCAATCTGGTGGTGGATCACAGCCGGGCGCAGGGCGCGCCCGTCGTCGTCGAACTCAACCCAACTTACAGCAAACTGCTGGGCCGCATCGAACAGGAGTCGCGCTTCGGCACGCTCACCACCGACTTCACGTTGATCAAAACCGGGGCCTTGCACGAGGCCAACGGCGGCTACCTCGTCCTGCGCGCCCGCGATGTGTTCTACGAGCCGCTGGCCTGGGACGCGCTCAAACGATCTCTCCTCTCCGGCTTCGTCCGCACCGAAGACATCCCCGCCCGCGCCGGGTACGCCGCCACCAAAACCCTCGACCCCGAACCGATCCCGCTCAACCTCAAAGTGGTGCTCGTCGGCGTGCCCTGGGTGTATTATCACCTCTTCGACACCGACGAAGACTTCGGCTCCATCTTCAAAGTTAAAGCCGACTTTTCCACCTACATGCCGCGCACGCCGGAGACCGAACAGCAATACGCGCTCTTCGTTGCCGCCCGCTGTGCGGAAGAAAAACTCCGCCCGTTCGACCGGGGCGCTGTTGCCAAAGTCGTCGAGTTCGGATCGCGCGCCGCGTTTGACCAGTTCAAGCTCAGCGTGCGCTTTGGCGAAGTGACCGATCTTCTGCGCGAAGCCAATTACTACGCGGGCCGGGCCGGGCGCGACCTCGTGACCGCCGACGACGTTCGGGCCGCCCTCGACGAAAAAACCTATCGCGCCAACAAGACCGAAGAGAACTTGCGCCAGCACATCCTCGAAGGCTCAGTGTTCATTGACACCGAGGGCGCGGCCGTGGGGCAGGTGAACGCCCTCAGTGTGAGCGACTCGGGGGATTATTCATTTGCCCTGCCCAGCCGCCTCACCGCCCGCACCTTTGTCGGCCACACCGGCATCGGCCAGATTGACCGGGAGACGAATTTGGCCGGGCCGATTCACAACAAGGGCCTGCTCACCCTCACCAGCTTCTTCAACGCCACCTACGCCGCGCACCGCTCGATCTCTTTTTCAGCCCAGATCAACTTTGAGCAAAACTACGGCAACATCGAAGGCGACAGCGCTTCGTGCGCTGAGTTGTACGTCTTGCTTTCCAGCCTGTCGGGTTACCCGATCAAGCAATCGCTGGCCGTTACCGGCTCGGTGAATCAAAAAGGCGAGGTTCAACCGATTGGGGCTGTGAACGAAAAGATCGAAGGCTTTTTCGCCGTGTGCTCGGCGCGCGGCCTCACCGGCGAGCAAGGGGTGTTGATCCCGGCGGCTAACCTGCATGAACTGATGTTGAATGAGAAGGTGGTGGCGGCGGTGGAGGCCGGTCAATTCCACCTTTGGCCGGTGGCCGCGGTGGACGAGGGCCTCGAAATCCTCACCGGCGTCCCGGCCGGCGTCCGGAAAGATAGCCGCTTCACCGACGGCACGGTCCATGCCGCCGTGCAGAAACGTTTACGTGAGCTGATGAAAGGGCATGACCGGGAGCGCGACGAGGAGAAGGCTCATCACCCTCCGGCCAAGAAGCCGGCAAAGAAAAAGCGCCTGGCAAAGAAACGACCGGCGCGGAAGAAGAATCGCTAAAAAATACTATTTCGTCCATCCCGCTTCCCCTACCAGTGGCACAAACCGCACCGGGGCCAATCTGCGAATGCGCCACGTCCCGCCGGCGCGTTCCCAAAACTCAAGTTCTTGATCATATTGTGAGCCAATGGGGATGGCGATGCGGCCCTCCGGCTTGAGTTGTTCTATGAGTGGATGAGGCATGAGCGGAGCCGCCGCCGTCACGATGATTGCGTCAAACGGCGCGTGCTCGGCCCAACCAAGACTCCCGTCGCCGACCGCGATCTCGACGTTGGCGATGTTCAACTCCCTCAAAATTCTCCGCGCCAGGAACGCCAACTCAGGATACTTCTCCACCGAATAAACATATTGGGCCAGCCGGGCCAGCACCGCTGTTTGATACCCCGACCCTGTTCCAATCTCTAACACCACTTCGCCGCCAGTCAGGTGTAGAGCCTGTGTCATCAACGCGGCCACGTAAGGTTGCGAGATCGTCTGCTCACAGCCGATGGGCAAAGGCCGGTCTTCGTAAGCGTCAGATTGGCATTCGGGCGGCACGAACTGCTCGCGCGGCAGTTCGCCCATCACCTCCAACACCCGCCGGTCGGTGATCCCGCGCCACCTCAACTGTTTGCGCGCCATTTGCGCCCGCTTGTTTGCAAAGTCCATCAGGGCACATTGTAGCACCTGGCAACTAACCGTCGTACGAGAACCGCTGTTCTTTCCACACGTCGGCTTCGTTGTGGTAACCGGCCTGCTCCCAGAAGCCAAGCCGATCCTGGGCCAGAAATTCCAGCCCGCGAATCCACTTGCCGCCCTTCCAAAAGTAGGGCGTCTTCAAGCCTTTGTCTACAATGTTGCCGATCACGCCGCGCAGAGGATAGCCGTGATCCGGATCGAGCGGCTGGCCGTCGAAGTGCGTGGCCAGCAGGAAGTTCTCGGCCAGGGCTGTTTCAACGGGGACATTTACGGTGAAGCCGTACTCGCAATGCTGGAGCAGATGTCTGGCGGTTGGCTTGAGTTTGATAATGCCTTCGTCCACCAGCGTCTTCAAATACACGCCTTCCCACTCGGCGTCAAACTTGCTCCAGCGGGTGACACAATGAATGTCCATCTTCACTTTCGCGCGCGGCAGTTTGTTGAACTCGTCCCAGGTCCAGCGTTTCTCTTCTTCCACTTCGCCGAAGACGCGCAAATCCCAGGTTGCCGGGTTGAACTTGGGCACCGGGCCGTAATGCAGAACCGGGAAGCGCTGGGTGAGCGACTGCCCCGGTGGAAGCCGCCCCATTTGCTTTACGCTTTCCTCTTGTTCTTTGCGTCCAAGAATTCTGTCTAACATCGCTTGTCTCCTTCCGTATAGCAGGCTACCGGCAATTGCTTACGAAATCATGTCTTTTTAGACGCGCGTGCCCTGCAAAAGGATTCGCGCAAGACCCTAAGGGTCTCAAAGACCCTTAGGGTCTTGTCGTCAGCCAGTAAACACCGGCAAATGCCCCAGGGCGATGATGTTCTCCCACTGCGCCCGCTCACCCTCGGTGAAGATCGCGCTCTCGGCCACCACCTCGGCCCCGGCTTTGTCCACCACCAGCCGCATCCCCTGCAACGTCGAGCCGGTGCTGATCACGTCGTCCACCAGCACCACCTTCTTGCCGCTGATCAACTCGCGATCTTTTTCGTCGAGATACAACGTTTGCGGCTGGCCGGTGGTGATGGACAGCGTCTCGGCTTCGACGGTTTCGCCCATGTACGGCTTGTAGGCTTTGCGTAGAACCACGTAACCCTTGCCGGTGACGACCGACAGCGCATGAATGAGCGGGATGCTCTTGGCTTCGGCAGTCACGAGCAGATCGTAGTTCACCGCCTTGAGCTTTTCACCCAAGGCCTTGGCCGCCGCCTGCACCAGTTCGGTGTCGCCCAAAATATTGAGAATGGCGATCCGCAGACCCGGCTTCACTTCAAACAGCCGCAGGTCGCGCTTCACCCCGGCCACTTCGACCGGATAAACTTCGCGGGTGTTCTTCATAACGTTAGTCTTCATATGTCTCGCAATGTTACACCGGTTTTACAACGGCTCCTTGAAATCGTAGATTCCGTCTTTGATACCCCAGCGCTTGCCACAGCAGTAACACTCCATTACGTCGCCGCTACGGCTCAAACTGCTCTTGCAATTGGGGCAACAAAAGATTTCCCTTATTTCCTTGATTTCCTTCTTCTGCCCCTCTTTCACTTCGCACTTCACAAACACGCTCGGCGACAACTGCCACCACGCGCCTGTCGGCTGAACTAGGCCATCGGCGGCGGCCAACACGCCCGCCGGGATCAATCGCTTGAGCAGGCCCAGCCGGTAATGGGACACGGCCCTCTGGGCCGCCACCGCAAAGCCGGCTTCCCCCAGCCACCGGCGCATGGTGCGCGGGTGAAAGTCGAAGTTCAACTTCGCAAACTCAACCGGCTCCGGCGAGAACGGGTTCCAATCCTGCTGGCGAAGCAAATAGCGAAGGATGGCTTTCAGGTTTTGCTTGTTGGCGAATTCAAGAATGAAGGCGCCCTCTGCTCCAAGCACGCCGCGAATTTCTTTCAGCGCGGCAGGGGCGTTTGCCAGATGGTGCATCACCCGGATCATCGAAGCGCCGTCGAAGACGCCCGGCGCGAACGGCAGGTTGTACACGTTGGCGGCCACGTAGGTGAAGCGCTCGCCGTCGCCCAACCGCGCCCGCGCTTGCTGGAGTTGGGTGCGGGAGTAATCCATCAGCACCACGTGATCGAAGGCGGCCAGCAGAGGCGTCAGCCGCCCCGCGCCGGCGCCGATTTCCAAAAACAACCGGCCACGCGCGGGCAACATCGCCTTGAGCGCGATGCGCTCGGCGCGGTCTTCGTAGTCGCGTTCGCCCTTGCCCCAGAACTCGGCCTGGTAATTCGAGCCTTCGTAATCGCAAACCGGGGGAGTGTCGATCATTTGCTTCCGGTCAGCAATTCAAACCACGAGTCTGGCAGTTGGCTGACGACGTCGTCGTAAGGCGCAAACAGATCGCGCAAGCTGGTGAACGGCTGGTGCAAATCCGTCTGCTCCAACGGAATATCAACCGCCACCGGAATGTTGACTGGCACGGTGAGGGCGACCGGGATCGTCTGGCTGACGGGGACGGTAAGACTCAGGGTGACCGGCAAGATGGTGCCTTGCGGCAGAAGAATGGTTGTCGGCGCGTTGTTCAACTGCAAAATGCCGCCGTTAATCGTCACCGACGCGCCGGTGATCAGCGTGTTCGCCGAAAGCGTCACGTTCGTGTTTTGTTGCAGAGGCAAGTCGAACACCACCGGCATCGTGTCGTTGACCTGGATGGTGGTGTTGACCGGGATGGTGGTTTTGATGTGCGCCTGATCCATCGCTACGAAGTTGTCATGCAGGCCGCCAATGAGCGGCCCGGCGATTGCCTTTTTGATCTCGAACACGTACAGGCCCAGCACGATGACGACGAGCACCAGGATGGCGTTGACGGTGAGCGAGAACAGGATGGCGAAACTTTGGAATCCTTCGCTCATTTGGAACAGCCTGCGGCGGGGCCGGGTGCGGTCGGGAACAGAGGCCGGGGCCACCGACTTTGGCGGGGGAGGCGGGGTTGACGGTTCAACCTTTGGAGGCGCGGCCTCGGCCACCGTTTGCGCCGGCTTCGCGCCGCCGTCCTTCTCGTCAATCTTATCCATAATCTGCCGGAAGCGCGCGCCGCTTGAACTCGGAGTGTTGTCAGCCATCGAAGTTTCTCCTTTACGGGTGGGCTTTGAGTACTGCCTGGCAGATGATAGCATCCCGACTCGTAAAACGCAAACTCGTTTAGACCCTAAAGGTCTTGGAGACCTTTAGGGTCTGGCGCTCAACGTTCGACGGCGTGACACTCGTGGCAGAAGCGCGATTCCTGTTCGTCCGGCTTTTGCGGGCAGGTTGACCCGGCCACCAGCGGCACGGTGTAGCGCGCCTTCGTCACCTTGCCGATCAACTCAAACGTGCCGTCGGGCAACTGCCGCATGTTCCAGATCGGCTCGCCCTTTTCGGTCACCACAATTGTGTCGCCAGCTTGCAGATCGTTCACGGGATTCAAAAATGCGAGTCGCAGAGCGATGTCGTTCGGGTCGGTGATGGTTCGAGTGAGCGGCGGCCCGGCGAGCGTGCCGTGACAGGTTTTGCATTGCACGTATTGAATCTCTTTTTGATAGTTGTACAGGTCGCCGTCGCCCATCACTTCGCCGTTGGTGTGGCAGTCTACGCAGTCGAGTTCGTATTCGCATTTGGTGAATTGGGCAATGGGCTGGTAGTAATCATGCAAGCGATCCGTTGGCGCGTCGGTGCGCGGATTGAATTTGAGATCGCGCATCGAGTAGTTGCCCCGGTTGTGGCAGGTGTTGCACTGGGTGTAGGGGATGGCCGTCGTGAGTTGGTGAAGCGGTTGTTCGAGATCCGCCCCCGCCGTGAGCGTGTGGCAGGCGGCGCACCCGGTCAGACGGGCGTATTCGAGGCCGGGCAGTGGTTCGGCGGAGAGGTGGCAGGTGAGGCAGTTGGCGGCGAAGGTCTGGATCGCGGGCGAGGTTTCTTTCGTCGGGTCGAACGCGGTCAACTCGGCGAAGCCGGTTTTGCTTTCGGCGTCTTGAATCGCAAACACGCCTTGATGGGCAAGTTGATCGGATTGGCCGCCGAAAGCGAAACGAACAGTGGCGATGGCCCCGGCGTAGGTGGCCTGCACGCTCGTGAGGACGCGGTGGATGTGGTCACGGCCAGGAGCCTGCCCTGCGACCGAAGGGAGTGCCGAACGGGCCGCCGGGCCGCTGTGACAGTTCGAGCCGCCGCACGAGGCCTCGACCACCGAGAAGTCGGACGGGTTGCGCCCGTCCCCTAACGGGGATCTTCGACCACGCATGGTGCTGTGGGCCAGGTCGGCGTCAAGGGCCAGCGGGTCGCCGCCGTGACACGACACACAGCCCATTGATTCGATTGAATGTGAGAGGCTGATCTCCGGCAAGTCGGCGTGACAGGAGAGGCAGTATTCGGGTTGGCCGGTGAGGGCGGGAATGAGGGCGACGGGTTCGGGCCGGGCGCGCTGTTTCCAGGTGGCGGCCAACAGCGCAATCAATAGCAGGCTTGCGCCGATGACGAGGGTACGCAGGTTGGAGTTGATCAGTCGGGTCATGTCAATGTGTGAATCGCTTCAGGTGACTGTCACCGGCTTTACAATCTTGAAATTCAGGGCATCGTGAGCCGGTGACAGTCACCTATTCGTATAGAACTAGTCCGATTTTCACCATTTTATGACTAATTCTTGCCCAACAGAGCCTAAATTCCTCTCGATTAGTTATATAATCCTAGAGAGCTAGTACTCTACAAGCCTGATGCTCAAACATAACGGTGCTAAAAGGTTGGAAGGCGGGCATGATGCCAAAAGTTAAAGCGCTTGGGCTTCAAAGCTATGAAACTCGATACATTCAGACCCTTCTCTGGGGACGCTGGCTGGTTCTGGTCGGCGGCTTGTTGCTCGTGGTCGTGTTTGAGTTGACTGAAGGTCATCATATCAGCGATCCAACCCTCTATGCAGAAATCCTTCTTTACGGCGTCGCCGTACCCGCTGTTACCTGGCTGTTCTTAACTGTGCTGGCTCAGCTTACAATCCGCCATCTAAAGGGCGAGTCTAAGTTTCAACTGTATCAGCACGTCACCCGGAAATTGAGCCTGTACCGGCACTGGGATGAGCTCACCAGTTTTGTTACCCAGTTCCCCGCCGAATTTCTCCCGGTCGCCCGCGCCTCGCTTTACATTTACGACCAGAAGAATAAACGCTTCGAACTTACCGCTGATTGGAACTCGAACGGCGCTCATTCCCTCGAGCGCTCCTTCTCCCTCTACGCCTGCAAGGCCTGCTCGGCCCTTGCCTCAACCGGCCAGCATCCCCTGACCCGGTGCGACCGGCCGGCGAGACTCACGCGCGAGAAGGCTCCCGGTGAATATTGCCTCCCGTTGTCGCACGAGAATCTGCTGGTGGGCATCCTGAAATTGAAAGTTCCTCCGGAAAAAACGTTCCTGCCAGATCAAATTGAGTTCGTCAACATGATTGCGCCCGAGATCGCTCTGGCGCTGATTATGGCAATTGCCTACCCCAAACAAATGGTGCAGGTTCGGGTTGAAGCGCAACTCGTCGAGCGGAATCGCCTCGCCTACGAACTGCACAATTCTCTGGCCCAACAGATCGGCTATCTGCACTTCAGCCTCGATCAGCTCGCCGGCGGCGGCCAGTTCAGCGCCAACAGCGCCACGCAGGCCGAGCTTGAGAAACTGCGCCAGCTAGCGGACGACACTTACGAACATATTCGCCGCTACCTTTTGAGTCTTCGCCTGGAAAACGCAATGGATCTGCCGCACGCGATTGCCGACTACGCCCAGCAGGTGGCCCGCCAGGCCAATTTGAAAATCGAGATCGCTACCCACGGCGCCCCGCAATCGCTCTCCCCGCAAATGTGCCAAAGTGTCTTCAACCTGGTACAGGAAGCCTTGAACAACGTCAAAAAACACGCCAACGCGCGACAAGTGCGCCTCGCCGTGAATTGGTCGGCGGACAACCTGGAGATCAGCCTGGCCGACGACGGGGCCGGCTTCGATCCATCCCTAAGCGCGCCGCGACCGGGGCGCTTTGGCCTCATCATGATGCGCGAACAAGTCGCTTCCCTGCACGGCGAGTTGACGATTGACAGTTCGCCTCTAGACGGGACCCGGCTGAAGTTCAAAATACCGCTTCAGGGCCAACCGGCGCCGGCGCATGAAGGCCCGCCTCCCCACCCAACGCCCGGCGCTTTTGAGGAGAGATCGTACTCCGGTTCCAATGAGGAAATTCTCTATGCCAGATAATCTCCCTTCCGAGAATTCGCATTACGGCGAGCTTCTGACCTCGATTGTGAAGCGCTTCGTGCGGCTGGTCGGCGCCTCGGCCGCCCTAGGCGTTGCCCGCAAAGTCCCGCTATTGATGGTGGACGGCGAAGGCAATGTGCTCGACTTCAACCAGGCCGACCCGCTAAGCAATGTGACCATTCTGCTTGACCATTACCGGGCCGTCTTTGGCGAGGCGACCATGACCCTGGCCCACCAGGCCGCCAACCCAACGGCCGGCGTTATCGAAGAGCGCAACGCGCCAGAAACGGGATCGCTTTTGTCGCCGATGTTTCCCATCAAAATACTTGTCGTGGACGACCACATTCTCTTCCGCGAGGGCATCGCCAACATGCTCGATCCTCAGCCGGACATGCAGGTCGTCGGCCAGGCCAGCTCGGTGAAAGAAGCGATCCTGATGACGCGCAACCTCAAGCCCGGTCTGGTGCTGATGGATATGAGCCTGCCCGATGGCACCGGGCTGGAGGCAACCCAGGCGATTCTGGCCGAGCTGCCCATGACCAAGATTGTGTTCCTCACCGTGCACGACAACGACGAGACTCTCTTTGCCGCCATCCGCGTCGGCGCGGTCGGCTACCTGTTCAAGAACGTGCGGGTTACCGAACTGCTCAGGACTCTGCGCGGCGTTGCCCGCGGTGAAGCCGGCATCTCCCGGTTGATGGCCCTGCGCGTCCTCGACGAATTTTCCCGCCTCCCGCAGATCACTAATGAGTCGTCCGAGACGGTGACGCTGACCATACGCGAGATCGAAATTGTCCGCCAATTGGCCGACGGCGCCACGAACCATGAAATCGCCCGCAAGTTCTCGATCAGCGAGAGCACCGTCAAAAACCACGTGCGCAACGTGTTGTCGAAATTGCATCTGCACAGCCGCCACGACGCTGTCAGTTATGCCCGTAGCCGCGGCCTGCTCACCCGCGTGCCTTGAGCGGCGCCAACCCGGGGTCTCATAGCATCTGGCATCCGGTTTCCAGACCGACGCGGTTTTGCGAAGCATACCGCGTCGGTCCCGGCTAAACCTTGCCAGAGTCGCATTGCGAGATTCTTGGCGCGCCTTCCCACCCTCTCCCTCCAACACTTGGTGAACGGCGGCACTAAATAGGACTATCCCTCAGGATAGTTCTTTTTGGCTCCCCCGTTTTTAACGGGACATAGGTCGGCATGGGCGGCGGCGGCGGCCCGGCGACCCGGACAACCGCGGCCAGCCGCTCGATACCCTGCTCGGCAAAATGCTCCGCCTCCACGTCCGGGGCGCGCCGACCTACACCATCCTGGCCTCCAACCCCCTCCGCCACACCCCCGGCGCCAAACCGGAGATTTGGGCCTCCGGCCTGCGCAACCTTGCCGCCTGTTTCGGGTGCAGAGTAACTAGGCATGTCCATTTCCAGGAATAGTTCTTTTATAGGCCGGTGGGATAGGCCGTTAGTTATGGACTTCAGAGACCAAAAATATCAGAATAGGGTTGGTGACAAATGCTGACGAAAAAAACGTTGTCGCGCGTTCTGGTCATTGAAAGCGGCTCATTGTTTGACGATGCCGTCACCAGCTTGCTCAAGCAAAATGGGGAGATACAAGTGCTGACCACAGACTTCAAAGACAATACGACCCTTTTCCAGGAGATTTCTCAATTGTCCCCGGAGGCCATTCTCATGAACGGGGACGGAGCATGGGAGGCGGCCCGGTTTTGTGAGATGGCCGATGCTCTGCCGGCGCTGGCGCGACTGCGAGTGATCGTCGTCCACCCGGACGACAACGTCATCGAGGTCTACGAGCGCCAGCGCATCCTGGCCTCTCAAACCAACGACCTGATTGCCATCATCAAGCGCGGCGACAGCACGCTTGATGGAATTGAGCAGATCACTGCTCAAACAGGCTCATGATGAACTGACAGGAGGAAGCCAAATGAATTTGCGAACATACTCGACAACTGCTGGGCGACACCCAAAACGAGGAGGGTGGTCTCGTTATTTTTCTGCTTTAACCATCCTCGTAATGGCGCTAGGCCCGCTATTCAGTGTGTCCAGCGCCAGCGCCGCTCCGGTGGCCGCGGCTCCATTGGCGGCGCCGACCACGGTTCTCGAAATCAGCGTGGTTGACGCGACTGATACGAGTCCCATCTCGGAATACAAGTTCCTGATCAACGAGGACAACACCGGCGACCCGACCACGCGGGCGGCGGCCCCGGAATGCGACCCGACCATAACCCCCGACTTGGCCGGCTGCGATTGGCCCTCCATTCGCGCGGTGCCCGGCGCGGCCCCCATTGTCACTCAGGGCGACCAGGTGATCCTCGACGATACGATTGGCTTGAATCTGCAGCCCTACCTGACCGCTAATCTGGACGCGACCGGGAAGTTCCTGATCTCGGTCGTGGCCGATGGCTACAAGATCGGCGGCACGCATTTCACAATTGATAGCCTCGATACTGAGACCCCGGTCGTCGTCGAGCTTGTGCCTGATCCCCTGCCGCTGGCGACCATGCGCATTCAGGTCTTCGAAGACAATACCAGCCCCAACGGCCAGATGGACGCGCCCGCCGAGCTGGGCTTGAACGGTTTTGAAGGCCGGATCAATGACGTGCTGGGTGAGATTTCCACCGACTGGTACGGCAACCCGCTCTGCACCGAGTACGATGGCGGCGGCAATCCGATCCCTGGCACCGGCGGCATCTGCTTGAGCGGCGACACCGACCATGACGGCATCGTCAACGGCTTCAATGGCGTTGACCCCGACGACCTTGCGGCAGACCGCGGCCTGGTCGTCATCCCCAACATCGGCTCTGGCCGCTACGCCGCCCTGGTCATCCCGCCGAACGGCACCGACTGGGTGCAGACCACGACGCTCGAAGGCGGCCACGACTGGGACACCTGGCTCCAGGAAGGCGCGACCGGCTACGACACCGAGTTCATCTTCGCCGGCGAACCGTTCCCGTGGACGATGTTTGGCTTTGTGCGGCCTCTCAACACCCTCACCACCCCCACCACGAACGAGATCAGTGGCACCGTGGTTGGCATCAGCGTCTACATCCCGCCGCAGGGCGGCGAGCCGATTCCCGGCGGCGAATGGGGTGGCCTCTCCGGCGCGAAGATCACTGGCCCGATCGATCGCCCCTACATCGCCCTCTCCGATCTCAATAACGCCGACCAGATGGTGTACATGCGACGGGCGAACGCGGACGGCACTTTCACCATCAACAACGTCCCGGACGGCAATTACTTGCTCACTGCCTGGGACGGCCCACAGGTCTACCTGATTGATTTCTACAATGTCACGGTCAGTGGCGGTAATGTGGATATGGGTAACGTGTTCCTCACCGGCTGGTTCGCCAACTTCTCCGGCTCGGTCTTCATTGACACCGACGGAGACGGCAAACGCGACCCCGGTGAGAAAGGCCTGGCCGGCCAGGAGATCACCATCAGAAGCCGAGGCAACAACCTGGTTCAGCACGGTGCGGCCATTTTGACGACTGACGCCAACGGTTACTATAACATGGAGAACGGGTACCCGTTCACTTCCTGGGAAATCATGGAGGTCTACAACGACCGCTACCACACCACCGGCATCACTTATCAGGCGGATAACCAACTCACCGAGACGACGGTGACTGGCGCGGGCGTGGACGTCAACATCCTGCCCATCATCGGCCTGAGCGGGCGGCTGGATTGGGGCGTCTTGCCCTACGCCCGCGGCGAGAACGGCGGCATCGTCGGCACGGTCACTTACGACGTGACCCGCAACGAGCTCGACCCGCGCCTGGCCGCCGCCGAGGACTGGCAACCCAGCATCCCCAACCAGATCGTCAACCTCTATCAAGCCGTTCGGCTCCCGGATGGCACGTTTGCCACGGCTCCCGATGGCTCGTACTTGAAGAGCACCCTGATCAATTCAGCCATCAGCGAGACCTGGGAGCGGCCCGCAGACTGTGTGGCTCTGGACGTGGCTGGTGTCCCAGTGGTGCAACAAGCCCTGCCCATCTCCGGCTCCGGCGGCGGGTGCGTGGAAGCGCCTATGACGGGCATCCAGTTTGGCCCGATGGAGGATGGTGGTAATTTCGGCGCTTCGGTGAATGGCAACTATGGCTTTGGCGACGGATGTTTCGATAACCTGGCTACCAGGGATCCGGGTGTTTACGACCCGGAAACCGGGGCCTGCTCAGGCACGATGGAAACTTTGCCGGCCGGCGACTACCTCGTGGAAGTGGTCAGCCCGGACGACTTGATTACCGGCAACCCCCTCTTTAAAGTCACCCGCGAAGAGGACATCAACGTCTTCAACGGCGACGAGTACACTACCGTAGTGCCACCGCCACCCTGCGCGGGCGCTCTGCACACGGTAGACGTGGCCGGCGTGGGTGCGGATGGCGCGAACGCCACCGACAACCCGAACTTTGCGGCCGAGGGCGGCAGTCCATTCGAGGGCCAGGATCGCCCGTTGTGCGATGTCAAGCTGGTGCGTCTGCAGGACAGCCGCTCCATCGCCCCCACTTTCAACTTCTTCACCGACGTGCCTCTGCCCGGCCGTTTCCTGGGCTACCTCGTGGACGATCTGAATCTCTCCACTGATCCCCGGACGACCCTCTTCGGCGAGAAGGCCGGCCTGGCGAACGCTCCGATTGGCATCTACGACTTCGCCGACCGGCTCTTCACCACCCTTGAGTCCGATCCGAACGGCTTGTTCGAGGTGATTCTGCCCTCGACTCTCCAGATCAACTGCCCCACGCCCTCCGGCGTGTGCTCCAACATGTACCGCTTCGTGGGCAATGATCCGGGCCAGCCGCCGGACCGGCTGAACCCCAACCACAACCCGCAGTACCGCACCATTACGGCGAACTTCGAGGTCTGGCCCGGCGTCATCAACCCGGCCGACCTGGCCCCGACGCAAATAGCGGTATCTATCCAAGGCCCCGGCTCACAGTTCAACGCCGTGTCGCAATGTGCGCTGGACGCGGCCACGCCGAAATTCTTCGCCGTGGATAAGCCCTATGTCAACGGCTATGGCCCGATCACGATCCAGGGCGACGCCTTCGGCGCAACCCCAGGCACGGTGACGCTCGACGGCGCGGCAGTTCCGGTGACCTCCTGGGCCAACGGCCAAATCGTAATGAATGTCCCGTTTGGCTTCCCGGCTGGCCCACACCAGTTGTCCATCAAGGCCAGCAACGGCCAGAGCACGGTCAACGGCCTGACCCTCCACGTGTTCAGCGGCTCCTTCCCGTCCACCGCGGTGTTGGATGACTTCAACCGGGGTACTGGGAACCCGCCACTTGGCGCCAACTGGGCCGGCCCACTGAGCCAGAATACGGGCGCCTATCGTATCCAGACCTTCCCCAGCCCTGGCAACCGCCAGGTGCAAGTGCGCGTCACAGGCGTCACCGGCTCAATCTACTGGAATGCGCCTGGCGCCTCCAACTTTGGCCTCGACCAGGAGGCTTACTTCACCTTCACCGATGTTTCGGCGAACGCGACCGAGCAAGACCTGTTGCTGAAGGTCACGGGCCTCGCCGGCGGGGCGACGATCGACCAGAGCGCGACGGGCACGACGGCCATGATCGAAGCCTGGTACGACCGGGCCGCCGGCCTGGTGCGGATTGAGACTCTAGAGCCCGGAGGGGTTTGGAAATCACACACGCCCATCCCTGCCGCTTTCGCCAATGGCGATCAGTTCGGCGTACGGGCGTTGGCCGATGGCACGGTAAATGTTTACAAGAACGGCGTCCTGCTCGGCAGTACTAACGTCGTTACGACCGGGTGGCCGGCGGTGCTTGCGGCCGGCGGCGGCCAAATCGGTGTGTGGTTCTTGGGGACAGGCAGCAACACCGGAACGAGCTTAGCCAGCCCACAGGATGCCCACTTCGATGACTTCGGCGGCGGGAACATGAGCACGCTCTCCTACAACCCGTCCCTCTTCGAAGTCGGCATCGGCAAGACCTACGACCCGACTTCGGCGGCGAGCAACACCGGCGGCTACGAGCACGCCCTCCAGGATGCGCTGAATGCGGCGGCGGGCGAGGCGAACGCGCTGGTAGTGGTGTACCCGGGGCCGACCTCCCTCTACAACCCGCACGGTATCTACTTTGAGAACATCGTCATCTCCTCGCCGGTCAAGCTTCAGGGCGTAGGGCCGGGCGGCCAGCGCGCCGACAATTCGTATGTCAATGGCGCGGTTCTCGACGGCGTGGGCTTCACCAACGACAACCCGGCCTCCGAAGACTGGCGCGTGCTGGTCGGAAGCATCGGACAGGTCGGCAACCCGAATGTGGCCGAGGGCGAGGTCATCTACGTCATCGCCCGGGCCGAAGACCAGTTCACGTCCGGCTACCGGGCCGCCATTGACGGCCTGACCATCCAGGGCGGCGACCAGACCGGCTTCCCGAACAACATCAACTTTGTCGGCGGCGGGCAGACCAGCATTGCTACGGCTACCTCTACCCTAACACTGGACGCCGTTACCAGCGTTACAGTGACGAGCGGAGGCAGTGGTTATACGACTCCTCCACCGGTTACCTTCGTGGGCGGCGGCGGGTCGGGCGCTACGGCTACTGCTACCCTAACCGGCGTCGTTGCCAGCGTTACAGTGACGAACGGAGGCACTGGTTATACGACTCCTCCCACGGTTACCTTCGTGGGCGACGGGTCGGGCGCTACGGCTACCGCTACCCTAACAGAAGAGGGCGCCGTTAACGACATCATAGTGACGAACGGAGGCAGTGGTTATACGACTCCTCCATTGGTTACCTTCGTGGGCGACGGGTCGGGCGCTACGGCTGACGCTGCACTAGACACTGTCGTTGCCAGCGTTACAGTGACGAGCGGAGGCAGTGGTTATACGACTCCTCCCACCGTCATTATCGCCCCTCCCCCAGCGCCAGGGCCGGCAGGCCAGGGCTTCATCGAGACCCAGGGCGGCGGCCTCTTCGTCAACGGCTACGCGCGCTTCCTGCAAATCACCAACAACGTCATCAAGAGCAATGGCGGCGCCTACGCCGGCGCCATCCGCTTAGGCACGCCGGATATTGGGGATAACGAGAACGACAACATCCGCATCGCCAATAACCGGATCATCGCCAACGGCGGCACCAACCTGGCCGGGGCCATCGGCTTGTTCACCGGCTCCGATGACTACGAAATTGCCAACAACGACCTGTGCGGCAACTTCTCGGCCGAGTACGGCGGCGCAATCAGCCATTACGGTCGCAGCCCGAACGGCGCGATCCACGACAACCGTATCTACTTCAATCAGAGCTACGACGAGGGCGGCGGGGTCATGATCGTGGGCGAATTGCCTGTGTTCCCGGCCACCGTCTCAACTGGCACCGGCCCGGTGTCCGTCTACAACAACCTGATCCAGTCCAATCTGGGCAACGACGATGGCGGCGGGGTGCGGGTGTTGATGTCTAACGACGACCTGATCACCATCTACAACAACTTCATCGTCAACAACATCTCGACCGACGAAGGCGGCGGCATTGCCCTGGATACGGCGGCCAACGTGCGGGTGTACAACAACACCCTCATGAACAACATCACCACCGCCACCGCCGCCACCAGCGATGGTACCGCCAAACCGGCTGGCTTTACGACCGACGCCGACAGCCCCGACCTGGTGCTGTTCAACAACATCTTCTGGGATAACCGGGCCGGCGAGTGGGATGGCGTGACGGTGGCCGGCATCGGCCTGGCCGCCTCCCCGGCCATCAACCTGTGGGACTTAGGTGTGGTGGGAAGCCCTGCTCTGCTTTCACCGACCAACTCCATCCTCAATGTGACGACCGGGACAAACGTGACCGGCAGTGGGTGCCCTCCTCCCTCTGGATCTGCTACCGGCGCGAACTGTGTCGGCGTCGACCCGCTGGTGCAAGCCGAGTATGACACCTCGGTGGCCGTGTTCCCGTGGCGCACCAACCCGAACTTTGTGCAGGCGGCGATCGTCGCCATTGACCTGCCAATCAACCTGCTGGGCAACTACCATCTCACAGCCGGCTCGCCCGCTCGGGACAAGGGCGCGGCCAGCAAGACAGTCGGCGCGCTGACGGTCAATGCTCCGGCTACGGACATTGACGGCAACCCACGCCCCTCTCTGCCCGGCTTCGAAATCGGCGCGGACGAGTATCCCGTGACCGTCTACCTGGCACTGAGCGGCGCCACTCTGCCGGTCAGCACCGGCGGGACGCTGGCCTTTGCCAACGAAGATATCCTGGCCTTCAACGGCGTCAACTACGACATGGTCTTCGACGGCTCGGACATCCCCCGGGTCGGGTTCCCCGCTCAACAAGTTCTGGCCGGAACCCGCATTGATGACTTCGCCGTCCTCAGCCCCACGCGGATATTGATGTCCTTTACCGACCCGATCCTGGCTGGCCGGCTCCCGGGCGTCCCGCTCTCCTTCGGGGCCATTGACGACTCGGACATCGTCCAGTTCGATGCGACGTCGCTCGGCCTCACCACCGCCGGCACGTTCAGCATCTACTTCGACGGCTCTGATCCGACTGTCGGCTTGACGACCGCCGGCGAGGATGTCAATTCGCTGGAAGTGTTGCCCAACGGCGATCTGGTGATATCAACCGTAAACAACGCCTCCGTCCCCGGCATCCCCGGCGCCGTCACCGGCCGTCACCTGCTAAGATGCGCCGGAACGTTTGGGGAGAGCACGACGTGCACCTGGTCCATGTACTTCGACGGCACGGATGTCGGGCTGAACGAAACCAGCGACGAGGTCATTGACGGCCAGGCAATCGCGGCCAACGGCGACATCTACCTGTCTACTATGTCGGGCTTCAACACATCGCCGGTGGTGCCGACTCTCACAGGCGCAGATGAAGACATCTTCGTCTGCCGGCCTATCTTGCTGGGAGCGACCACGGCCTGCACCTACCTGCCGCTGTTCTTCGACGGCAGCGCCTTCGGACTCGGACTGGCCGGCAATGACGTAACCGGCATCGAACTGCCCTAAGACGTATTCCCCTCCCCTCGGCACCACGAGGGGAGGGGATACCCAGGAAATTTTTAGGAGGACACGACACTATGACTCAACAATCATCTCCCCGCCGTTTCACCCGGCGTGACTTTCTCAAATTCGGCGGCGGTGCGTTGGCGGCGGCGGCCGGGGCCTACCTTGTCCCCCGGGCCGTGACCGCAACCGCGGGCGCTCTGCGGGCCAGCCAGGCCTCGGCCCTCTCAGCGGCTGTGGCGCCCTCGCTGGATCAACGCTACCACCTGATGGTGACCGACGGCTGGATCCATCTGCCGCGCCCGGCAGTGGACACCACCTTCCACCCCGACCCGTGGTCGCCGGATCTGGATACGTTCAACACTTACACCTTCGGCTTCCGTAACGTGGGCGATCTGACCGATCAGAAGATGCGCGATCAAAAGGGCAAGGTGCAACTCAGTTCGCCCATTCTGTACGCCAAGGAAGGCGGCGAACTACGCATCACCCTGACCAACCTGGGCTTCGCCACTCGGCCCGACCTGACCGACGGCCACACCGTTCACTTCCACGGCTTCCCCAATGCCGTCCCGGCCTTCGACGGCGTGCCGGAACTGTCGGTCGGCGTGCCTTACGGGCGCAGTTACACCTACTTCTATAGGCCGAAGGATCCGGGCACCTACAAGTATCACTGCCACTTCGAAGACATCGAGCACGTCTCGTTTGGCATGACCGGCCTGGTCTTCATCCTGCCCGCGGAAAGTAATAATCAGGCGTACAACGATCCTTCGACCGCCTTCGATCGCCAATTCGCGCTACTGCTCGGCGAGGTGTGGACGCAGGAACGCTGGGAAGGCGCGCACATCCAGGAGCACGACTGGAGCGACTACGACCCCGACTACTGGACGATCAACGGGCGCGTGTATCCGGATACGCTCGCGCCGAACGGCGAGGGCAACGACCCCGGCACCGGCGACTTGATTGCGCCGGCCGGCCGCGACGACCTGCAATATCAGCCCATCTCGTCGCTGATCACCTGCAACTCCGGCGACAAAGTCCTATTGCGCTTCTCCAATCTGGGCTTCCAGCGCCAGGCCATGCGGGTGGACGGCCTGAGCCTGCGGGTCATCGGCAAGGACGCCAAGTTCCTGGGCGCGCAGGCCTATGACACCGACACGGTGGACATCAGCGCCGGCGAGACGTTCGATGTGCTGTTTGAGGCCCCGCTGGTCGCGAGCCAGACCACGTACCTGCTGTACAACCGCAAGCTGGCCTATTTGAACAACGGCGGCGAACTCGGCCACGGCGGGCAGATGACCGAGATCCGGGTGTCGCCATCCGGAGTGCCGGCTCAGGGCGAGCCTAACACCTAAGCCAGGTTAAGGAGGAAACTACGATGCGTTCACTTGTTTCTAAATCACTGCGGGCGACCCTGCTCACCCTGACCCTGGTTCTGGTCGTGGTGGCGGCTACCCCCATCACCAGCCTGCGCGCTCAGACGCCGGGCGAGATCAGTATCGTCTGCGAGAATGAAACCGCGCCCGGGGTGTACGACACGACCGTTACCCTGACCACTCAGGATGGCTACATCAGCATCCCGGACGGAAATACCGTCTACATGTGGGGCTATGCCTACGAAGGCGGCGCGTTCCAACATCCCGGCCCGACGCTGTGCTTCAACGAGGGCGATGTGGTAGATATCACACTGAGCAACACCACCCCCTTGTACGGATACACACCCACTGGACCGGTAGCAGAGGCTGTCTCCATCGTCTTCCCCGGCCAGACCGGGGTTGAGGTGGACACCGGCGCCGGCTTTGTTCCAGCCCAGCCCCAGTTCAGCGGCCTCACGCTCACCTCTCTGGTGCAACCGGCGGCGGCGGGCGGCTCGGCCACTTATCACTTCACCGCCAGCCAGGCCGGCACCTTTATCTACGAGAGCGGCACGAACCCGCAAAAGCAGGTGCATATGGGCCTGTTCGGCGCCATCATCGTGCGCCCGTCTGACGGCCCCACCTTCATATACAACTGGCCCTTCACCCAGTTCAACCCGGCCAACGATTACATGATTCTGTTGTCCGAGATTGACCCCGACCTGCACTGGGCGGTGGAACAGGGCCTGGATTACAACATCACCCTGTATCACCCGCGCTACTGGCTGATCAACGGGCGCTCCTTCCCGGACACCATTGCCCCGAACGACGCCGAATGGCTGCCGACCCAACCCTACGGCGCTCTCTTGCACATCGAGCCGTTCAACGCTGGAAACAATGCTCAGCCCTCGGCAGTGCGCTTCCTGAACGTCGGCATGCGCAACCACCCCATGCACCCTCACGGCGACCACATCCAGGTCGTGGGCCGGGATGGGCGGCCTCTCCTCGGCCCGGCGAATGAGAACCTGTCTTACGCCGAGTTTGGGCCGGTGATCGGCGCCGGGCAGACCAAGGACACTCTCTACGATTGGGCCGCCGTACAACTAACCACCCCGGTGCCGCCCGACGTCTTTGAGGCGTTCAGCCAGTTCCTCCTCCGGCCGCGGGATCAGAACATCATGTGGGGCGAGTGGTTCAGCGGCAGTCCCTACCTGGGTCAAACAACCGACCGCCCGACCGGCGTCACCGCCCAGGGCGAGTGCGGCGAGTATTACCACATCTGGCACAGCCACGCCTTGCACGAAGCGGCGAACTACGAGGCCGGCTTCGGCGGCATGATCACCCTCGAGCGGATTGACCCGCCCGGCGGGTGTCCATAAGCGGCGGTTCGCCTGACCCCGATCCCTTGAGCGATATAAGGAGATAACCACTATGCAAACAAGAGCTATCAAACAGATCAGGTTGAGCCTCGCCCTCCTCGTCATCACCGCCCTGCTAGTCGGCGCCCCGGCCCTGGCCGCGCCGCAGAGCGCGCCGGCTAGCCGCCTGGCCGCCGCTCCGGTTGCCGCCCCTGTGCTGGCCGCGCCGGTGACCATCAACCTCTGCGCTGAAGCCAGCACCGGCCCTTCAGATGGGCACCTGACTATGCCGGATGCGACTGTCATCCCCATCTGGGGCTTTTCAGATGGCGGCTTTACGGGCAACTGCGCTGACGTTTCGGCCATCCCCTCCCTGCCCGGGCCGACATTGACCGTCAACCAGGGGGACGAGGTCACGGTCAATCTGTACAACCAGCTCAGCGAGAACGTTTCGATCACGTTCCACGGCCAGGGCCAGGGTCTGGGCCTGGGTCAGAGCCTGCCCGCCGACACGGTCGGCGCGGCCCCCTGCGCTGGGCCGTGTACGCCTGGCTCCCCCGGTGCAACCTACACCTTCACCGCCAGCCAGGCCGGGACCTTCCTCTATGAAGCTGGCCTGACGGCCAACGGAGCCAAGCAGGTGGCGATGGGCTTGCATGGGGCGCTGATCGTCCTGCCCACCATCCCGCCCACTACCTACACCAACGAGAAAGTGTTGGTGCTGAGCGAGATCGATCCGGCGCTCAATTGCACACAAGCGCCGGGTGTATGCCCGCCGCCTTATGACGTTTCAGCCCCCTTAGACATCCTGAACTACGCGCCGAAGTACTGGCTGATGAACGGCGAGTCCCACCCCGACACCGACCTCATTCAGGCCCCGGCGGGCACCACACTCCTGGTGCGCTACGTCAACGCCGGCCTGACCGAGCACTCGATGGGCCTGCTGGGCCTCGATCAAACCGTGATCGCCAAAGACGGCCACGCCCGCCCGGCCTTCCGCGCCGTGTCGGAGACCCTGGCCGCCGGGCAGACCATGGACACACTTATCAACATGCCCGCCGCCGTAGGCGCGAAGTATCCGCTCTACGACACTAGCCGGCACCTGGATAACAACGGCACGGCTAATGGCGGGATGATGACATTCTTGGAGGTTGGCGCCCCGCCGCCGGTGGTGGTGACGGTGTCAAACACGAGTAGCATCGCGCAGTCCGGGTTGAACCTGTATGCCTTCAGCGGCGCGACTTACACGGGCATGAGTGGGGTGACCAATGGCAGTGGCCAGGTCTCCTTCACGCTCGCCTCCGGTAGCTACAACTTCCGCGCCGACAAGAACGGCACCCAATTCTTCAGCGGCGGGGCGAGCGGTGTCAATACTTGCACCGTCCCCGGTTGCACCAGTGACAGCGTCACGGTGACGGATCCCGTGGTGGTGACGGTGGTGGACGACACGGCCCCAACCCCCGTGCCGCAATCCGGGTTGAACGTGTACGCCTTCGCCGGCGCGACTTACACCGGCTACAACGGCGTGACGGACGCCAGTGGGCAGGTAACGTTCACCCTCCCACTCGGCAGCTACAACTTCCGGGCCGACAAGAACGGCACCCAGTTCTTCAGCGGCGGGGCTAGCGGCGTCAACACTTGCACTGTCTCCGGCTGCACGTCCGATAACGTTACTGTCACGACCCCGGTGGTGGTGACGGTGGTGGACGACACGACCCCAACCCCTGTGCCGCAGTCCGGGTTGAACGTGTATGCCTTCGCCGGCGCGACTTACACCGGCTACAACGGCGTGACGGACGCCAGTGGGCAGGTAACGTTCACCCTCCCACTCGGCAGCTACAACTTCCGCGCCGACAAGAACGGCACCCAGTTCTTCAGTGGCGGGGCCAGCGGCGTCAACACCTGCACCGTCTCCGGCTGCACGTCCGATAACGTTACCGTCACGACCCCGGTGGTGGTGACGGTGGTGGACGACACGACCCCAACCCCCGTGCCGCAGTCCGGGTTGAACGTGTATGCCTTCGCCGGCGCGACCTACACGGGTCACAGTGGTGTGACCGCCCTGGATGGCACAGTGTCCTTCACACTCGTCCCTGGAGACTACAACTTCCGCGCCGACGTCGGCAGTTCGCAGTATTTCAGCGGCGGAGCCAGCGGCGTCAACACCTGCACCGTCTCCGGCTGCACGTC
>Ga0247727_10005122_pt1 | contig 26963 bp, 25 predicted proteins | sample WisWelCaveWW1625_FD_202498 | JGI IMG/M metagenome (GOLD analysis project Ga0247727, IMG submission 202498) | Biofilm microbial communities from Wishing Well Cave, Virginia, United States - WW16-25 | ecosystem: Environmental > Aquatic > Deep subsurface > Groundwater > Cave microbial mat | place...
GCCCTTGACCAGCAGGTGGCTGATCTCTTCGTGGCGACCGCGCGGTTTGACTATGCCGACCATCGGCAGGTCGGCCAGACCGATCTCGTGCAATGCGGCGGCGGCGGCGGACAATTGCCCTTTGCCACCGTCAATGAAGACCAGGTCGGGCAGTTGCTTCTCCTCTTTCAACAAACGCGAATAGCGGCGACCGACGGCTTCGCGCATCGAGGCAAAATCGTCAGCGCCCTCGACCGTCTTGATGATGAATTTGCGGTAGCCCGACTTCTTCATCTCGCCGTCTTCGCAGACGACCATTCCGGCGACGTTCTCGGAGCCTTGAATGTTCGAGATGTCGAATGATTCAATGCGATGCGGGAGGTTTGGCAAACCGAGCGACTCCTGCAACTCGGCCAACACTTTCGACCAATCGGGTTTGATCACGCGGAAGCGTTGGTCGAAGCCGAGCTTGGCGTTCTTCTCGACCAGGTCAATCATCTCGCGCTTCCGCCCGCGCTGCGGATCGAGTATCTGCACGCGCCGCCCGCGCTTTTCGCTCAAGACCTGTTCGAGCACCTCGCGGTCTTCCCAATCAACGGGCACGTGAATTTCCAGCGGCACGTAATTGCCGATGGTGTAATACTGTTCGAGCACTTCGCCCAGAAACTCAGCCGGGTTGAAGCCCTCGACCGGAACGTCCTCCCAGTAAAACTCCCGCCGCCCGACGATCCGGCCCTCACGCATCGTGAACAGGTGGAGCGACAACTGGTGGGCTTCGCGGTAGTAGCCGAAGATGTCAATGTCCAGATCGAGCTGCCCCATCATCTTCTGGTGCTCGCCGAGGGCGCGAACGGTCTTGAGCAGGTCCCGATACTTCGCGGCCTGTTCAAATTTCAATTCGTCCGCAGCCTTCAGCATCCGCGCTTCCAACCTCTCGGCCAATTCCCGGTCTTTGCCTTCGAGCAAGAGCAGCACGTCGCTGGTCGCTTCGCGGTACTCCTTCGGCGTGCACAAATCCTTCTGGCACGGGCCGAGGCAGCGTTTGATCTGATACTCCATACAGGGTCGGCCTGCCCGTTTGTAAATCTCGTAAACTTCGTCCGAGCACGTCCGCATTTGGAATTCGCGGTTGATGAGCGAGACCGTTTTGTCCGCCAGCGACGCGGGCAGGTACGGGCCGAAGTAAGCCGCGCCGTCTTTCTCCACCTTTCGTGTCTTGAGAATGCGCGGGAAGTCTTCGTTGACCGTGAGCTTCAGGTGCGGGTAGGCCTTGTCGTCCTTGAGCATCACGTTGTAGCGCGGCTTGTGGCGCTTGATCAGGTTCGACTCCAGGATCAACGCCTCGGCTTCGGTGTCGGTGACGATGAACTCGAAATCAACGATGCGCGAGACCAGCTCCTGGGTCTTGGCGTCCATCGCGCGCGCGCCTTGAAAATACTGGCGCACGCGGCTGCGCAGATTTTTCGCCTTGCCGACGTAGATGATCTGTCCCTTCGCGTTCTTGTGAAGGTAGCAGCCGGGTTGGGTTGGAAGATTCCGCAACTTCTCGTCGAGCATCATGATTTGAAGGTAGCGCAATTCGGCGAATTGCGCTACCAGAGAGAGCGCCGGCATTTGATTTGCGCGCGCTTCGGTTAAACCGCGCCGGAATGTGCGGTCAATCGGATTGCCCGGAGACGTTGCGCATCTCTACGAAGAGATGTACGCTGGAATCAACTCTGGCCACACCGCTTTCGAGAATCACGGCGCGGAATTCAAGCGAGCAACAATGACGCCGGCAGGCGTTCTCAAAACCGCGGCTCGAGCGAGCCGCGGGGACTACAGCGAACAATGACGTTTAATGCGCAGAGAATAAAAGAAAAGGAGATGCATATGAACCGTTACCCGACCATCATACTCGCCGCAGCGTTCGTGGCCGCGGCATCCGTGAGCGCTTTCGCCCAACCGGCGCAAACCGCCACCACCCCGCAAACCGCGAACCCGATGAGCACGGAACTCAAGGGGATGTACACCGGGGTCAAGAACAACCTCGTCAAGATGGCTGAGAAGATGCCGGAGGAGCACTACGGCTTCAAGGCCACGGCGGAGATCCGCACCTTCGGCCAGTTGGTCGCGCACGTGGCCGACTCTCAGGCCCGCACCTGCTCCGCGGTGAATGGCGAGCAGAAGGCGGTCAACGCCGGCTCGAAGACCTCGAAAGCCGACCTGGTCGCCGCGCTCAAGGAGTCCTTCGCCATGTGCGATAAAGCCTTCGATTCGCTGACCGACGCCAAGGCGGGCGAAATGATCGCGATGGGCCAGCGCCAGCGTTCCAGGCTCGGCGCGCTCGCCGGGACTGTGTCCCACTCGAACGAAGAGTATGGGTATATGGCCGTCTATCTGCGGCTGAAGGGCATCGTGCCGCCGTCGAGCGAGGGACGTTAACTTCTCAACCAATGGTGATGAACGGCTGCTGGCCCGCGCCGTGGCTAACTGTGATTCTCTGTCCGCCAGATTCATCAGCAAAGGCCGATGGAACGCCGTTCCAGGCATAGCGCAATTCACCGGGTTGCGCTACAAATTGGCCATGAACTTTTCGTTTACTCTCCCCAAAGACCGCGAATTCGATGTAATCGGCTTCGGCCTCAACGCGGTTGACCACCTGATCACCATCCCGCGCTTCCCTTCATTCAACACCAAAGTGCGGTTGACAGATCATCGCCAGATGACGGGCGGACAGGTTTCATCCGCGATGGCCGGCGTGCAGCGGCTGGGATTGCGCGCCAGTTACATCGGCAAAGTCGGTTACGACAACGAAGGCCGGATGCTGATCGAGTCGTTGCAGGAAGAAGGCGTTGATTGCAGCGGCGTGATGGTCGCAATGGGCGCGAAGACGCAGGGCGCGGTGATCATCATCGAGCAGTTTTCGGGCGAGCGCACGATCCTCTGGTATCACGACGACTTGACGCGCATCGCCACTGAAGAGTTGAAGCGCGAGATGATCACGCGCGGGCGCGTGCTTCACCTTGACGGGTTCGACACGAAGGCCGCGATCCAAGCCTCCAAGTGGGCGCACGAAGCGGGAATGGTGGTGACGATTGACCTGGACACGGCCTATCCGGGCATTGACGAGCTGCTGCCGCTGGTTGATTGCCTGATCACTTCGCAAAGCTTGTCGAATGAGCTTGCCGGAACGCCCGGTCTTGTGGACGAACAAGAGGCGCTGAAAAAGCTGAATCAACGCTACGGCTGTTACTTCGTGGCTATGACACAAGGCGCACGCGGCGCGCTGGCCTACGTCGAAGACCAATTCATCGCCTCGCCGGCTTTTCGCCCGCCGGTCATCCGCGATACGACGGGGGCAGGTGACGCGTTCCGCGCCGGGTTCATTTACGGCTTGTGCAAAGGGTTGGGCATCGAAGAGACTATGCGCGCGGCGAACGCCGTGGCCGCATTGCAGTGCCGCGAGCTTGGCGCGCGCGACGGGTTGCCGGCCGAAGAGGAGTTGCGAAGTTTTCTCGCAAGCTGAATGACAATGATCTACCAGGTTTTTGATGGCTGAAGAGGCGCGACAAATTCACCCGCAGGCTTTGCCGAACTATCAGGCTGCTGTCGTCCCGCGCGCGAAGTTGGAGGAGTACGTCCTCAACCCAAACCACGATCCGGGAATGCATAAGGCGCGCGTATTTAAGAGCGTGCTGGGGTTTGAACAGAGCGATTGGGAGCTATTGCGCCAGCGCATTCTGGATGAGTTACCGTATAATGCGGCTGAACTGAAAGCGGAAGGGCCGTTCGGCAAACGATACGATGTTACTCTTTCGATAACCGGGCCGAATCAACAGACTGCCGATGTCGTCACTGGTTGGATAATCAGACGCGATACGGACTTCCCCAGTCTGGTTACCGCCCGGGTTGCGAAAAAGTGAGGTAAGCGATGATTGCAAGTGGAAAGATGCAGGAACTTGAGACAGTAGTGCTGACTGAAGATCTGCCCGAATACGATCTTAAGCGAGGGGAAAAAGGGGTGATCCTCGAAGTCTTTGATGAGCCGGAAGAAGCTTACCTGTTGGAGTTTGTTGACGAATCCGGCGCTGCCTCAAAAATAGCTGACTGGGTGAGGCCGGATCAGATAAAGCCTGTCGAGCAGGCGGCGAAGGAATTTCTCCATCAGGGTTTATGACTATGCGATAGCAATTGTCAGAATCGGGAGAATAGACGACGCGATCTTTGCGCTTGAGAATGGGTTGGCGCTGGCTCCGGGCAGTGAAGTCATCAGGGAAAATCTCAGAATGGTGAATGAAGCTTCCTTCAATCTACAAAGAGAATTCATCGAACCGCAGTTCGAGCCAATTCAAACTCACGAATATCAACTGGCGGCATAATTATCTGGCGGCTAATGCGCGCGGCGAACGCCGTGGCCGCATTGCAGTGCCGGGAGCTTGGCGCGCGCGACGGGTTGCCGGCGGAAGAAGAATTGAAACAGTTCCTCGCAGGTCAATGATCAGTTCGATCTGCGCTTTGTGGCGCTTGCCTGAGCGCATTGCCCGGCACTACGCTGAAGCTTGAAATCCGCCAGACAAGGAGCAATTGAATGTCGAAAAGAGGCCGCCGCCGCGGCAGATCAGCATCCGCCCGTTCCATCCCGGACAAGCTCGCGCGCGGAATGTACGAAGCCAGCAAATTGATGGAGCGCAAAAAGTACGTCGAAGCGCGTGATGCTTTCCAGGATTTGGATCGGCGTTTTCCGAATCAGGAAGACGCACTGCGCGGATTGGCAAACGCCTGCTACGAGATCAGAGACACGCAGGGTTATCAATACGCCTGCGAACATTTGATCAAGCTTGCGCCGGATGAGCCAGAGATCGCTCTGGGACTGGCCGGCGCTTATATGACCAACCTGCGTCTGACGCTGGCGCTTCGCGCCTTCCGCCATTTTCTGGAACGCTGGCCGGAACACAAGCGCGCGGCAGACGCCAGAAAGACGCTGGCGGAACTGGAGCCGAAGGTCTTCGATATGCTGCGTCAGGTAGGCTTTACCGAAAACGAGTTCGACGAATTGGGCGCTCTGCACGAAGAGGCGCAGGTATTGATGGAACAGGGGCGTTACGCCGAAGCGCGGCAGATGGCGGAGAAGCTGATTGCGCGCAAGCCGCAGTTTATGTCACCCCGCAATAACCTCAGCCTGATGTATGCCTTTGAAGGCGATCTGAACGCTGCAATTGCCACGGCGCACCAGGTGCTCAGCTTCGAGCCTGAGAATTACCACGCCCTGGGCAACCTCGTTCGCTTCCACGTCCAGACGGGCCGGCTCGATGAAGCGAGGCAACACGCCGAACGGCTCAAACCGGTCATCGAGACCGAGCACGTGGACATCTGGGTGAAAAAGATCGAAGCGTTAAGCTATCTGGGCGACGATCAGGGCGTGATAGACGTCTTCGACCAGGCGGAACGTTCAAATCATCGCAATGCGCTCAAACACGAGCCGCTCATCTTCCATCTGGCTGCGGTGGCCGAGATGCGGCTCGGACGCGAAGAGAAAGCGCGCGAGTTGTGGCGACGAGCGCTCAAAGTCGCGCCGGGACTCGACCCCGCGCGCGCGAATTTCGACGACCTCAAAAACCCAGCCGGCGAGCGCGACGCGCCGTGGCCTTTCCCGCTCACGAGCTGGATCACCAGGCAAGCGATTGATGATCTGCATGAGCAACTCAAACTCGCCACCGGGCGCGGTGGGAATGAGGGCGCTACGCAGGCAATGCGCCGCTACTTCGAGCAGCATCCTGAACTCGCGACACTGATCCCGGTTTTGTTCGATCGCGGCGATTCGATAGCGCGCGGGCTGGCGTTGCGACTGGCCAGCCTGGCCAAAACGCCGGAGATGCTGGAGGCGCTGCGCGACTTCGCTTTGAGTCAGCGCGGCACAGACGCGCTGCGGATGGAAGCCGCGCAGATTGTGTCGCAGGCGGACTTGATTCCCGGCGGCTATGTGCGGATGTGGATACAAGGCGAATGGCGCGAGATTATGCTGCTCGGCTTCGAAATCCACGGCGAGCCTGAAGGCAGACTGCCATTGAAAGTCGAGCGGCTGGTCTCCGAGGGAATGCAGGCTGTCTATGCCGGCGAGGGAGCTAAAGGCGAGCAACTGCTCAAGCAGGCGCTGGAAATGGCTCCCGGCACCCCGTCCATTCTCAACAACCTCGCCGCGGCCTACAGCATTCAGGGAAAGATTGAAGAGGGAGAGAATCTGATCGAGGAGATTCATCGAAACTTCCCCGACTACCTCTTCGGGCGCACCAATCTCGCCGTGACTTACGTGCACAAAGGCCGCGTGGACGAGGCCGAAGAGCTGATCAGCCCGCTGCTGCAGCGCAAGCGACTGCATTTCAGCGAGCTTGGCGCATTGTGCGGAGCGCAGATCGAGATCTCGCTGGCGCGCAAGAACCGCAAGGCCGCGCGCGATTGGTTCAAGATGTGGGAGCAGGCGGACCCGGACAACCCGCAGTTGGCGCAATATCGGCCTAAGGTGGAAAGACCGGCGTTGCAGCAGATGCTGGGGATGATGCGCAGGTAGACAAACCCTGCGCCCATCAACTAAATTGGTAAATTGGCGCTTGCCTCGGATCGGCAAATTTTCAGGGAGAAAAACAAGCAGTGTTACGCGCAGGAATCGTCGGTTTGCCCAACGCCGGCAAATCAACTCTGTTCAACGCGCTCACCGCCACGCGCGGCGCCGAGAGCGCGAAATATCCTTTCAGCACCACGGGCGCCAACGTCGGCGTGGTCAACCTCCCCGACGCGCGGCTCGAACCGCTCGCCAAAATCGCCAAGACCAACAAGATCGTCCACGCGACGGTCGAATTCGTTGACATCGCCGGTCTGGCCAAAGGCGCCAGCCGAGGCGAAGGCCTGGGCAACCAGTTCCTGCATCACATCCGCGAGACCGAGCTGGTCGTTCACGTCGTGCGGTGCTTCGAAGACGAGAACGTCGTCCACGTCGAAGAGACCGTCAATCCCAAGCGCGACATCGAAACGCTCAACCTGGAATTGATCCTGGCCGATCTGGCCACCGTCGAAAAACGGCGCGAGCGCACAACCAAGCAGGCGAAGGTCGGTGACAAGGCGGCCAAAGAAGAGCTGGAACTACTCGACAAATTGCAAGCAGCCTTCGACGACGGCCAGTCCGCGCGATTGGCCGGATTGACCGATGATGAGAAGGCGAAGGCATATCACCTCTTTCTGCTGACGATGAAGCCGATGATCTACGTGGCCAACGTGGCCGAGTCGGATTTGTCAAAACCCGAAAGCGATTTCATCCGCCAGGTGCGCCTGCACGCCGAGAGCGAAGGCGCGGATCACGTCGTCATCAGCGCGCAGCTCGAAGCCGATCTGGTTGATCTGGAACCTGAGGAGCGCCCACAGTATCTGGCTGAGCTTGGCGTAACCGAAACCGGCTTGGGCAAATTGATCCGCAGCGCCTACCACACGCTGGGATTGATTTCGTACCTCACGGCGGGTGAAAAAGAGGCGCACGCCTGGACGGTTCGCAAAGGCGCAAAGGCGCCCGAAGCCGCTGGCGCAATCCATTCCGATTTCGAGCGCGGCTTCATCCGCGCCCAGGTGATCGCCTACCACCACCTGATCGAGGCCGGATCGGAAGCGGCGGCGAAAGAGCGAGGCTGGATGCGGCTGGAAGGCAAGGAGTACGTCGTCCAGGACGGCGATGTGATCGAGTTCAGGTTCAATGTGTAGACCCAAGAGCAGCCGGCATCTTCAATCAACTTCCCCTCGTGATCTGCTGGCGGCCTTTTTCCTTCCGGAACGTATTGCCGAGTTACGCAAGATCGTTCAGCGATTCGTCCGCACCACCCGCCCGCCGGCAATCGTCGCTGCCGGCGCGCCCTTCAACTCCCAGCCATCGAACGGCGTGTTGCGGCTCTTCGATTGAAACTTCGATGCGTCAACTTTGACCTGCTGGTTCGGGTCGAAGATCGTCAGGTCGGCCACTGCGCCGATCTTCAGAGTCCCGCGGTCGAGCTTGAAGACCTTCGCCGGATTGCAGGAGAGCAGCTCAACCATTCGCGCCAGCGTGATCACGCCGCGATGAACCAGGCGGTCGAGCGTCAGCGCCACCGCGGTCTCAAGGCCGATGATGCCGTTCGGCGCGCGGTCGAATTCGAGCATCTTCTCGTTCGCGTGATGCGGCGCGTGGTCTGTGGCAATCGCGTCAATCGTCGAGTCGCGCAAGCCTTCGATCACCGCCTCGAGATCAGCCTGCGAGCGCAATGGCGGGGCCATTTTGAAGTTTGTGTCGTATCCGCTCTCGAAAACGTCTTTGTCCGTCAGCGTGAAATGATGCGGCGCGACCTCGCAGGTCACGGGCAAGCCGCGCTGTTTCGCCTGGCGCACCAGATCAACCGAGCGCGCGGTCGAGATGTGCGCGATGTGAACGCGCGCGCCGGTCAATTCAGCCAGCATAAGGTCGCGCGCGACGTGCAGGTCTTCGGCCGCGCCGGGCAATCCCTTCAATCCCATCAAGGCCGAATAATCGCCTTCGTGCATTGCCCACCCCGTCGCGCCGCAGCAATCTTCGCAATGATCAACCACTGGCAGATCGAAATCAGAGGCGTATTCCATCGCCCGGCGCATAATGCCGGAATCTGTGACCGGCTTTCCGTCATCGCTGACCGCCACAATGCCTGCCGTTTTCATCTCGCCGATTTCGGCCAGTTGCTCTCCTTTCGATCCTACGGTGATCGCGCCGACGGGAAAGATGTTGGCGAGTTTTGCCGCCCGGCCCTGTTCGAGGATGAAGCTGGTGACCGAAGAATTGTCGTTGACCGGCTCGGTATTAGGCATGCAGCAGACGGAGGTGAATCCGCCTGCTACGGCTGCGCGCGCGCCCGATTCGATAGTCTCTTTGTATTCAAAACCCGGCTCGCGCAGATGAACATGCAGATCAATGAAGCCGGGCGCGACGACCAAAGCGGAGGCGTCGAATGTTTCAACGCCGTCTGCGCTGATCTTTTCGTCAATCGCGGCGACGCGGCCATTGCGGATGAGCAGGTCGCGGCGCGATTCGAGCGATTGCGATGGATCAATGAGTGTGCCGTTGCGAATCAGCAATGAAGACATAGTTCCAAATTTGAGATGCAAGATTTGAGATTCAGCTATTCCCCTCCGGCCAGTAAATACAACACCGCCATCCGCACCGCCAAGCCATTGTTCACCTGATCCAGAATCAGCGAAAACGGCCCGTCGGCGACGTCGGAATCAATCTCGATGCCGCGATTGAGCGGCCCCGGATGCAGCACGATGGCATCGGGCTTGGCCATCTCAAGCCGTCTGCGATTCAAACCGTAATGGATCGAATACTCGCGCAAGGAGGGGAAGAAGCCGCCGGTCTGTCGTTCGAGCTGAATGCGCAGCACCATCACGACATCGGCATCCGTGATCGCTTCGTTGATGTTGCCGGCGAATGTGACTGAGCCTTCGGATGGCGCTATCAATTTTTCCAAACCGAGAGGCAGCAGCGTGCGCGGCCCGGCCAGCGCCACGTGTGCGCCGAGTTTTGCGAGCAGATGAGCATTCGATCTCGCGACGCGGCTGTGCAGGAGGTCGCCGATGATCGCTACTTTCAATCCGGCGATGCGGCCTTTGCTCTGCCGAATCGTCAGCCCGTCGAGCAGCGCCTGGGTCGGATGTTCGTGCGCTCCGTCGCCGGCGTTGATCACGGCGGCGTTGACTACCCTGGCGATTTGATGCGGCGCGCCTGACGACGAATGGCGAATGACGATCGCGTCGGGCGCCATCGCCTGCAGGTTCAAAGCCGTGTCAATCAAGGTTTCGCCCTTGACGACGCTCGAAGTCGAAGCCGAGATGTTGATGGCGTCGGCGGAGAGGCGTTTGGCCGCGATCTCGAAGCTCGTGCGAGTGCGCGTCGAAGCTTCGAAGAAGAGATTGATGACGGTCTTGCCGCGCAGCGTGGGGACTTTTTTGATCTGGCGCTCGTTGATGTCGCGAAAAGCTTCGGCGGTATCGAGAATGAGATTGATCTCCTCAGGCGAGAGGTCGGCGATTCCCAGAAGGTCTTTGCGTTTTAACGGCATTCTATACTTGTTCGACGAGCAGCACCTGCTCCGTCTCGTCATACTCCGGCAGCATGACTTTGATGATCTCTCTTTCGGTCGTCGTGACGTATTTGCCGATGTAATCGGCTTGGATCGGCAATTCGCGCCAGCCGCGATCAACGAGCACGGCCAGTTGCACACGGCGTGGGCGCCCGAAGTCAATCAGCTCGTCCAGCGCGGCGCGTATCGTGCGTCCGGTGTAAAGCACGTCGTCAACCAGAATGATCGTCTTGCCAGTGATGTTGGCGGGCAATTCCGTCTTGTTGATGACGGGCCGTTCGGCCACTGTGCTCAAATCGTCGCGGTAGAGCGTGATGTCGAGCGCGCCCGTAGCGACATCCACGCTGTCCATCTCTTTGATCTTCGCCGCGATCTTCTCAGCCAGCGGCACGCCGCGACGGCGAATGCCGACCAACAGCACGTTCGACAGATCGGGATTGTTTTCGACGATCTGCGAGGCCATCCGCGCCAGGACGCGGTTCATATCGGCAGAGGTCATCACGCAGGCCTTCTCGATGAAATCCATCTTGCACCTCGAATGTGGTGGGGTTGTCAGTTTTGCGACGTCTGAGTGAGCACGGAATATAGCATTGCTCATAATCGTTTCGCCAGTTCCGCCTGAAAAGCCTGGATGCGGCGCGCGTTCGTGCCCAGATCGCCTTTACCCTCGCGCGAGTGCGAGCGCACGTTGACGACGTGGGATTCTCCGTCACGCTTGATCGTCACCGTCACATCGTCTTTGAACCGGAAGAGTCTGGTCGTGGCGACGGCTTCGATCACCCCCTGCTCGCGGTTCGTTTCGCGCACCTCCCACCCAAAGGTCTGCGCAGTTGCGAGCGCGGCGTCGAAGACTTTGTCGAAAGGCTGGTTGAAACGTTGCGGTTGAATGCCGGGATACTGCGGCGTCTCGCCCGTTCGGACATCGTTGATGCGCGGCCAGATCAGACCGAGTATGAACGGCGCGCTTGCCAGCAGCACCACCGCGACGATGACTCCTGCGATGACTTTATTGGCCTTCATAAGCTTGCCTGATGATCTTGCGGTCGTTTTGAGCGAAGGCAACGATACACGAGCCTCCGAAAGCTGTAAACGTCTTTGCCTCGCCTGAATTCGTTCCGCTAGACTCGGCTTTGCTTCACTCAATCCCGCGACCAGTTCGGAGATGCGCATTTTGCCGGCAATGACCGCAACGCCAAAACTTGTTGACACTGTCGCCACGGTTGAACGACACGATCTGATCGCGTCCGCCGCATCGCGCAGCTACGGTTATCTGCGACTGCGTTTGGATCAACGAATTCCGCTACTGCCAGGCCAGTTCGCCATGATCAAACCGCACGGGATTTGCGAGCCGTTGCTGCGACGCGCGATGGCATATTACCGCAGCGCAAACGTCAACGACGCGCTGATGATTGATTTTATTTATCAGGTTCTGGGGCGCGGCACGCAGGCGCTGGCGAAATTGCGAGCGGGAGATCAGGTAGATTTCCTCGGCTCGCTCGGCAACACCTACGATGTCGAAGCCACGCGCGGGCGCGAAGCGTTGCTGGTAGCGGGCGGCGTCGGTTCGGCTGCGCTGTTTATGCTGGCTGAAGAGTTGATGGAGCGGGAGGTCAACACGAAACTTTTCATCGGCGGCGCCAGCCGTGGCGATTTGTGCGGACTCGAAGATTTCGTCGAATTGATTTCAAGCGACCACGTGATCAGCGCGACGATTGATGGTTCGCACGGCGAAAAAGGTTTTGTCACGGCGCCGTTTGAAAAACATCTGCAATCGAATCGTGGCCACCCGGTGATCGTCTACGCCTGCGGCCCCGACCCGATGCTCCATCGCGTCTCGCAAATCGCCGGCAGGTTCGCCGCGCCGGCCCAGCTTTCGCTCGAAGCGCCGATGGCTTGCGGGTTCGGCATTTGCGTTGGTTGCGCCGTCACGGTCAAACACGATTGCCAGGAAGGTTTTGTTTACAAAAAGGTCTGCACGGACGGACCTATCTTTTGGAGCGATGAATTGAGTTGGTAGAAACCGGGGGGGAAGGACAATGAATGGATCGAAGAGTGGGTCGAAGAATGGATTGAAGATCACTTACTGCGCAGGAGGTATCGTCTGGCGGGAATCCAGCCGTGGCCGCGAAGTGCTATTGATCCTCAGCCGCAAGAACCAGGACTGGAAATTTCCCAAAGGCCACATTGACGACGACGACGATGGCTGGGATGCGGCGGCCCAGCGCGAGGTCAAAGAAGAGACGGGTTACGACACGGTGATCACGGACTTCGCCGGCTTCACGAAGTACCCGGTCAACAACAAAACCAAAGTCGTCCTCTATTGGCATATGACTCCTGTCGGCAAGTGGAGCTTTGAGCCTTCAGGCGAGATCGAGAAGTGCGAATGGACGACGCTGCGCGAGGCGTTCAACCGTTTGACTTTTCAAGACGACAAGGAATTCCTGCGCCAGTTCGTGAACGAAGATGAACTTTGATCAGCAAACAAAAGACGGCGGTCAGAACCTGCTCTCAATCGAAATGGCGGGCATCCGGTTCAACAATCCAGTGTTGACCGCCAGCGGCACGTGCGGCTACGGCCTGGATATGGCTGAGTTGATTGATTTGAATAAGCTCGGCGGCATCTGCACGAAGGGTCTGTCGTCGAAGCCAATGCGCGGCAACGCCCCGTGGCGCATTGTCGAAACGCACGGCGGGATGCTCAACGCCATCGGGCTGCAAAACATCGGCGCGCGCGCATTTGTCGAAGAGAAGTTGCCCGAATTGCGACGTTACGACACGCGGATCATCCCGAACGTTTTCGGCTACACGGTCGAAGAGTACATCGAAGCGGTCAGGATTCTGGAAGACGGCGAAGGCATTGACGGCTACGAATTGAACATCTCGTGCCCGAACGTGAAAGCGGGCGGCGAGAGTTTTGCGAACGACGCGCGACAGGCGGCGGAAGTTACGGAGGCAGTCAAACGCGCTGCCACACGTCCTGTGATCGTCAAGCTTTCACCGAATGTGGCCGACATCGCCGCCATCGCTCGCGCGGTCCAAGACGCCGGAGCCGATGCTCTGTCGGTGATCAACACGGCGGTCGGAATGGCGATTGACGTCAATACGCGGCGATCGCGACTGGCCAACGTCACTGGCGGATTATCGGGGCCTGCGATCAAGCCGATTGCCCTGCGCTGCGCGTTTCAGGTTGCCCAAGCGGTGAAGATTCCGTTGATGGGCATCGGTGGAATCGCGACGGCCGAAGACGCGCTCGAATTCATCATCGCCGGAGCGAGCGCGGTGCAGGTCGGCACGGCAAACTTTTATGACCCGTCTGCCTCGATGAAGATCGTTGACGGATTGGCCGATTATTGTTTGCGAAACGGTTTGGAGAACATCCGCGCGCTGGTTGGGACCGTGGTGATTGACTGAAAGCAGCTTCGCGCGACCGCGCCCTGTCCGTGCCTTGACAGACCGTGAAATGGTCGGATACCGTTGCGCTTTACCGTCAGCTTCGGAATTTTCGCCGAGGCTGACATGCAGTCACGGCTGCAGCAATCATCGGACTCGTTTCAAGCTAAAGGAGAAATTGAAAGTGAAAGAAGGAATCCATCCGGAATACTTCGAATGCCGCGTCGTTTGCGCCTGCGGCCATTCGTTTACGACTCGTTCGACCAAGCAGGACGTTCACGTCGAAATCTGCTCGAACTGCCATCCGTTCTTCACCGGCAAACAGAAGCTGGTTGACACGGCGGGTCGCGTCGAACGATTTCAGAAGAAGTACGCCAAGAAAAAAGAACCGGCTACGACTTGATTGCGGATTGACTATGAAATCGCTTCTCCACATTTCGAGGTTGAAATTGCGGGACCGCAGAACCGCGATCCAATCCGCAATCCACATCGTGTGCGGAGATCGTTAGCTGTAAGAACCCTGGCCACAACGCGGCGAAGCAGACCGGAGCTTGTTTCCCTCCTCTGCCGGCTTCGCCACCGCGATTGTGGCTTTCGTTTCTTTCGCCGCCCAAAAAGGAGCGCAGTTATGAGTCAAGAGAAAGAGATCATCGTCGGCGGGCAGGCCGTGATCGAAGGCGTGATGATGCGCGCGCCCAATTCCTACGCGGTCGCCGTGCGCCGTCAGGACGGCAGCATCGTCTCGAAGTCCGAGCGTCTGCCCAAGCTCAGCGACAAATATCCGATCCTGAAGACGCCCGTGCTGCGCGGAAGCGCCGTGCTGATCCATTCGATGATGCTCGGCATCAAGGCGCTCAACTTTTCCGCGACGGTGGCATTTGAAGATCAGGCGGGCGAGGCGGAAGAAAAGGCCGAGCAGAAACCTGCCATGCAGGCTGCGGCGGCGACCGGCGCGCTCGCGACAACCGCTCACGCCATCGAAGCGCCAGGTCAGATCGCAACGGCGGATGATGTCGAAGTGAAATCAAAACCTGAATCATCGAGCGCAGGCGCAACTGCGACGGCAGCCGGATCAATCGTCTTCGCGCTCGTCTTCAACGTGCTGCTCTTTATCGTGCTGCCGCTGCTGCTGACCAATTTCCTCTTCATCCACTTCGGCTGGGGCAATGCGCCGCAGGTCTCGATTGATCAAACAACAGCAGCGACCGCACCCTGGTATCGTGAAGCGTGGATGTGGCTGCGGGCTTATATGGAGCCGGTGCGCCCGTCGGTCGCGTTCAACCTGGTTGACGGCGTGGTCAGGATGTTCTTCTTCATCGTGATGATCTACGGCTTCTCGCGGCTGAACGACATCAAGCGCGTGTTCGAATATCACGGCGCGGAGCACAAGACGGTCTTCGCGTGGGAAGCGGGCGAAGACCTGACGGTGGCGAATGCGCGTCGTCACCCGCGCCGGCATCCGCGCTGCGGCACCAGCTTCCTGATGGTCGTGATGCTGGTTTCAATCGTGCTCTTTTCGGTCGTCAAATTCGATTCGCTGGCGCTGAACATGCTGACGCGGATCGCGCTGATCCCGCTGATCGCCGGCATTTCATACGAAATCATTCGCGCCGCCGGAAAGAAAGAATCGAGCGCGATCTTCAGGTTGATGACGAAGCCCGGCATCTGGATGCAGAACCTGACGACGCGCGAGCCATCGGACGATCAACTGGAAGTGGCGATTTACGCGCTCAAAGAATCGTTGAAGCTGGAGCCGCAGCCTGAATTGCAGACAGCGTGAGTGACCGGCGGCCGGTTGTTGCTTTGTCACCGGCCACCAACCACCGATATGTTCGATAAACTCGAAGCCATCGAAAAAACCTACGAGGAACTGACGCAGCAGATGACCGACCCTTCGGTGATCGGCGATCAATCGCGCTACGCCAAAGTCGCCCGGCAGCGCCGCGAGCTGGAGCCGATTGTCGAAAAGTTCCGCGAGCTGCGAAAGCTCGACGGCGACATCGCCGGCGCAAAGGAATTGCTGCGCGATACGGACGACGAAGAGATGCGCGAATTGGCCGCCGCCGAATTGCCCGAACTCGAAGAGCGCCACGCGGCGGTCGAGAGCGAGTTGAAAATCCTGTTGCTGCCCAAAGACCCGAACGACGAGAAGAACGTGATCTTCGAGGTTCGCGCGGGCACGGGCGGTGAGGAGGCCTGTCTGTTCGCCGCCGACATCCTGCGAATGTACACGCGCTACGCCGAGAAGAAAGGCTGGAAGTTCCAGGTCACTGACTCTTCCGAGACCGGACTGGGCGGCATTCAGAAAGCCGAAGCGATCATCGAAGGCGACAAGGTCTATTCGCGGCTCAAACACGAATCGGGCGTGCATCGCGTGCAGCGCGTGCCGCAGACGGAAGCCAGCGGTCGCATCCACACTTCGGCCGTCACCGTGGCCATCCTGCCCGAAGCCGAAGAAGTTGATGTCAAGATTGATCCGAAAGACATCCGCGTTGACTCGTTCTGCTCTTCGGGGCCGGGCGGCCAATCGGTCAACACGACCTACTCCGCTGTGCGCATCACTCACCTGCCGACGAACACCGTGGTCTCGATGCAGGACGAGAAGTCATGGCACAAGAACCGCGAAAAGGCTATGCGCATCCTGCGTTCACGATTGCTGGAAGTCGAACGGCAGAAACAGCAGGCCGCCATTTCAGCCGAGCGCCGTTCGCAGGTCGGCAGCGGCGACCGTTCGGAGAAGATTCGCACCTACAACTTCAAAGAGAACCGCGTCACCGATCATCGCATCGGACTGACGATTCATCAGCTCGACCGGATTATGGAAGGCGAGATTGATGAATTGATTGCCGCGGTGGTGACTCACTTCCAAACCGAAAAGCTCAAAGCAGAGACCGAGAAACAGGCCGCCGCCGTTTGACCGATGTCTTCATCTGTGACGATTGCCGAGACGCTCAAACAAGCCAGCGAACACTTGCGCGCCGCTTCGGTTCCCACCGACCTGCTCGACGCGCAAACGCTGCTCGCCGAAGCGTTGGGCAAAGACCGCACCTACCTGATCGTCAACTTCAACCTGCAACTCTCCGGCGAGGTTCTGTCGAAGTTCCAGGCGATGGTCGAGCGCCGCGCCTCGGGCGAGCCGCTGCAATACATCACCGGCCATCAGGAGTTTTTCGGCTTGGAATTTGAAGTCACTCCCGACGTTTTGATCCCGCGCTCGGAAACCGAGTTGGTCGTCGAAGAAACGATTCGCCTCGTTCAGCAGGACAAAATCGCACAGCCTGTGATAGTTGATGCCGGCACAGGCTCGGGCTGTATCGCGGTGACGTTGGCCAGAGAGTTGAGCGAGGCGCGCGTGATTGCGAGCGACATCTCCTTCGCCGCATTGCGGGTGGCGCGTCGCAACGCCGCCCGCAATAGCGTCGAAGAACGGGTTGAATTCATCGCGACGGATTTGCTCGATGCTTTTGCCGACCGCCGCTTCGCCGACTTCATCCTCTCCAATCCGCCATACGTTTCCGGCCAGGAGATGCCCGCGCTGCAACGCGAAGTACGCGATTGGGAGCCGCGCGCGGCTTTAACAGATTTCGATGATGGGTTGAGCCTCTATCGGCGTTTGCTCAAAGACGCCGCAACCCGGCTCAAACCGCGCGCCTATTTGATCTGCGAGATGGGTTACACGCAATCGGAAAAGATTTCAGCGATGATTGATCACGCAGTCTGGGCTGAAGCCCGATTGCTTGACGATCTGCAAGGCATTCCGCGCACCATCGTTCTGCGAAGGCCTTAAACGGCAAACCCGAAAGCACAATCGCTTCGTGTTATCAAATTCTTCCCTGAAATCGGCGTTTACGGCGCATTGCTCAACGCGCTTGAAAGTTACGGCGGTTATCGTCGCGGCGACATTGACGCTCCTCCGGCGGGCGCCTTCGACATCGTTCAGCCTGATGTCACCAAAGTGGGTGGGTCGAGCGACCGGCGCTGCGGAAGCCAACAAGCTGCTCTCCCGGCAGTAGCGCGCGCTGTGGTAATATCCGATTTTTACTTCTGATCGGCTTTACCAGACGGCGGCAAGCTGTACGTAACCTTGCCGGTCGCGTCTAAAAACTCGAGTTTGGGCGCGCCTGCCGCATCCACCGAGAGCTTGATCCGCGGTTTGCCTTGCGCGTCGGCGAGCCGCACGATGGCCGCCTGCTCACGATCTCTCCCCACCATGACCCGCTCGGCGCCGCCCGCCGTTTCTCTCAGCTCTTTCATGGCTGCCGTCTTGGCCGGCCCCTCGCTCATTTTTTCTATCGCCGCGAGCTTATCAATGACCAGTCCCAGCGAAGTATCGGGCCGATCCCAAACTCGCAGACCAGCGTAATATTGCCCGTTCCCTTCCCCATACTGGATGCCGACGGTCTGATCCTGCCGGAACCTGTCGAAAGCCAGCAATGCGCCGGCGCTGGCCTTGCCATCCTTTTGATCGCCGCTAAAACCCAAACCACCGCACTCATCGCCCTTCTCATTGAAGAAAAGAATTCCTGGCGGCCTCGTCCTCGAAAGAGTCTTTCCGTCAACAACGCCCGGGTGCTGGCGTTCGCTGTTGGAAATGACCAGCTTTAACTTGCCGTCTTTTTCGACGATGTTGATGCGCTCGACATCAATCTCCTCGAACTTCTGCTTACGGCTTTGCAGTGTGAAAGCGGCGAGGACAAACACCGCGCCAAGGATCGTGGCGACGACCGCGTAGGCTTTTAAGAAGCGCACTTCTTTTTCCAGTTTGGTTTCCACGCAGTAACCTCCGATTAGATTCTGCCGCCTGACGCTGGACTGGAGCTGACTGCCTCCAGCGTCCGCTCGTGCCTCGCTCCCGCTTCCGGCAGCAGCTCAGGCCCAGCGTCAGGCGTGCATATGCTCAGCGAGCACTTCATCAATTACGTGTCGGGCCTTTCCTGCTTCCAGGGGATTGGTGTCTATGTATTCGGCAAGTGTAATCAAGGCCTTCCACAGTGCCCAACCACGACCTTGGGACCAGGTAGCGCTATCGACCGGAAGAGCTGTGCGAAACGCTTCCCGGCTTTCCCCTGAGAAGAGCGTCCACGCAATCGTCACGTCGCAGGCGGGGTCGCCCACGCCCGAACAGCCGAAGTCGATGACGGCACTCAACCGGCCCCTCGTGACCAGCAGATTCCCTGCACTGACATCTCCGTGGAGCCAAACGGGGGAGCCAGGCCATGTTGACTTGAGGGCTGCCTCCCACACCGCAGTCACTGCGTCGCTATCAATCGTGCCGGCTAAGGTTGCAATTGCCTGGCGAGTCTCCGTGTCATAGATTGGCAGCGGCCCGCCGCGATAAAAGTTGTGCCGTCCGGGAGGAGGTCCGCCAGCGGGATCGATCCGCTGCAGGGCGACGAGGAACTGTGCCAGCGTGGTCGCAAATTGGTGTAGATCGGCGATGCGCTCGATAGTCGCGTTCTCACCTTCGAGCCACCGGTAGATAGACCAATGCCAGGGATAGCCGTCGGCGGGAATCCCCATCGCTAGAGGGACAGGGATGGGAAGAGGTAGGAACGGGGCAAGTCTCGGCAACCACCGATGTTCTTTTTCTACTTGTGCTGTGTACGCTTCGGCGCTAGGGAGTCGCACGGTCATGTCGTCACCGAGATGAAAGGTCCTGTTGTCCCACCCGCCGAATTCCACCGGCTTGATAGGAAGATGTGCCCACTGGGGAAATTGTGCTGTGACCAACTGGCGCACGAGAGATGCGTTGATGTCTACTTTTGTGACAGGCATGTCACCAGAGGGCATAAGAGCTGTTCACCTTCTGAAATCTGAGCTGTCTTCTGCTGGGCTTGGACGGCACGGTGCGAGCCTAATATGAATTATACGGACGACGCGCCTACCATTAGGCAGACATGCCTAATGGTAGGCGCGTCGTCTGCCACAGGCACTAATGCGAGCCTGGCAAAGCCTCTTTCGGCCACATCACTGCCTGAAGAGATTGCCCGAGCGAGTGAGGCATCAGCCAACTGCACGCCGAAGACGCGCAGCAAGCCTCCGGGAATGTTTAAGCAGAAACTCTCGGTGTTCATCGGATTACTTTTTCACCACCGTGATCTTTACCTCTGACGGATACTGCTTCGAATGGTGAACGGCGTTGTGCGCCACGACGCCTTTTGCTTCGTCGTAGTTCTTCCCGCCCGTGTTCATATTCCGATCAAAGCGCGGGAAGTTGCTGCTCGACACCTCAATGCGAATCCGATGGCCTGCTGCGAAGTAATTGCTGGTGGTCATCGCTGGCAGCGGCGCCTTGTAAACCTTGCCCGGTTCCATCCACACCCGCGGCTGGTCGTAACCGTTGCGATAACGCATCCGCTGAATCGTTTCGTCCAGATTCCAGGCGCGCCCGTCCGGGTCAACGTCCAGCAGCTTCACCGTGAAGTCAGTGTCCCTGGCGTCCGACGAGACGTAGAGCGTCACCTCGATTGGGCCGCTGACTTCCAGGCCTTCTTTCAGAGGTGCGGTGCTGTACACCAGAATGTCAGGCCGGGCTTCCATCTTGCGCTGGTCGAATGTTCGCATGTGTTTGCTCCTCAGGAAATAACAGCACACTACGCGCATGATGTTGCCATCCTTGCAGGCGCCATGACAAGACGTAACGGTAATCCGGCCGTTGTGACGACGGGGGTCGAGGAAGGACTCGAATGCCGCTGTGGCAATCGCGGCTGTTGGGAAGTTTACGCTTCAAACTCGGCGGCAGTCCGCTATTACGTCCAGTCGGCCTCGCCTGTCCGTAACAGTAAAGCGGGGGTTAGATCGCCGGGGCAGGAGCCGGCCTTTGACGACGTTTTGCGGCTGGCGGAACAGAATGATCCGAAGGCGGTAGAAGCCATCAATCAGATGGCTCGTTATCTGGGAGCAGGCATTGCGCGGCTCGTCACCGGACTGGCTCCGGATGTCATCGTGGTGGTGGGAACGCCGAAAAGCTCGCCGCTGATTGCCGGTCTGAAATGGCCGCTGGTGGAACTCGGCGCGGAAGGTTTTCGGATTCGCTCCGCCAAACTCGGCGGGCGCGCCGTGACGGTGATTGCAGCCAACGGCGAAATCGGCGCACTGTACGGCGCATTTCACTTCCTGCGCCTGCTGCAAACGCAGCAGCCAATCACAAACCTGAACATAGTTCAAAAGCCGCGCCTGCAACTGCGCATGCTCAACCATTGGGACAACCTCGACGGCAGCATCGAGCGCGGTTATGCCGGACGTTCGCTGTGGAACTGGCAGGAACTGCCGGACAAAGTTGATCCGCGTTTGCGCGATTACGCTCGCGCCAACGCTTCGCTGGGGATCAACGGGTCGGCGCTCAATAACGTCAACGCCAACTCCCGTTCCTTGAGCGCCGAATACCTGCGGAAAGCCGCCGCCATCGCTGGCGTCTTTCGGCCATACGGCGTGCGCGTCTTTCTTTCCGCGCGATTCTCCGCGCCAATCGAGTTGGGCGGTTTGAAGACCGCCGATCCTTTCGATCCCGAAGTGGCGGCGTGGTGGAAGAAGAAGGCGGATGAAATCTATCAACTGAATGGATCAGGAGCGCGACGCAATCCATTGGCGTGACGCCTGTCTGCTCTACTTTCAAACTTTTTCAAAACGGCCTCTGCCAGAAGGCGTCGAGAAGCCGCAGAAGACGCTCGAAGAATACCAGGCGAAGAGCCTCGCCTGGTAGCGCAATGCTGTGATCGGTTGCGGCGAGTCGTCTATAATCTCCGGGCCGCAAGCCACCGATAAAGGAGATGAACTTTATGGCAGACGCAGTAACTTTGGAACAAGTAGAAGGATTGGCGGCGCAATTGGCGCCGCAGGAACAACTGAAACTGCTGGCGCGCGTCAGCGAGTGGTTGAGCCAACTGCCGCTCAATGTGCAGGAAACGGATGCCGAGCGCCAACGCCGCGAGTATGCCGCAAAGGTGGAGGCGTTTCTGAAATTGTGCGATGAGAACGCCGCCGAATCCATTGGCGAAGTGGATTCGGCGGAGGACCTCCGCCAAATCCGCGAGAAAAGGGCAGCGCAACTGTGACCGAATGGTGTACGGCAGCGACGAAACGCGCGCGGCGGAACAGTTGGTAGCGTTCCCCTCCAATCGAATCTGCAGTTAAGAAAAGAGAAGAACATCGTGTCCGCCTTTCTTGAGTTCCACCTTCAGTCCGACGCCGGTGACAGCTTCAACGTCACGGTCTTCGAGCGCAATTCATCGCAGCCGCTCGCCGCTGCGCGCTTTGAGTATCGGCTGGACGATCTGGAGCAATTTGAAATCAGCCGGCTGGATTTCAACCCGCGCGACCCGCTTGGCCGCCTCGAACGGTTGCAGGCCTTTGGGCGCAAGCTCTATCAAAAACTCTTCACCGCCGAGGTCGAACAACTCTGGCGGCAGCATCGTGACGGCGGCGATTTTCTGACGCTCTGCGTGCGCATTCACGATGACGCCAAACGTCTGGAAGCCGTGCCGTGGGAGGCGCTGCACGACGGCGCGGAATTCATCGCCGCCGGAGCCAGGACCACGACCACGCGCTTGCCGCTGGGCATTGCGCCGCCCGCGGAGTTGCCCGCGATTCCCTTGCCGATTCGCATGCTGGCGCTGGTTTCCTCGCCGCCGGATTTGCCTGATGGTTCGCGCCTGAACATCGAACGCGAGCAGGAACTGTTGCTCGAAGCCATCAACGCGCCCGCCGGGCAAGGCAAACTGCACGTGGATTTCGAGGACGAGGCGAAGCTGGAGATTCTGGAGTCCACACTCGACGTTGGCCTCGAAGCCGGATACCACATTCTGCATTTCACCGGCCACGGCATCGCGCCCGAACAGGGGGGCGGACTGCTGCTGGAAGATCACGACGGCAAGCGGCTGCCCGTCGGCGTCAACGATTTTGTGTCGTCGCTGGCCAAAGGCTTCGGCGCGCTGCGGCTGGCGGTGATTTCGGGCTGCAACACGGCGCAGACCCTGCACACCGGCGGTTTCCGCGATCTGGCGCGGGCGCTCGTCGAAAAGAAGATTCCGGCAGTGCTGGCGATGCAGTTTGCGATTTCCGACGCCGCCGGATTGAAGCTGGCTGAAGCGCTGTATCCCAAACTCATCGCCGGGCAATCGCTCGAAGCGGCAGTCCACGCCGCGCGCCGCGCGTTATGGCTGACGGATGAGCCGGTCCTGCAAGCCGCCGATGCGCTGGCGATGGTGCTGCTGACGGGCGCCGGAAATTGTTTGCAAGCCAAAGCGGCACACAGCGAGGGTGCGCCCACCGCCAATTTCAATCCGGCCCCCTCTTTGGCAATAGACACGGGCTTTCAACTCGGCGCGTTGCCGCAGCTCGGCTTCAAGTTTTACGGACGCCGCAAAGAGTACCGGCAATTGCGCGACGCGCTGTTGGTCAACAATCATCGCGCCGTCATCATTCACGGCATCGGCGGCATCGGCAAAACCTCGTTGAGCGCGCACGCGGCGGATCGCTTGTACCACCGCCGTCCGCGCTTCAAAGGCGTCTATGCCTTCGATTGCGCGGGCAGCACGCTCGCGCCGGAACGCCTGCTGCTGGAACTGCATCGCTACTTTGCGCTGCAAGGCGTCAATGCGCTCGAACGCTTTATCGGGCAGCCGTTGGAACCGGAGGTGCTGGCGCAGATTGTGGCGCAGGTACTCGCGCAATGGCCGTTGCTGTTGATCTTCGATAATTTCGAGACGCAGCTTGCGCGCGCCGAACAAGGCTTTCGCATCGCGGACGAAGGCTTGCGGCGCTTTCTGGCCGCGCTGGTCAAAGCGACGGCGACGAACACGAAGTTTGTCTTCACCTGCCGGTTTCTCTTCGAGCTGGACGAGCGGTTGGGCGATGTCGCAGCGTTGCCGCTCGGCGATCTGAGCCGCCCCGAAGCCTTCAGCGTGATGCTGAAATTGCCGCGCCTGGCCAAAGCCTCGTATGAAGAGAAGACCACGATCTACGACACCTTCGGCGGGCATCCGTTCGCGTTGGTGGCTTTGGACAAATATTGCCAGACCTCATCCGTAGACAAAGCCTTGCAGAACGCCAAAGCCGTGCATACCAAATTGCGCGAGCATCTGGCGCTGGAATTGAATTACGGACGATTGACCGAACCGGCGCGCGAATTGCTGAATCGGCTGGCGGCGTTTCGCGTGTCCGTGCCGATGGAAGCCGCCGAATGGGTGATGGGCGAAACGGCGCCGCCGCCGCTGGAAGCGTTGCAGCCGATGATTGCAATGTTTCGGCAGGATGAAAACTTTCCGGCGGAATTGAGAGACGCCGATGATGCGACGCTGCTGCAAATGCTGACGGCGATGCTGCCCGCCCAACGACAAGCGCCGGACGATTTGCAACAATCGGTGCGCGAATTGATCGAATGGGGATTGCTGACGCCCGTGTATGAAGGCGATGAATTGAGCCGCCTGGATGTTCACAGTCTGGTGCGCGATTTCTGCCGAGAGAAACAAGCCGATACGTGGCGTGACCGCTTGCGTGAGGCCGCCAGCTTTTACACCAACCCGACAGAGCGGATTCCCAAAGCACAAAAGACGCCCGCGATGGTGTGGAGCGAGATGGAAGCGTTCGAGTTGCTGATCGAAGCGGAAGATTACCGCGATGCCGCTGTACTTCTGAGCAAAGCACACGAATTGCTCGACCGCTGGGGCTTTGGCCGGTACGCCGAGAGCCAATATGCCCGCCTGCTGGATCGAGTGGAACGCGCGGATGCGGCAGTGCTGATGCACAATTTCGGCGTGCTACAGCAAGAGCGCGGGAATTACGAGGCGGCGCTGGACTACTATCAACGCTCGCTCAAGATCGCGGAAGAGATTGGCGACGTGGCGGGCGTGGCGAACTCGCTGCATCAGATTGGCAGGGTGCAGCAAGAGCGCGGGAATTACGAGGTGGCGCTGGACTACTATCAACGCTCGCTCAAGATATTGGAAGAGCTTGGCGACGTGGCGGGCGTGGCGAGTTCGCTGCATAACATTGGCCGGGTGCAGCAAGAGCGCGGGAATTACGATTCGGCGCTGGACTACTATCAACGCTCGCTCAGGATCGCGGAAGAGATTGGCGACGTGGCGGGCGTGGCGAGTTCGCTGCATAACATTGGCAGGGTGCAGCAAGCGCGCGGGAATTACGAGGCGGCGCTGGACTACTATCAACGCTCGCTCAAGATCGCGGAAGAGATTGGCAACGTGGCGGGCGTGGCGACCTCGCAAGGGCAGATCGGAAAGTTGCTCGCGGAAACCGGGCATTATGCCGAAGCGTTTGGGTTGTTGCTGAATGCGCTCGGCGTCTTCCGCCAACTGCAATCGCCGAATGCGAGGATTGTTGTGAATATGCTGAAAACCTTGCGCGGCAAATGGGACGGCTTCGATGCGGCGTGGCGTGAGGCTACGGGCGAGGATGTGCCGGAATGGTTCAATGAATCGTGACGAAGCAGGAGGTGTCTATGAGTCAAATCATCCGCAAGAAATGTAATGGCCAGGAAAAACACGACAATGACTTCACGCGCGACGAATTGCTGCGGAAAATGCCGGTGACGAGAAGCGCTGCGGCCAATCCATTCGCCGCCGCCGACCTGCCGAACGAGTTGGTGTTCAAGTGCCGCGCCTGCACGGAAGGCCGCGTCGTGTTTATCCGCAGCGAGTTGGAAGCAATTGCGAAACGTGGAGCATGAGCCATTGATTTATTCACAAGCCAGAGGCGGGATGCTCTTCCCGCTCCGTAGGAGCGCAATGTTTATAGAGGGTTGACGCATTGTCTTCCTAGCTCCGTAGGAGCGGCATCTGCTCACGCACAGATGTCGCTCCTACGGAGCTAGGGGTTGAATACAACGGTTTTCTATAAACATTGCGCTCCTACGGAGCGGGGATTCGTGAATAGATTTGATCGCTCACGCTACGGAACGGGGATTCGTGAATAGATTTGATCGCTCACGCTACGGAGCGGGGATTCGTGAATAGATTTGATCGCTCACGCTTCCCGTTCCGCACCATTTTCCCAGGAGGCCGCGATGCCGGATGAGATTATTGATTTGGGCGACAGTCCGCCGACGCCGCCCGATGCGGATTTGTGGTTGGAGTACGGGCGCAAGCTGGTGAATGACGCGCCCGCTTCGTTGCGCGGCGCGGCGACTTCGTTGATGACGGGACTCGGCGCGTTGCAAGGCATCTATCTCGGCATCCTCGGCTTTGCGAAATTCATCCCGGAAACGATTGAGGTTTGGCTGAAGCTGTTGCTCGTCGCGCCGCTGCTCGCGTGGATGTTGGCGCTGTACCATTGCCTGAAGGCGCTGATGACCGACGTGTCGGAAGTACACCTGAACTCGCCGAGCGACCTGCGCGAGGATTACGCGCGGATGATCGCCGAGAAACAGCATCTGCTGACGGTCGCGTTCTGGTTGATGCTGGGCGGGCTGATCGTCGCCATCGCACTGGTCGTCTTTCGCGTGAAGATGCCATAGACGATTATGAAGATCACCGACATCAAAGCAACTACCGTCACCGTCCCGCTCGCCGCGCCGCTCCGTCACGCAAACGGCTGCCACTGGGGTCGCTTCGTCCGCACCATCGTCGAAGTCGAAACCGACGAAGGTTTGATCGGCCTCGGCGAAATGGGCGGCGGCGGCGAATCAGCCGAAGCCACGTTTCGCGCGATGAAAAGCTATCTGGTTGGCCACGACCCGGCGCGGCTGGAAGAAATGCGCTTTCTGATCGCCAATCCGACGGCTTCGCTCTACAACAACCGCACACAGGTTCTGGCCGCGCTCGAATTCGCCTGTCTGGACATTCTCGGTCAAAAATGGGGCGCGCCGGTTTATGACCTTCTCGGCGGGCGGTTGCAGGATCGAGTGCCGTTCGCCTCATACCTCTTCTTTCGTTATCCGAATCCGAAAGATGGTTCGGGCGAAGCGCGGACGGCGGAGCAACTCGTCGCGCAGGCTCGTGAATTGAAAGAGCGGTACGGCTTCATTTCGCACAAATTGAAAGGCGGCGTCTTCCATCCCGATTACGAATTGGAATGTTATCGCGCCGTCGCCGAAGAGTTGAAAGGCGACCGCTTCCGCTTCGATCCGAACGGCGTCTGGTCGGCGGAGACCGCGATCCGGTTCGGCCAGCAGATTGAAGGTATTCGCAACGATTATCTGGAAGACCCCGTCTTTGGCATGGCGGGAATGCGCCGCGTGCGCGAGAAGGTTCGGATGCCGCTGGCGACCAACACGGTCGTGGTCAACTTCGAGCAATTGGCGGCCAACGCGCTCGACACAGCAGTGGATGTGATTCTGCTCGACACGACGTTCTGGGGCGGCATCCGCCCGTGCGTCAAAGCGGCGGGCATTTGCGAAACGTTTCAGCTTGGCGTCGCCGTGCATTCGTCGGGCGAGCTTGGCATTCAACTCGCCACGATGCTGCACCTCGGCGCAGTGATTCCGAATCTCTCGTTCGCCGCCGACGCGCACTATCACCATCTGACCGACGACATCAT
>Ga0247727_10005123_pt1 | contig 26960 bp, 23 predicted proteins | sample WisWelCaveWW1625_FD_202498 | JGI IMG/M metagenome (GOLD analysis project Ga0247727, IMG submission 202498) | Biofilm microbial communities from Wishing Well Cave, Virginia, United States - WW16-25 | ecosystem: Environmental > Aquatic > Deep subsurface > Groundwater > Cave microbial mat | place...
GAAGATTTCGTTTCCCTCTCCGAAAGTCCCATCAAATACAAAATCCCATCCAGCCCAAACGTATTCAGCGTTTGCTTTGCCGATTCCTTGACTATGGGTTTTGCCCTGAACGCAATGCCCAAACCCGCGATACTCAACATGGGTAAATCGTTCGCGCCGTCGCCGACTGCGATGGTTTGTTCAAGAGAAAAACCTTCGTGTTGCGCTATGCTGGCAAGTAGAGACGCCTTGCGTTCGCCGTCCACAATTTCAGATGCGAGATTGCCGGTGATGATTCCATCTTCGATTTCGAGATCGTTGGCGAAGACGTAATCGAATCCGAATCTCCTTTGCAGGACGCGCCCGAAGTAAGTGAACCCGCCTGAAAGGATGGCGGTTTTGTATCCCAGCTTTTTCAGCGTGGAGAGTAATCGTTCCGTCCCGTCGGTGAGTTTTAGCGTCGCCGCCACTTCCCCCAGAGCGGATGCGGGCAAGCCTTTAAGCAGGCTGGCTCGTTGGATCAGACTCTCCTTGAAATCGAGTTCGCCGCGCATGGCGCGTTGCGTGACCGCCGCGACTTGCCTGCCAACGCCCGCGCGTTTGGCGAGTTCGTCAATCACTTCCGCCTGGATTAAAGTTGAATCCATATCGAACGCCACGAGGCGGCGGTTGCGGCGATAGACGTTATTCTCCTGATAGGCGATGTCCACGTCAATTTCATCGGCGAGTTCCATCAGTTCGCGGCGGAACGCGGTTAAGTCGGCGACGGATCCGCGCAGGGAAAATTCCACGCACGCCCGTCCCTCGCTGTCAACGGACTCAAGCGGGACGCGCCCCGAGAGCCGCGAAATCTTGTCTATATTCAATTTGTGATCGAAAACGATTCGGGACAAACGACCAATCTGGCGCGCGGTAATCCGCCTTGCCAGCAATGTGACGACGTGCCGCGCCTTGCCTTGTTGCCCCGCCCAGTTTTCATAACTCTCGCGGCTGATATCCACAAAACGGACAGTCAGATTCAGTTCGTCAATTTTCCGTTGGACGGCATCCCTGACGATTTGCGCGGTTTTTGCATCCGCGGCCTTTTCGGGAATCTCAACCAACATACCTAGATTCAATGAGTCGTGGATCACCGATTGCCCGATGTCGAGGATGTTGACGTCGAACCCCGCCAGGATTTGGGTGATGGACGCGGTGATGCCGGGTCTGTCCATGCCGGTAATGCCGATCAAAACCAGTTCCTTCATAACCGTCTCGTTGGGTGTTGTTTCCGCATTTGTACCACAGGTATCTTGAGAATTATATTTCCCTCGCGCCGCTGGTGGTATGATAACCCCATAATTAATCCATAACGACAGCCTGAGGTTTATATGTTCCGGTTTTTCAAACGCCGCGAAGAGGTTTTTTACAAATTGATCGAGAACCAGGCGTCCCTTTCGTATGAGGGATTAAGGCTGCTGGTCAAATATCTGGAGACGCATGATTCAGAGTTGGCGGAACAACTGTCGCTGAAGGAAAAAGAAGCGGATGAAGTGCGCCGCATCCTGATTGACGAGTTGAACCGCTCCTTCGTCACGCCGTTTGATCGGGAGGATATCTTCGCCCTCTCGCGTTCCATTGACGACGTGATTGATTACGCCGACAGCACCGTCAGCGAGATGGTGATCCTCAAGGTCGAGCCGACGCCGTACATGCAAAGGATCGCCACGCTGTTGAAGGACGCGGCATACGAGATTTACCAGGCTGTCCTGCGTTTGCAGAAACATCCGAACGTGGCGATTGATCACGCCCAGCGCGCCAAGGCGCTGGAGAATCGAGTCGAAGCCGTCTATCGCGAAGCGCTGGCTGACCTGTTCAGCGGACCCGAGGACCTGCATCATGTGGTGGAAATGTTGAAACTACGCGAGGTGTATCGTCACCTCTCGAACGCGGCGGACCGCGGGGACGAAGCCGCCAACGTCATCGCGGATGTGGTGGTGAAGAAAATATAATCAGGGATGTCGCTGCGAGCGTTCGTTGCGAAGCAGTCTCCTGATGGAACCAGAGATTGCTTCTCCCGCCAGGCGGGGTCGCACTGACATGCGTATTGCTATGTCCACAGAACTCATCATCGTCATCGCGCTGGCCATCCTGTTCGATTTTTTGAACGGTATGCGCGACTCGAGTAATATCGTCGCGACCATGATCTCGTCGCGCGCCTTCCGCCCGCAAACCGCGCTGACCATTACCGCAATCTCGGAATTTCTGGGTCCGTTTTTGTTCGGCGTGGTGGTGGCAAAAACAATCGGTTCCGAGGTGGTTGAAGCGGGCGTGTTGACGTTGAGCGCCATCGCGTCATGCCTGATCGGCGCGATCTTTTGGAATCTCATCACGTGGTATTTCGGCATCCCGGGCAGTTCATCGCACGCGTTGATCGGCGGGATGGTCGGCGCGGCGGCGGTGGGGGCCGGTCTTGGCGCAATCAAGCCCGCCGGTTTATATAAAGTGTTGATTGCGTTGTTCGCTTCGCCTGCGATTGGATTCGTCTTTGGATTTTTGATCACGCGTTTGATCTATTTCCTCGCTCGAAACGCCACGCCGCGCATCAATGATTTTTTCAAGAACGCGCAGTTGTTTACCGCCCTGGCGTTGGGTTTGAGCCATGGGACGAACGATTCACAAAAGACCATGGGCGTCATCACGTTGAGCCTCGTGATCGGCGGCGCGTTGCCTGCGTTTCAGGTTCCATTATGGGTAATCGTCGTCAGCGCGGCGGCGATTTCGCTCGGCGCGGGTTCCGGCGGCTGGCGTTTGATCCGGACATTGGGAGGCAGGTTTTACAAGATCAGACCATTGCATAGTTTTTCCACGCAACTAACGTCCGCTGTGGTGATTCTCAGCGCGTCCTTCTTTGGCGTTCCGGTCAGCACGTCGCAGGTGGTCAGTTCGGCGATCATCGGGGTGGGCGCTTCGGAGCGCGTCAGCAAGGTGCGTTGGAGCGTGGCGGGCGATATCCTCACCGCCTGGTTGATTACCATCCCCGCCAGCGCGGCGCTTTCAGCGGGCGCGTATTGGTTGATTTCCGCCCTGAACAGGTGATACTTTATCGTGAAACGGGGGTTATAATTTCAGGAAGTTAACCCGCGCGTCAGGAAGGATTTGCCCATGACGAAACTCTTTTTTGCCACCGACATTCACGGTTCGGATATTTGCTGGAGCAAGTTTCTCAATGCGGGGAACTTTTACGAGGCCGATGTGTTGATCCTCGGCGGCGATATGACGGGCAAGGCGGTCGTGCCGTTTGTGCATCAGGGCGGGGAGAATTACAAAGTCACGCTACTCGAACAGGAATTTCAAATCACGAATGAAAATGAACTCGCGGACATGAAAAAGAAAGTGCGGAGTCGCGGGTATTATCCGTATCTCACCAATCCCGATGAGATTAGCGAACTGGATAAGAATCCGAATCGGGTGCATGAGATTTTCAAACAGGAGGTGTTGAAGGTCGTTCAACAATGGATGGATTTGGCGGATAAAAAACTGGACGGCTCGGACATGAAAGTCTATTGCTCGCCGGGCAACGACGATATGGAGGAAGTGGACGAGATCGTTCGTTCGTCCCGACGCGTGATCCTCGTCGAGGGGCTTGTCACTCCGCTCGACTCTAACCACGAGATGATCGCCTCCGGCTGGTCGAACGTTACGCCCTGGAACACGGAAAGGGAAGAGGACGAGGATCAACTCAAAGTCCGGTATGAGGCGATGATATCCAAACTCAAAGACCCACAGAACGCCGTGTTCAACATCCACGTCCCGCCGTATAAATCCGGCTTGGATGAGGCTCCTGAATTGGATAAGGATTTGCGTCCCGTGCTGGCAGGACAATCCATCATTCCCGTCGGGTCGAAGGCTCTGCGTGAGGTGATCGAGAAAAATCAGCCCCTGCTCAGCCTGCATGGACACATCCACGAGGGGCGTGGGACGACGCGGATTGGCAAAACGCTGTGCATCAACCCCGGCTCCATGTACGAGCAGGGGACGCTTCTGGGGGCGCTGGTGGCGCTGGGGAAGAATAAGATCGAAAACTTCGTGCTGACTTCAGGATAACTCTCGTGATGTTTCAGTGTTATGAATATTAGTATGTCACTCTGAGGGAGCGATTGCCGCGACCGAGAGTCTCCCTTGTAGTGACAGAGATGCTTCGCTCCGCTCAGCATGACATATTTCGGGCAGAGCAACAATTCAGAAGAGGAGAAATCTTATGAGCAACCTGTTCGTCCGTAAAGCGACCGGCATGGTGCGTTCGTGGTCGGTCTTCGACGCGTTCATCTACGCGTTCTTTTCGATCAATCTGGTGACGTTGGGCTTCTATAGTTTCAGCCAGATGTATTACTTCAGCGGCGGGATGATCCCGGCATTGATCGTCAGCGCGGTGTTCATCATCTTCGAGGTGGTGGTGTATGCCTCCTTGATTGCGGTGATGCCTCGCTCCGGCGGCGATTACGTCTGGCAGACGCGTATCTTCGGCGGCGGGCTAGGCTTCATCCTTTCGATCACCGGCTGGTGGTTCACACTCTGGTTGTGGACGCCAATCTATGGCGACATGCTGCGCCAGATTGTGCTCACGCCGTTGCTCGGCGCTTTCGGGATGCAACAAGCCGCGGTGTGGATCGCCGGACAAGGAAACGCGCTTTTTGTCTGTTCCCTCCTGACCCTCGTCTTTGTGGCGGTCGTCATTTTCCTTGGAATGAAGACATACGCTCGCATTCAAAAATATTCTTTCTATGCGGGTATGCTGGGCTTATTGATCGTGATCGTCCTGCTATTCACCGGCTCGCCTGAGAAATTCAAGGCTGGCCTGGACGCCAATTCCGCCGCCTACTTTGGGACTGAGGGTAGTTTGTATGATCCCACCGTCGAAGCTGGAGTAGCGGCATTCGCGTCCACTCCAATGACCGGCGGTTCGTTTTATTTGATCCTGCTCACGCTCCCGTATCTGGTCTTCTTCAATCTGTGGCCCAACTGGGGCGCGACGTTGTACGGCGAGGTGCGCGGCGCAACCGATTACAAACGCAATTTCTTCGGCATGGCGTTGGCGCTCGTCGCGACAACCTTGTTGGGCATCCTGTTCTTCCTCGGCGTTAATAAGACCATCGGCTGGGATTTCTATGTGCAGGCAAACGCTTCCTGGTGGAATTATGCCTGGGGATATGTTACCGATGCGCCGCCCCTGCCTGTATGGCCCAACCCCGCGATGCTGGCAGTCTTCCTGACTGACAACCGCCTCGTTCAAATCGTTGTGCTTTTGCTGATGAGTACCTGGTGGTTCGGCTGGGCAGGGACGTTGTTTCTCTCCTCGACGCGCGTGATCTTCGCCGCGGCGTTTGACCGCCTGCTCCCCGAAAAAGCGGCTGAATTGAACAAGAACGGGACTCCTGTGAACGCAATGTTGTTCATGGTGGTGCCTGCGATCCTTGTTTCAGCTCTGTATGCCTACAATGTGGCTGGGTTTAGATCCATCACGCTTGCGGCTACACAAGGTATCGCCATCATGTATTTCGGCACAGCCATCGCCGCGATCATTCTGCCGTACAAGAAAAAGGAACTTTACGAGGCCTCGCCTATCGCGCAGATGAAAGTGGCGGGCATTCCGCTGATCACGGTTGCTGGCGCGATCTTTGGCGGCTTCCTACTGTTCCTGTTGGTGGAGTGGTTCTTCGATCCGTGGTTGAACCCTGCTTATGCACCTGTCGGGTTGTATGGCATCAGTCTTGCCAACACGAATTCGGTCATCTTCCTGCTCGTGTGTTATGGGAGCGCCGCCGCGCTGTATTACGGCTTCAAGTCCTATCGCAAGAGAGGCGGCATTGATATGGATAAGGTGCAGACTGAAATTCCGGTGGAATAAATAGAACAAGACTTTCGTTTGTCATTCTGAGCGGAGCGAAGAATCTCTGAGACTATCGTAGAGACCCTTCGCTACACCTGCACTGCAACAAACGCAGTGCGGCGCAAGTGTCGCTCAGGGTGACATGAGAAAAGTGAGAATGAGCGAAGGTCCTACAGAATTAAAAAAGTGACAGTCGCTTTAAGATGACCGTCACTTTTTTGGGAACGTATTATCTTTGCCAGATGGATTCGGGTCTTGCCATTTCAGCGACTATATCAAACGATGAAATGACCCCGAGCGGGAAACTATCGGGATCGTTAGAGTCGATCACCACCACGCGATGCCGGTGATTTTGAATCATGAGATCGGCGGCTTGTTGCAGGCTGGCGTTGATGTCAATTGTGAGGAGCTTGCGATTCATGAACTGACTCACTTTCAAATTTTCATCCACGTCTTTGCCCGCCAAATGAACCAGATCTCTGCCGGTGATGAAGCCGAGCAATTTCCCTTTGGCATTGACAACTACGATCGAACGCCAGCCCGCCTGAGTCATGGTGCGCGCCGCCGAAAGTACGCTGGTATCTTCGCGGCAGACCAAAAACGTATCAGACATCACATCGCCCACGGTTTGACGTTTCAGCGGTTCCTGCTCGGCGATGTTTGCCGCAAAATTGGATATCGAGATCACGCCAACCAGTTTCCCCGCTTCGGCGACCAACATGCGATGAACGTTCTTTTCCGCCATTTGCTTTGCGGCTAACTCTACGGATGTGTCCGCATCCACCGTTTCGATGGGGGAGGTCATCAGGTCGCGGGCGGTCATTCGTCGCATGGCGTCGAGGCTTTCTTCATCCACAGAAAGCCATTCACCGGCAAGCAAATCGAAATCGGAGATAACGCCCAGTGGCTCGTCGTTTTGTCCCGCGACGATCAGCGCGTGGACGTGATGTTGAGTCAACAAAGATGCCACTTGCCCGAGGGATGTTTCGGGTTTGCAGGTAATCAAGCCTTTGTGCATTAAATCTTTCACCGATTTGGTCATTGCGAAAATCCTTCACGCGTTGCGCGGGTTTGCGGTTTATAATCTAACAATTCCTATGCCGATTGTACCTGATATTCAAAGCGAGATGAATCGCCTGATCGCGGCGGCGAACGCGAAGTCTATTTTGATGCGCGTGTTGGGCGGGCTGGCGATCAAAGTTCATCGCACGGTCGAGCATCCGGTGTTTGCGCGTGAGTATGGGGATTTGGATTTTGTGGTGGCGGGCAAGCAACGCCGCGAGTTTGAGACGTTCATGCCTGAGGTGGGATATTCGCCGCACAAGCAATTTAATTTATTGAATGGCGGTGCACGGCAGATTTATTATCACAACGAAACCGAAATGAAAATTGATATCTTTGTGGATACGTTTTCGATGTGCCATAAGATTCCGCTGGAGGGGCGACTTCACCTTCATCCGATCACGATTCCGCTGGCGGAGTTGTTTTTGACAAAGGTGCAGATCGCGGAACTGAATCGCAAAGACGCGTTGGATATCGCTTCGCTTCTACTCTACGCCGAAACTGGTCCTGACGATGAGAATAAGATCAACCTCAAGCGGATCGCGCAACTGTGCGGCGCGGATTGGGGACTCTATAAGACCACGTCCATCAACTTGAAGCGCGTCGGAGAAATTGTCAGCGCGGAAAATGTCAAATTGGAGGAATCAGAGCGAAGGTTGATCCAGAAGCGGATCGGAGAAATCCAGCAGACGTTCGAGTCCATGCCCAAGTCGCTTGCGTGGCAAATGCGCGATAAAGTCGGCACGCGCGTCCGCTGGTATGAGGAGGTGGAGGAGGTGGCGCGGTGAGGAGGTAGACAGGTAGACAAGTAAACAGGTTTTCCGTGTCTACGTGTTTCCTTGTTTCCGTGTTTACTTATCTGGCATGTTCGGTATATAATCGAATTGATGGAGAGCGCGTTGCTTTCCACAAGTTTATAACTCAAAGGAGAGAGAATATGCGTACTAAAAAGATTGGTTATCAGTTGTTCGCATTGCTGGTGATCACAGCCACTTTATTGTCTGCCTGCGGACCGAAGGCGGCGAGTGGTCAATTGAATGTGATCGCCCTGCCCCATGACTGGTGTAACTATGGCGGAATGATTGACGCGTTCAAAGCCAAGTATCCCAGCATTACAGTCAATGAGTTGAACCCGGATGCCGGTTCGGGCGATGAGATCGAAGCCATCAAAGCCAACAAGGATAACAAAGGTCCCCAGGCTCCTGACGTGATTGATGTTGGTTTTGCGTTTGGCACCTCTGCGAAAGCCGAAGGTTTGATCCAGCCCTATAAAGTCTCCACCTGGGATTCCATTCCTGCTGACGCCAAGGACCCCGATGGCTACTGGTATGGTGATTACTATGGTGTGCTTTCATTCCTGGTCAACACCGATGTTGTGACCGACGTTCCGCAGGATTGGGCTGATTTGCTCGACCCGAAATATAACGGACAGGTTGCGCTTTCTGGCGATCCACGCACTTCCAATCAAGCCATCCAGAGTGTATTTGCTTCCGCGCTTGCAAACGGCGGCTCATTGGATAACGCCCAGGCTGGTTTGGATTTCTTCGCTCAAGTTAATGCCGCTGGTAATCTTGTTCCTTTGATCGCGAACAACGGTCTGGTTGCAAAAGGCGAGACTCCCATCCGCATTACCTGGGACTATAACGCTCTTGCCGCAGTTGATTCCTTTGCCGGCAACCCCGCCGCGACTGTTGTTGTTCCTGCCACTGGCCGTTTTGCCGGCGTCTATGTTCAGGCGATCAGCGCTTACGCTCCGAATCTGGAGAACGCCAAATTGTGGATGGAATTCCTCTATTCGGATGAGGGTCAGTTGATTTGGTTGTCGCCTCCCGGCTATTGCCACCCGATCCGCCAGGCTGATATGGAAGCGCGCGGCGTGATCCCCGCTGACTTGTTAGCCAAACTGCCAAGCATCGAGGGCGCAGTATTCCCAAGCCTTGCCCAACTGGATTCCGCCAAGGTACTCATCACTGAAAACTGGGATGCAGTTGTGGGCGCGGACGTTCAAGCCGCTCCGTAAGTAGATATCTGGTTCGAATTGTGCGAGACCCTGCCTGGCAGGGTCTCGCCGCATCACGATCCGGTGATGAGGTGAAAGATCATGACTCAAACCGTACTCTCCCATCCCAAATCTCTGAAGCCCGCTTCGAACTGGAAGAACTGGCTGGGCGTTGTTCCTTTCTTCCTGTTTGCATTTCTTTTTCTGATTTTGCCTTCCCTTCGCTTATTTGTTGGAAGCTTTACTGATAACGAAGGGAATTTCACATTCCAGAATATTCTTCAGTTATTTACTCAAAAATCAATCATTGACGCATACTGGTTGAGCATTCGCATCAGTGCAATCACTGCATTGGGGGGAGGGATTTTTGGTTTTTTACTGGCGTATTCTGTCACAGTGGGCGGGCTGCCCAGAGCGCTTCGATCGGCGCTGATCACATTTTCGGGTGTGGCCTCCAATTTTGCCGGCGTTCCACTGGCATTTGCATTCGTTGCAACGATAGGCCGTACAGGTTTTATCACCGCCGTCTTGAAGGATGTGTTTGGGATAAATATCTATCAATCCGGTTTTAACCTGTACAGTTTTGTCGGATTGAGCATCACATACATGTACTTCCAGTTTCCTTTGATGGTTCTTATTATGGCCCCCGCGCTGGATGGTCTGAAACGTGAATGGCGAGAGGCAGCGGAGAATCTGGGCGCCACGACCACACAATACTGGCTTCGCATTGCATTCCCTGTTTTGCTGCCCTCCCTCCTTGGGGCGATCATTCTTTTGTTTGGAAACGCCTTTGGCGCTTATGCTACGGCGTACGCGCTCACGGGCGGGACATTGCCCATCGTGACGATTCAGATAGGGGCGCAGATCAGAGGCGATGTTCTTCATAATCCGGGTCTGGGATATGCAATGGCAATGGGAATGGTCTTCATCATGGCAGTATCCTTGGCCGGGTATTCGTGGCTTCAAAAATTATCGGAAAGGTGGCTGCGATGATAATGCGCTTCCGCAAGATTCCCTTTTGGAGTTGGTTGTGGTTCGGCCTGGGGGTGGTCTATTTCCTGGTGCCGTTGCTTGCGACTCTGGAATTTTCATTGAGCATGGAAAGGGACAAGATCGGTTTGCTGGCATACGAGAGGGCGTTCGAAGACAAAAATTTCATTGAAACCTTCACCTATTCAAACCTTCTCGCACTTGCGACTATTTTGGCAAGCATTGTTTTAATGGTGCCAACCGCGTACTGGATTCGTCTGCGTTTGCCCGAAGCGCGCCGCATTACAGAATTTATTACGTTGCTTCCGTTTGTCGTTCCTGCGATCATCCTGGTGTTCGGCCTGATCCGTATTTACAGCTCACCATTGAGCGTTCCATTTACAGAAATAGAGATATTTCGTCCATTGACCAACACCAAGATTGGCACCAATATCTTAATTGTTGCCGGGTATATGGTTTTGGCAATGCCTTATATGTATCGTTCAGTAGATACAGGGATGCGGACTGTGGATGTGCGAACGCTCACCGAAGCCGCTCAAAGCCTTGGCGCGAATTGGTTTACGATCATCGTGCGCGTGATCCTGCCAAATATTCGCGCGGCATTATTGAGTGGAGCGCTGCTCACATTCGCCATTGTCGTTGGGGAAGTGATCCTCGCATCATTCCTCGGCGTAGACGCGTTTGGTCCGTATTTATTTTTGCTCGGACAACATCGCGCTTATGAGCCCGCCGCGCTTACCTTTGTGACTTTCCTTTTGACCTGGGCTGCGATGGGCTTGATTCAACTATTCACCGGCGGGCAGGGGCAAGCCGCCGGCGCGCACTAACTGCCAACGGAGAACCTAAATGGCATACTTGACTCTTTCCAATATTTCCAAGCAATTTGCAGATTCCTTCGCCGTTGAGGATTTCAACCTTGATATAGAAAAAGGCGAATTCGTCTCTTTTCTTGGTCCATCAGGTTGTGGAAAGACAACCACCTTGCGCATGGTCGCCGGCTTTGAAATCCCAACCACAGGCAGGATTACCATCAATGGCGTGGATGTAACAAACAACGCCCCGAACCAACGCAACGTCGGCATGATCTTCCAGGCGTATGCGTTATTTCCAAACATGACGGTTGCCCAAAACATCGGCTTTGGTCTGCGTATTCGCAAGGAACCAGAATCGGCTGTAAAAGAACGCGTGCAGGAAATGATCAGCCTGATCAATCTCGAAAAGCATGCCGATAAATATCCCTATCAACTTTCGGGCGGACAGCAGCAGCGCGTGGCGTTGGCGCGCGCGCTGGCGAATCGTCCGCAGGTGCTTTTGCTCGATGAACCGCTCTCGGCTTTGGATGCGAAGATTCGCGTATCGCTCCGCGCAGAAATTCGCGCCATCCAAAAAAGATTGGGCATCACCGCCATCTTTGTGACGCACGATCAGGAGGAGGCCCTGTCCATCTCTGATCGAATCGTTGTCATGTATGAAGGCAAAGTGGAACAGGTCGGCACGCCGTTTGAAATTTACAACTTTCCGAAAACACAGTTCGTGGCGAACTTTGTCGGCTCGTTGAACAACGCCGACGCCGAGATTGTTGATCCCTCGACTGGTATTCTTGCCATGGACGGCGTCCACTTGAAAACTGCGGACGCGGCAAATCGCAGGAAGGGCGACAAGGTTAAAATCTCCATCCGCCCCGAGCGTTTCAGTTTTGCGGCAGAGCCGATGAAAGATAACGTGGTGGACTGCACTATTGAGAACATCACGTTCCTCGGGTCAGTAGTTCGCATTCAGATAGCCGTCGGTAACACCAAATTCAACATGGACACATTCAACAATCCGTTCCTTGAACTCCCCGCCATCGGCGCGCAGGAGCGGGTGATGTGTTCAAAAGAAGCGGTGCTCGTTCTTGGTTCAGGGGAATAGTAGACAAGTAAACATGGAAATGTCGCCCCACGGCGCCACGCGACGCAAGTAAACGCCTGTATGCCTGTTTCCTTGTCTACCTGTATACTTGTGTACCTGCCCACGTGAGGTCGCATGTCCATCATCGAAGAAGTCGTAGCCAAAATCCCAGACTGGAACGGGAAGAATATTTCCATTACTCCGCTCTCAGGCGGATTGACCAACTCGAATTTCAAAGTAGAAGTTGAGGGGACTCTTTATTTCGTCCGTGTGCCGGGACAAAGCACGGACCTCCTTGCAGTTAACCGTGATAACGAATATCACAACTCCAAAGCCGCGTATGAGGCTGGCGTGGGACCGAAGGTTTTGTATCACCTGCCTGAATACAATGTGATGGTGTTGGAATTCCTCAACGGCAAAACGATGTCAAAAGATTCGTTGAACGAAGCAGGGATGCCGACTCGTATGGCGCAAGCCATCAAGCGACTCCACGCCGGTCCACGCTTCTTACTGGACTTCAACATGTTCCGCCTCACCGAATATTATCTCAGCCTCTGCCGTGACCGCGACATCAAAATCCCGGGCGGCTACCTCGACCGAATGCCGACAGTCCAACGCATCGAACAAGCGATGAGCGTCAACCCGTTGCCAACCGTTCCATGCAATAACGATTTGCTCGCAGAAAATTACATTGACGACGGCAAACAACTCTGGCTGATTGACCACGAATACAGCGGCAACAACGACCCGACCTTTGAATTGGGGAACACCTGTCAGGAAATGCAATTCTCTAATTCTCAAATCTCAGAGGTCTGCGCCGCATATTTCGGTGAAGCCTCTCCCGCCATGATTGCCCGCATGAAGTTGAACATGATCATGTCCGATGCGGGCTGGGGCTTGTGGGCGGCAATTCAAGCGAAGATTTCCACCATCGAGTTTGACTTCTGGGGCATGGCGATCGAGCGTTGGGGACGCGCGGTGGAGAAGATGGATGCGGGGGAGTTCGGTAAATGGCTGGAGGATGTGGGGCAGTAGACACGGAAACAAGTAAACACGTAAACAAGGAAACACGTGTCTACTTGTCTACTTGTCTACCTGTATACTTGTGTACTTGTATACCGCTGGAGGCATACATGACCGAACGAAAACCCCTCTACCAATCTCCAGGCGAAAAGGGGAAACGCGGGTTTGAGGATTTGGAATGTTATCAACTCGCGGTGGAAGTAGTGGCGAAGGTTCATGCTTTTTCGAAGACATTGCCGTCCGATGAAAAATTCGATATGTATGCCCAAATCAGGCGCGCTTCAAAAAACGTGACTGGAAATATTGGAGAGGCATACGGACGTTACCATTATCTTGACAGCCTGCATTATTACTCCATCGCACACGGCGAATTGAATGAAACTCTGGCGCGATTAATTGATGCCCGCGTACTGGAATATATCAATCAACCCGATTTTGAATCGCTCTACAAACTCATTCGTCAGGCAGAGCAAACCCTCAATGGTTATATGAATTACGTCCGCCGCCAGCGCGCGGGGTCGCTGGAGTATGGCGATAAGAAGTTGCGTGAAGATTCGGCGGAGTATGAGGTGGAGTTGTATGAAGAGGAAGACGGAGACAAGTAAACACGGAAACAGGTAAACACGTAGACATGGAAACAAGTAAACACGTATAGCCCTGTATACTTGTCTACCTGTCTACCTGTCTACTTGTGTACCTGTATACCTGTCTCCCTGCCCAAGGAGACCCATGAAATCACACGCAGAAATCGTCGTCATCGGTGGGGGGATTTATGGAACGAGCGTCGCATATCATTTGCACAAATTAGGCAAGCGAGATATTGTCTTGCTGGAGAAGGGTGACATTGCCAGCGGAGAATCGTCACACGCCGCGGGCGTTGTTACACAGTTCGCCACATCCAAAACAATGATGCAGTTTCGGAAGTATTCCATCGAGTTGTGGAGCGAGCTCGGGTTGTTCAGCCATGTCGGGAGTTTGAGAGTCGCGTCGAGCTGGGAGCAACTCAAGGAGTTGGAGCGAAGCGTGAGTCGGGCGAAGGCAATCGGCATGGCGGTGGAAATCATCTCGCCAGCCGAAGCGGTCAAAGTCATGCCGCAAATCACGGACAAGGATTTATACGGCGCGATTTATCTGCCGCGTGACGGGCATCTCATCCCGTATGACACAACGACTTCGATGGCGCGGCTCGTCAAAGAGATGGGCGTGGAGGTGAATACGCACACGCGCGTCACGGGGATTGAACTGTCGCCAACGGGTGAGATTCAAAAAGTGATTACGGATAGAGGCGCAATCAAAACAAACATCGTTATCAACGCGGCGGGGATGTGGGCGCCGCGCATCGCCGCGATGGTAGGCGTCACCCTGCCGACCACGCCCGTTGACCATCAGCATATTACGTTGCAGGCGGTGACGGGACATGAGTTTCCGAAGAACACGCCCTGCCTGCGCGACCCCGATAATCTGGTGTACATGCGCGAAGAACACGGCGGACTTGTGATTGGCGGATACGAACCCAACCCGCCCGCAAGATGGATTGATGGAACGCCGTGGGAACATGGCAACGCGCGCCTGCCCCATGATTACGCTCGCTTTGAGATGTTGCTCGAGGGCGCGATTCGCCGCATCCCATTTTTGAAGGATGCGGGCATCATTGACATCACCTGTCATCCTGGCGCGTACACGCCCGATTGCCAGCCGATGCTTGGACCCGTGGCGGGGGCGCGCGGTCTATGGATGCTGGCGGGCATCTCATTGAACGGTTATGGCGGCGCAGGCGGCATGGGCAAACTGCTCGCGGAGTGGATGGTCGAAGGCGAAGCGCCGATGGATGTCAACGCGTATCGCGCTACGCGCTTTGGCAATTATTTCACCGACCCGCAATATGCCGCCGAGCGCACGCGCGAGAGCGTCAAATATTATTATGCGATTCGTTTCCCCAACGATGAAAACGAGTGGGCGCGTCCGCATCGCATGAGTCCTGTGTATCACCGCACGCAGGAATTGGGCGCGGTGTTTGGTGAGAAATTTGGTTGGGAGCGCGTGTTGTATTATCAGCCCGATAAACCCTGGCGGCGCGCCGGCGCCGACCAAAAGGAATGGGGCTGGAACAAGCCGCCATACTTTGACCGTGTCGGCGAGGAACACCGCGCCACGCGTGAACGCGTCACGCTATTTGATTTGACCTCGTTCGGCAAAATCGAAGTGACGGGTCGTGACGCGTTGAAGTTGTTGCAGCGCGTCGCCGATTCAAACATGGATAAGCCTATAGGCAGCGCGACGTACACTCAGTTCCTGAACACACGCGGCGGCGTCGAAGCGGATGTCACAGTCACGCGCATCGAGCAAAATAAATTTTGGGTCGTCACGGGTTCGGGATTCATCGCTAACGACTTAGCATGGTTGCAAATGCACACCGAACAGGATGATGACGTGACTCTGCGCGACATCACAACGGAATGGGCATGTCTCGCGTTGTGGGGACCGAAGGCGCGACTCGTTCTCTCGAAGGCGACGCAGGCTGAGGTCACGAATGAAGCATTCCCTTATCTGACAGCGCGCTTCATCACGGTTAACGGAGTCCGCGTGTGGGCGCAGAGAGTCAGTTACGTCGGCGAGTTGGGCTGGGAGTTGTACATCCCGAACAACCGCGCTTCGATGGTCTGGGATATGTTACGTGAGGCTGGCAAAGAGTTCGATATGGAAGTCGGCGGCTACAAAGTGCTGGACTCACTGCGACTCGAAAAAGCCTATCGCTACTACACCACCGATGTGACGCAGTTGGAGACTCCGTATGAAGCGGGTTTGGGTTTCTGCGTGCATCTTGATAAAACCGATTTTATTGGGAAAGAAGTGTTGATTGAGAAAAAGAAAAACGGCTCCGCGACAAAGTTATGTACGCTGGTCTTGAACGGCGAAGACTTCACGCAAATCTATGGCGGCGAAGCGATTTACCACGATGGCAAAGTGCTGACGCGCGTCCGCAGTGGGGGATACGGATACACGGTGAAGAAAAACATTTTGCTCGCGTATCTGCCGATTGAATTGTCGAAGGCTGGCGCGCGCGTGGATGTCGAGTTGATTGAAGGGATGCGCGTGGCGGAAGTGACAGCCTCCGTGTTGTATGACCCGAAAGGTGAGAAGTTGCGAGCGTGATTCTTTTGCCACGGATTTCACGAATTTTCACGGATTGTAAAAAATAATCCGTGCGAATCAGTGAAATCTGTGGCTGGGTTTTCAATTCCCCATTTTCATGGGCGATGGCGTTGTATAATAACCCCATGTCAAAAACCCCTCCTGAATACGTCGGCTTTGGGATGCTGACGCCCGTTGAGATTATGGTGCTGGAGAAACTCCCCAGGCATAATACCGGCGCGATTGTGACCGAAGTCAACAACTTTGTGTTCGATGACGCCGCGATTGTCGCGTGTTTGTTGAGCCAATGGGATGTGCCTTCAGGGATGATTGGCACGGCTGTCGGCGACGACTTGCGCGGGCGCGCGCTCGCGAAGCAGTTGAAGGAGTGGGGCGTGCAGGGACGCGTCCGATTTACGGATGAATATAAAACGCCTCTTGAAGTAAACGTCTCTGATAGAAAAGGCGCGCGCACCTATTTCTGGCAGCGCATGCCGCAGATACTGAAGACGCTCGACACGGCGGATTTGTCTTTACTGCGCGGCGCGAAGATTTTGTACGCCGATTGGTACGACGGCGACCACGTCCTGCGCGCGCTGGACGAGGCGAACCGACTCAATGTCCCTGTGTTTGTGAATCTGGAGCATGGCCACAGAGACCAGGATGTTTTGAAGCAATACGCCAAACGCGCGACATTCTGCCAGGCAGTAACGGACGCCGCGCAAATCGGCGGGAGGCGCGCCTTGATTGGGACTGCGCGCAAATTGTTGAATTCTGGAATCAAGACTGCGATTATCACGCTTGCCAAGGGCGGGTGTCTCGCGGCGCAAGGGGAGGAGATAGTCAGAGTCTACGCGCCCAAGGTCAAAGCGGTTGACGCGTGCGGGGCGGGCGCGACCTTTTCAGCGGGATTCATTTATGGCTATCTCAAAGGCTGGACTCTCGAATCGTCCGCGCGCTTCGCGACGGCCGCGGCATCGTTGAAAGTCACGCGCGCGGGTTTGCAGATGTTCCCCGTTGAAGAAATTTTGGATTTGGCGAATCGACTCAAGGTGGAACATTGGAAGTTCAGGAACAATCGCTTTAAAATCATCGAACGGATTTTGGAATTCCCACGCCGGGTGGCGGCGCAGGGGCAGCGCGCGCAGAGGCAAATTTTGCGTGAGTTGCATATCCCTGAAAAGCGGACGACACGTAGGATTGTTGAAAATCCGCAGGTGAAGGTTAAGAGGAAGACTATATAAATCTGAGCTTGTGCTATGGAAGAGAAATACAAAGATTATCGGCCCAAATTTGCTCACCAAGAATTCCTGTGGATGATGCTTTTTGATTTAAGAACTCCTACGCTTACCATTGATGGTTTTTCTGAGATATTGGCAAAAGGTGACGATGGTCCTTTAAGCCCGAAACAGGTTTCAAATGTAGACATAATTCGTAAAAGTAGTCGTCAATTACTCATGATGCTTGATGTTTTTTATGATGTTCTTCGGTTTGATGCTTATCAATCAGAGGGAATTAGCAGGGATGGAAAAGTATTAATCGATGATTTTATAAAACTAGTTGATGAAGCCTTGAGTGAAAAACGTTCCGCTGGCTCGCTCCGAATTGACCCCAAGGTTGACATCATTTGTGAAATTCCTGAAACATTACCCCGTATAACTGCGGAAAAAGAGTGGCTCATTCGAGCTATTCGACTTATGGTAATGTCCGTCGCTTCAGCTCCATATCTCTGTTCAAAAATATTGATAAAAACTGAAGTGGATGGCGGTGATCGACTGGATATTTTTGTAATTGGCAATCCCAATGAAGTTCGATACAAGTTTGAAGATTTGAAATCACGCCGTCCATTTTCAAATATATACGACTCGATAGATATGGAATTCAAAGAAAATTACGAAAACGATAAAAACAAAGACAAGAGTGGTTTTTATCCAATGATGTTTGCAGTTATACACGGTTATTCAAGTCGTTATGATGCAGAATTTCGCACTGATGTATCTGAATCGAATTCAACCTTGATACTCAGGCTGCCAATAGCAAGCTAACCATTTCTTGTTTTAGAGGATATACACCCCATGTCATACGCTGAACTTCTCACGCAAGAACAAGTTGAACGGATTCATGAAGCGTCGCTCGAAATCCTGCAAGAAGTGGGATTGAAAGTCCGCTATGCGCCAGCGCGGGAGGTGTTTGCGGCGCATGGTTGTTCCGTGGACGGCGAGCGGGTGAAACTGCCGCGTGAGGTGGTGGAGAAATATCGCAAGATGGCGCCGCCATCCTTTACGTTTCATGGACGTGACCCGAAATTCGATAAAACAATTCCGCGCGACAGTCCGGTCATTGTGACGGCGAGTTCAGCGCCCGATATCATTGATCCGGTTACGGGTAGGGAGAGACGCGCTGAGTCCGGTGACATTGCGCGTATCGCGCATCTCATCAATGAATTGCCCGGCTACGATATGTTTTCCATATCCACGCTGGCAGATGACGCGCCCAAGGATCAATTCACGATCTCCAGGTTGTACCCGGCGCTCAAGTATTGCCTCAAACCGATCCGCACCACCACAACCGATCACAAAGACACGCTTGCCATGATGGAAATGGCATATATCGTTGCGGGCGGTAAAGAAGCGTATAAGGAACATCCCTTCCTCACGCATCATTATTGCCCGACGGTTTCTCCGCTTTCGATGGATATTCTCTCCACTGAAAATGTGATGTACTTTGCGAGCGAAGGCTTGCCCGTGTATCCAACCATCGTGCCGAATGCGGGACTCACTTCGCCGATGTCCATGGCGGGAACGTTGGCGCAAGGCAACGCTGAGTATCTTGCCACCGTGACGTTGACGCAAATGGCCAAGGAAGGCACGCCGACAATTTATGCTACGCTCGCAACCGTCGCTGATATGCGTTCGGGCGCGTACACGTCCGGCGCGATTGAATGTGGAATGTTGCACATGGCGTTCGCTCAAATTGCGCGTTTCTATCATGTGCCTTGCGGCGGTTACATCGGCTTAACCAATTCCAAATTGAACGATGAGCAAGCCGGATACGAAACGGGCATGTCTGCGATGGGCGGCACTGTCGGCGGTATGGATATGTTCAACATGGGCGGTTTGATTGACGCGCTCAAGACGTTTGATTTTGCCAAAGCGGTCATTGACGATGAAGTGGCGCAAATGATGAAGCGCGTCAAGCGCGGCATTTCGTTTACGGAGGAAGACCTTGCGGTGAATCTCATCAAAGAGATTGGTCCTGGCGGTTCGTTCATTGTCGCCAAACATACTATCAACCGCATGAAGACCGAAGCCGTGATGACCAAAATCGCCGACCGCGATGCCCGCACTATTTGGGAGAAGAAAGGCGCAATGGACACACAGGCGCATGCAATGAAGAAAGTGAAAGACATTATGTCGAGTAATACCGCGCCGTTGATTTCGCCGGAAGCGGATGAAAAACTTCGCGCCGCTTTCCCCGGGTTGGTGGCGGGCGAGTTACTGCCGATTGAATAACATACCGTCATTGCGAGCCCGATAGGGCGAAGCAATCTCCAACACCGCGAGAAGATTGCTTCGTCGTCGCTTCGCTCCTCCTCGCAATGACAGGGTAGAGGTTTTATGTCACGCAAACTTCGAATCATCGTTGGCGTTTTGATTCTGATAATCTCGATTTCGCTTTTATATTGGGGACTCGCGCCTGCGCGGCATGAGACTCGCATACAAGACCTTTCCCCATCCGAGATGCAACTACCGACGCCGTCATCATTCAATCTGGATGAACGCTTCGATAAGGCTTTGCCACTTAGCGCGTCGCATTTTGACGATATACAACGCGTCGCATTCGACCCTCATCCTGCTCTATGAGTCGAACGACCTTTTCTTCCCGAATCGCTTTGAACTCAGCGCGGCGCCTTTTCCTCCTCGCGCTGACATTTCTCCTCGCCTCCTGTGGCGGCGCGGCGGCGAGCGAACCTCCAGCGGAATCGCCAATATCTATTGAGCCGACACAAATCCAACCGCTGATGACTGCCGTTCCAACATCGCCGCCAGTCATTGCCGTCACTGCGCAACCCGCCATCCCTGAACGACGCAGGCTCACGCTCGAATATCCGCCGCGCATCCGCGCTGGCGATTCGGATATCGTGCGGCTGACATTGGAAGTGGATGAAAACGGCAACATCACGCCGACTGTTGTTGTTGAAGGCAACGTCACAACCGGCGAGGTGATTGAGATTCCAAATCTCTATGAGACGCATAACGTGGTCGCGCAGGCGCGCTTTGATATCGCGGGAGTAGAGGTCTCGCCGCCGGATTTATCGAGTCAGACTCTTTTTCCGGGTCAGACGGTGAGATTTATATGGAGCATCCGCCCGACCGAAGTGGGAATCTATCGCGGGACGGTGTGGCTGTATCTGGAGTTCGCGGATAAAGTCAGCGGGGAGAAAAGCCAGAGAGCGCTATCAGCCCAAACGGTGGAGATAGAGGCGGTGAATCTTTTCGGGGTCCCGGCGCGGGTGGTGAGAGTCGTCGGCGGAATAGGGTCGGTGGTGGGAGCGGTCGTCGGGTTTCCGTTTTTTGAGGATGTGGTCAAGTTTTCATTGAGGCGGAGGAAAAAGAGGAGGTAGGGGAGGCGATAACGACTAAAGTCGTTACTACAAATATTGACGCGCGTTCAACGACGTGCGATTGTTCTTTATGGTACAATTTTGCCGGTTGCATGACATTTTCCAAGCGGAGAAATTTATGAACGTGTGGATATACGTCGGTTTGTTTTTCGTCATTGGGGCAATCATTCCCACAGCGGCAATCGTCGCGGCGTGGGTGTTGGGACCGAAGCGACCCAACCCAATCAAGCAGACAACGTACGAATGCGGCATGGAAACGGTGGGCGATTCGTGGGTGCAGTTCAAAGCGCAGTATTACGTCTTCGCGCTGGTGTTCTTGATTTTCGATGTGGAAACGGTTTTCCTTTTCCCATGGGCGGTGAGACTCAATTCGCTTGGCATGTTTGCCGTGATTGAAGGCATCATCTTTATCCTCATCCTGATTGTGGGACTGGTCTACACCTGGCGCAAAGGGATGTTGGAGTGGGTGTAAATTTATTATGGAAATTGGGAAAGGCTGATTGGCGAAGTCCATTCAGCCTTTTCTTTGTTTAGGAAGATTTCGCTACCGTATAGAATTTAAGCGGGACGCTGATAAACGCAGAAAACGCAGATTTTTCTTTTTTTTATCAGCGGCATCAGCGTCCTAATTCTAAAGATACGGTGTACAGGAGTCAGGCATGGATTTTTGGAAAGACCCTCTTAAAGTTGCCGCCGATTGGTTGATGGGAATCTTCACTGGCTGGGGCATGAACGAGATTGCCGCGCAGGTGTTGATTGGCTTCCTCGGCGTCCTTGTTTTGCTCAGTCTGTTGATGGTTCTGGATATCGCGCTCGTGTGGGTGGAGCGCAAAGTTGTGTCGCGTTTTCAATCGCGCATCGGTCCGAACCGCGTGGGTCCGTTCGGATTGATTCAACCGTTTGCGGATATTATCAAACTGCTCATCAAGGAGGACACCACACCCGAAGGCGCCGACAGATGGGTGTATAACCTCGCGCCCATCCTTTCGATGATGTCCGTGTTGGTGTTGTGGGCGGTGGTGCCGCTGGCGCCGAACATCCTCGGCGTGGATTTGAACGTCGGCGCGTTGTATATCATTGCCACAGGCGCGATTGGGACGCTCTCGATTATCATGGCGGGCTGGTCGTCGAATAACAAGTATTCGCTCATCGGCGCGTTCCGCGAGGTGGCGGTGATGCTTTCGTTTGAAATCCCAATGCTGACCGTCATGCTCATCCCGACCATCTTTGCGAGTTCGATGGGCATCGCCGCGATTACCAACGCGCAGGACACCTGGTTTGTTTTCCTCTCGCCGCTCGCCGCGATAATCTTCCTCATCGCCGCGATTGCCGAACTCGGACGCGCGCCCTTCGATATGGGCGAAGCGGAATCGGAACTGGTCTCCGGCTACAACATCGAATATTCGGGCATGAAGTTTGGCATGTTCTACGCGGGTGAACTCTTGCACGCGTTCACCTACGGCGGCTTTTGGGCAATCCTGTTTTTTGGCGGCTATCGTTTCTTTGGGTTGGAACAAGTCAGTCCATTTCTGGCGATTGCGGTCGTGATGTTCAAAGCGTTGATTGGATATTGGGTCATCATGTGGATCAAGTACACAGTGCTGCGTATCCGCATTGACCACATGCTGGGATTCAACTGGAGATTTCTGACGCCGGTCGCGTTCGTCCTCTTGATGGTGACGGCGTTCATGAATGCGCTTCTCGCGGACGCCCCGAACTGGCTCTACATCTCAGGCATGTTCCTCTCGAACGTTCTGGTCGCGTGGATTTCGCTCGAAACCGCGCGGCATTACAGTAGAAGAGAGCGTGAGAGAGTGGAAGAGGTGAAGAAGACGGTGGAGGCACATCATTAATTCTCCAGTCCTCTAATTCTCAAACGAGAATTGGAAAATTGGAGAATTGGAGATTTTTATGACTGGCGAACAAATCATATTTCTACTTGTCGCAGTGTCCACCCTCGTCTTTGCCCTGCGCGTGGTGACGACGGGGAATCTCGTCCATGCGGCGTTGTGGTTGATTGCCACGCTTGCGGGCGTTGCGGCGCTCTTTGCGTTGTTGGACGCGGGCTTTCTGGCTGTCGTTCAAGTTGTCGTATATATCGGCGCGATTGCCATCCTGTTTATCTTCGCCGTGATGTTGACTCGTAAAGAGATGCGCGACCGCGGTCCGCAGATGAATCCAAATTGGCGGTTCGGCGCGCTACTGTCGTTGGTCATGTTCGGCGGGTTGTATCTTTTGCTTCAAGGTTGGACAGGCATGGAGAAAACCGTATCAGACATCCCGTCGGGGTTTGATGCGGTGAGCGTTCTTGGAGACGCGTTGACATCGCCGAACGGATACGTCCTGCCGTTTGAAGTCGCATCCGTTCTTTTAGTCGCCGCTTTGGTGGGCGCGGTGTACGTGGCGTTCAATCGGAAGTAATTAAACATCCCGCAGGTTTCTGGGAAAGGCAAAACCCTGCGCTCAAACCTGCGGGACGGTGTTCATTCAAGGAGTCGGCATGGTGCCTTTATCATGGTATTTGATTTTTTCGGCGGCGTTGTTCAGCATCGGATTATTCGGCATGTTGGCGCGGCGTAACGCGGTGGCGATTTTGCTCGGCTCTGAATTGATGTTGAACGCGGTCAACGTGAACCTTGCCGCGTTCTGGCGCTACGGCGACGTGACGGATATCGCCGGTCAGGTGTTTGCGATTATCGTCTTCGCGGTCGCGGCGGCGGAAGTGTCGGTGGGTCTGGCGTTGGTGATTTCGGTCTATCGCAAACGCAACACTGTGATTGCGGATGAAATTGATTTGCTTAAATTCTAGAGGAATAGAGAATTTGAGAACTGGAGAATTCTCCAATCCCCCAATTCTCTCCATTTCTTCGGAGGCTTGATGACGACAGAGACATTGATTTGGTTAATACCCCTCCCTCCTGTTCTTGCGTTCTTTTTGATTGTGCTGCTCACTAACAAAAGCAAGGCGTTGAGTCATATCATTGCTGTGGGCGCGGCTTTGCTATCATGGATTGGGAGCATGATTGTGTTTGCGCGCGCGCTCGGCGTGGAACACTTGGGGGAGCATCCTTTTGAATCGTCCATTCCGTGGTTCCCGACGGGCGATACGTGGTTCAGAATTGGCGTGCTGGTTGACCCACTCACGGCTGTGACGTTGTTCTTCGTCGCGTGGACCGTGTTGATGATTTTCCTCTACAGCGTTGGCTATCACAATTTCGGTCAACCCGCAGGCGATCACGATCACAAAGGTCTGCCTCCGCACGGCGCGACAATTGACGAACATGGACATAAGCACAGCGTCCCTTCGATTGAGCCAATGTATTCGCGCTTCTTTGCATTCATCGGTTTGTTTGCGTTTGGCATGTTCACGCTGGTGGTTTCCGATAATCTGCTGACGTTGTTCGTCGGTTGGGAAATCATGGGCTTATGCTCATACCTGTTAATTGGTTTCTGGTATGCAAAACCATCCGCTCGCGATGCGGCGGTGAAGGCGTTCATCACGACCCGCGTCGGCGACGTGTTTATGTTGTTGGGGATTGCATACTTATATTCAAGAACTGAAACGCTTAATTTCCGTGAAATTTTCTTCAACGAAAGCATCATGCACACACTTGCTACGGCTCCAAGCCACGTGCCTGGTTTCTCTGCCGCCGGTTTGATTGGCTTGTTGCTCTTCATTGGCACGGTCGGGAAATCGGCGCAGTTCCCGCTTCACGTCTGGCTGCCGGACGCGATGGAAGGTCCGACTCCGGTCAGCGCGATGATTCACGCCGCGACGATGGTGTCCGCGGGCGTGTACGCGGTCATCCGCATGTTCCCGCTCCTCAGCCTCGATGAAAGGACGATGACAGTAGTCGCGTTCATCGGCGCGTTCACAGCATTGTTCGCCGCGACCATCGCCGTCGCGCAAAACGACATCAAGCGCGTGCTGGCATATTCGACCATATCGCAACTCGGTTTCATGATTGCGGCGCTTGGCATCGGCGCCTATGTCGCCGCTGTCTTTCATCTCATCACGCACGCTTTCTTCAAGGCATTGCTCTTCCTCGGCTCCGGTTCGGTCATTCACGGTATGGAGCATGGCGTTCTGCATGTCCAGGGCGACCGCAAGGGATCGCCCCAACATATTGACCCGCAGGACATGTTCAACATGGGCGGTTTGAAAAACAAAATGCCCATCACGTTTTGGACGTTCCTCATCGGCGGCTTTGCGCTGTCCGGTTTTCCAATCATCACCGCAGGCTTTTGGTCGAAGGATGAAATCTTTGCGGACGCCTTCGGTCACGGTCATATGGTTGTCTTTGCGACATTAGCCCTCGCCGCGTTCCTGACCGCGTTTTACACGATGCGACAAATCACTTTGACTTTCCTCGGAGAACCGCGCACGCGAGAGGCTGAACACGCGCAGGAGACAAAATGGACGATGACGACTCCGCTCGTCATCCTCTCGTTCTTTGCCGTGACGTATGGCTGGGTCGGTATCCCCGAACATTTCCCACTCCTGGGCGGACTCGCGCCAAACTGGATTCACGAGTTCGTCGGCGGTACATTGGTTGAACATCCCGAAGCGGTGGAGTTCAGTTGGGTTCCGCTTCTCACATCGTTGGTTGTCGCGCTTGGCGGTTTGACTCTCGGATATTTTGCATATCGCAACGTCGACTCTCCCGCCGAAGACAAACTCCAAATTGGTTTCTTGAAGAACAAATATTATTTCGACGAAATCTACGATGCGGTCTTTGTCAAACCCGCTTACTGGTTCGCGGAAAATGTCGTTTATAAATTCTTCGATCAAACTGTATTTGACGGCATCCTGCATCTCTTCGGTCCCGGCACGCAGGGAATTGGCGACTCAATCCGCAATTACTTTGACCTGCCTGTGATTAATCGTTTCTTTGGCGACGGCACAGCGGATGTCACGTATTGGTCCGGGGTCAAGTTGCGCGTGGTTCAATCGGGACGCATCCAGCAATATCTTATATACGCGCTGGTAGTATTCATCGCCATCGGCGCGGCGCTTTATTTCTTTGTGTTTTCCGTGTAGGATGCGCGCCATAGGCGTCTAGCCCATATTATAGTTTTTTAAAACAAGAAGTGTCATTATGAAAACGCCACAAGATCGCTACATCAAAGTTGGAAATATCAACACGCGCTACTGGGCTGAAGGGAGCCAGGGCTCGCCAGTCGTTTTGATCCATGGCATAGGGCAATATATCGAAAGCTGGCTGCCCAGTTTCGGCGCGCTTGCCGAGAAGTACCGTGTTTATGCTGTTGACCTGCTTGGGCATGGTCGAACGGATAAACCCCTGGATGTATCTTACAAAATCGCAGACTTGGCGCAATTCGTCAAAGATTTCATGGCAACTCTTGGTATCGAACATGCTCATATAGTTGGACATTCCCTCGGGGGCGCGATTGGCGCTCGGCTTGCGCTCGTGCAGCCATCCGTAGTAGACAAGTTGGTGTTAGTGGATAGCGGTGGACTAGGTAAGGAAGTCACAATAGTAATACGCATCATGAATATCCCAATTCTTGGAGAGATACTAACGCGCCCCAGTCGTTCAGCGCCAGCCAGCTTTGCCAAACTGGTCGTGCATGATCCAGCCGTGATGACCGATGAATTAATCGAGTTGTCTTATCAAATGTCGCTGCTGCCTGGCGTGCAAAAATCTTTCCTGCGGACAGTGCGAGCCAATGGCAATCTATTTGGGCAGAGTAAAAGCATGTACAGCCCTAATGTACAGGGACTTCCATCCATCACGAAACCTGTTCTGGTTGTATGGGGACGACAAGATCAAGTAATACCTGTGGCGCACGCCGAAGTCGCGACGAAGAGCCTGCCTAATGTACGCGTGCAAATATTTGACGACTGCGGGCATTTCCCCATGCTTGAGCATACACAATCGTTTAATGAATTGTTGCTTGAATTCCTGGGCAATCAGGTCATATCCCAAAAGAATCTCGTCCCACAAGCCGCTAACGCAAATCTTTAGAGAAAGCCTTCTGCACTAAGGAACAATTGATGAACTTCATTGATACGCATCTCCTCTCGCTCATTCTTTTCCTTCCCGCGCTCGCGGGGGTTGTCATGCTTTTCTTCCCAAAGGATGAAGCGCAACTCTTCCGCTGGTTTGCGCTTGGCGCAAGCCTGATTCCATTCGTCCTTTCGCTGATGGCGTGGTTCCAGTTCAAAGCCGACCAGCCCGGGTTTCAATTTGAAGAGAATTACGTTTGGTATTCCGCGCTTGGCTCATCCCTGCATCTTGGAGTGGACGGTCTCTCGCTCACAATGGTTCTGCTGACCACGTTGCTGACTCCGCTTTCCATCCTGGCATCTTTCAGCATCACGGAAAAAGTCAAAGCGTACATGATGCTCTTCCTGTTTTTGGAAACGG
>Ga0247727_10005124_pt1 | contig 26960 bp, 18 predicted proteins | sample WisWelCaveWW1625_FD_202498 | JGI IMG/M metagenome (GOLD analysis project Ga0247727, IMG submission 202498) | Biofilm microbial communities from Wishing Well Cave, Virginia, United States - WW16-25 | ecosystem: Environmental > Aquatic > Deep subsurface > Groundwater > Cave microbial mat | place...
CTCCTTAAGGGCTCATTTCACGTGAGACCGCCAGTCTAACTTCCCCGGTGTGCCACTTCAGCCGAAACACTACACAAGACACACGTGACCGGCTGATCGAGACTGCCCGGCAGCTCTTTTTGAAAAAGGGCTACACGGCGACCGGCGTGGCGGAGATCCTCCAGAAGGCCGGGCTGAATGCCGGCAGCTTGTACCACTTCTTCGCGAGTAAGGAGGATCTGCTGCTCGCGGTGCTGGAACGCTACAAGGAATTGCTGGGTCCGCTCGTATTGCAGCCAGTGTACGAGCGAATCTCGGACTCGGTGGAGCGAGTGTTTGGAATCCTCGACGGTTACCGGGGGATGCTGCTGGAGACGGACCATGAGCAAGGCTGCCCGATCGGCAACCTGGCGCTGGAACTGAGCACGACGCATCCCGCCGCGCGGAAAGTGATCGCCGAGAACTTCACCGGATGGCGCAACGCTGTGGCCGACGGCCTGCGCGAGGCGGCCGGGCGGCTGCCTGCGGGGCTGGACATGGACCAGCTTGCACTGTTCCTGCTCACGCTTATGGAAGGTGCTGTGATGTTGGCGCGGGCGTACCGCTCCATCGAGCCGTACGACGCGGCGGTCGCGCAACTCCGCGACTACTTCGATCGCCTGCTGTCCAACGGAACGAGCCGGTCCACTCCGCGGCCGGCGGCGCGTGCGAACAGACAAAAGAAACGAGGAAGACGCAATGTTCGAGTTTGAGCTTGGTGAAATCAACTACGTGGCGGTGCTCGCGGCGGGGCTGGCTGCGTTCATGCTGGGCGGTCTTTGGTACACGGCTCTTTTCGGCCGGCTGTGGCGCGAGCTGCAAGGGATCACAGAGGAGAAAGTGAAGGAGATGCAGGCCCGTCGTCCGCCTCTGGTGTTCTTCGGCGGGATGATGGCGAGCTACTCGGTGCTCGCGCTGGCAATCGCCGTGTTGTTTGCCGGCCTCGGCGTGGACTCCGCGGTCAAGGGTGCGGTCGCCGGACTCCTGCTTTGGATTGGGCCGGCTGCTGCGATTGGCATGACGGGCCACCTTGCGTCGGACAAACCGATCGGCGTGTATGCGATCGATGTTAGTTTTCAGTTCCTGTACTTGATTCTCATGGGGACGATCCTCGGCGGCTGGCGTTAGCCGCGGCGACTCGCGGCCACTTATTACGTACGGGAGAAACACAATGCGAACGATTTCACGAGTTGCCGGGTTCATCGCGGCTTGGTCAGCCAGTTTCGCGGCGGCGAGCACCGCCCACGCCGACGACGAGCGGGTCGTGACGGAGGTGGTAGTTGAGGCGTCGGTCGATGACGTGTGGGGTGCTTGGACGACGAAACAGGGGATGGAATCGTGGATGGTGGCGCACGCCGAGATCGAACTGAAGGTCGGCGGCAAGATGCTCACGCACTACAATCCGAACGGCCAGATCGGCGACCCGAACACGATTGAGAACACAATCCTGAGCTTCGAGCCGAATCGGATGTTGTCGATCAAGGCGACGAAGCCGCCCGAGAACTTCCCGTTCAAGGAAGCGCTCAGGGACATGTGGACGGTGCTGCTCTTCGAGCCGCTCGGGGCGAACCGCACGCGAGTGCGCGTAGTGAGTATGGGTTTCCGAGACACCGAGGAATCTCGGAAGATGCGCCAGCACTTCGAGGCGGGCAATGCCTGGACAATGAAGAAGTTGCAAGCGAAGTTCGCGGACGCGCCCTCGAAGCCCGTGCCCGGCAAGCCCAACGGCGCAGGCGCAGAATCCTCGCCCGCTGCAAGCGGAGCGGATCTCGTCCCGATCAAGCTTGAGGTCACCGTGTCCGCACCGCCGGCCGATGCGTGGAAGGCGTGGGCAACGAACGAAGGCGCCCAGGCGTTTTTCGCTCCGAAGACGAACATTGAGCTGCGCGTGGGCGGCCCGTACGAAATCCTATTCAGTCCCGACAACCCGCCCGGCCAGCGCGGCGCGGAGGACCTGAGAGTTCTGAGCTTCCTGCCGCTGGAGATGCTCTCGTTCGAGTGGAGCGCTCCGCCGCAGTTCGCTCGTGCCCGGCCGCAGCGGACGTGGGTAGTGCTTCGCCTGGGCGACGCCGGTGAGGGCAGAACGCGCGTACAGCTGACGCACCTCGGTTTCAAAGAGCGAGCCGACGCGAGGCCCGAAGAACGCGACGAGTGGGTCCAGGTCCACGAGTACTTCGCGAAAGCTTGGCCGCGTGTGCTCGCGAACTTTAAGCGGCGATTCGATCCGGATGCTGCGTCACCGTGACGTGGTGGTGACCTGTGGCTTGGGCGATCGTTCCAGAGAATTCTGTGAATCACCATGAAGTCGAAACTGGCTCCCGAAATCGCTGTGCTGCTCGACCTGCTTGATCAAGCGTTCGAGAAGAAATCCTGGCACGGTGCCAACTTGAAAGGCTCGGTCCGCGGGCTTGGGCTCGATGAACTGCTCTGGCGACTCACGCCGGGGCGGCACAACATCTGGGAGCATGTGGTCCACGCGGCGTATTGGAAGTACACCGTCTGGCGCCGGCTGACGGCCGAGCGGCGCGGCTCGTTCCCGCTCGAAGGATCGAATTGGATCCCGCGCTACGACGGCCTGGAAGCGGCGGCTTGGCGAGCGGACCTGCGGACGCTCGACGAGATCCACCGCAAACTGCGCGATGCGATCGCACGGCTCACCCCGGCCGACCTGGCGCGGGCACCCGGCGGCAGCAAAGTCTCCAACGTAGCAATCATCACCGGCATCGCACACCACGACGTGTACCACACTGGGCAGATTCAGCTCCTCAAACGGCTCTTTCGTGCGAGCCGGAAGGCGGAGAAGTAGAGCATTTACGGGCCGCCGGAATTGGCTGGCGGCGCCAAACAACTTGAGGTGATTATGGCCGACATCTTCCAGGAGTCGCCATGAACGGCCCCGCAAAACTGACGGTGAAGTGTGCGGATTTCCTGAAGGACAATCCTCGGCATTATTCTCGAAAGGACCGGTTTCATCGATCACGTCGCGTCGTTTGAGTTCGTCCAGCGACGTCTTCAGGCCGAAATGAGTTCGCGCACGAGGCCCCGGTCGTCGAGCAGGTGCATCGGCCGGCCGTGATGGTCGGGGATCGTGATCGCGGGATCAATGCCGAGATGCCGATACAGATTCGACAGGATGTTGCTCGGCGTGTACGGTCGGCCCGTCGACTGGCCGCCGTGGGCGTCGGTTTCTCCGATCACCTGACCGACTTCGAAACCGCCACCCGCGACGACGGCGGCACCCGCTTCGGGCCAGTGATCGCGACCGTCTCCGCGCGAGATCCGCGGTGCCCGACCGAACTCGCCCCACAGCACGACGGCCACATCGTTTTCTAGTCCGCGATCGTACAAGTCCGTGACGAGCGCATGGAAACCCTGGTCGAGCTGCGGTAGCTGGTCCCGCATGTCGCGGAAATTCTTCTCGTGTGTGTCCCAGTCGCCGACCTTGCACGTCACCACCGACACGCCCGCCTCGACCAATCGCCGCGCGTACAGAAAGCTCTCGCAGAACTTGCCGTATCGCGCGTGTGTCTCGGGCGACTCGCGAGACAGATCAAACGCCTCACGCGCGCGCGGCGACGCGATCATCTGCATCGCCCGCTGCGTGAACGCATCCATCGCCGGCATCGTTCCACTGTGATCGACCGCGCGACTCAGCGTGTCGAACGTGCTAAGCAGTTGCCGCCGATCGTGCAGGCGATCGATCGAGATGCCCTTCGCCAAGCTGAGATTCTCGATCCCTTCCGCCTTGGGCACGAACGGCCGGTGAGCCGGACCCGCGTACGTCGGTCCTTCGTTGTCGTACAATCCCGGCGGCTTGTACATCAGGCTCACGTACGGCGGCACGATGTTCAGATGAACCCCACTCCGCTCTGGGGAGTCGGCAGGCTGAGTGGTCGCCCGCAGATAGCTGACGATCGAACCGAGCACCGGACGTTTCCCGCGATCCGGGAACCCGGTGAGGATGTAGTGCGGTGTGTGGTCACCGAGGTCGTTCGACTTGATCCCACGCACGATCGCGAGCTTGTCCATCAACCGCGCGAGCTTCGGCAGGTACTCGCAAATCTGGACGCCCGGCACGTTCGTCGCGATCGGAGCGAACTCGCCGCGCACTTCGGCCGGAGCGTTGGGCTTCATATCGAAGCTGTCGATGTGCGACGCCCCGCCGCGCAGCCAGATCATGATGACCGACTTGCCGCGGCCTCGCTCGGAATCCGACGCCGCTCCGGCGCGAAGCCGCAAAACGTCAGCCAGCGTCACCCCTGCGAATCCCAATCCGCCGACCCGCAGCACTTCGCGGCGAGTGATCCCGTCACACAACCTCGTCCCACGGCCAAGTATGCTCAACATGGCAGATCCCTTCCTGGCAGACAGAATTCGGTGGACGTTGGTTCCTCACGGCCGCGAACAGTTTACGCGAGCGAGCGATGTCCGCAAAGCAATTCTTCGCCCGCGAACCGGCAGGAAGGTAATCCGCAATGATGGCGTTTGGCCAAGACCGCACCGTGTGGCACTTCAAGGTCAAGGCGGAGTAAACTGTGATTCGAAATAGCCCTCTAAACAAACACGCCCTTTTTCCACAAGGACCCGACCCATGAAACACCTCGCCGGATTTCTCATCGCCCTCGCCCTCGCGTCCGTGGCGGAGGCGCAAAACGTCAAGCGCGACATCCCGTACGCCGAGCCAGCACACGAACGCCAGGTCCTCGATGTTTACGCACCCAACGATGCCAGGAACCTGCCGGTGGTCTTCTGGATTCACGGCGGCGGCTGGCAGACGGGCGACAAGACGAGCGTGCAGCTCAAGCCGCAAGTCTTCGTGGACAAAGGGTTCGTCTTTGTCTCCACGAACTATCGTCTCCTGCCGGGCGTGGACATGGGAACCATCGTGCGCGACATCGCCAAGTCCATCCGCTGGGTGCACGACCACATCGCCGAGCACGGGGGCGATCCGAATCGCCTATACATCATGGGCCACTCCGCCGGCGCCCAACTCGCCGCGCTGATCTGCACCGATGATCGCTATCTGAAAGCCGAGGGCCTTACCCTGGCCATCACGAAGGGCTGCGTGCCCGTGGATGGCGACACCTACGACGTGCCGGCCATGATCACCACCGCCGAGACGCGTCGCCGCGTGCATGGTCGGCCGCAGGCGAAGTTTGGTCACCGTGAGAAGTTCGGCAACGATCCGGAGAAGCATCGCGACTTTTCCGCCGTCACGCATGTGGCGAAGGACAAGAGCATCCCACCCTTCCTGATCCTCCACGTCGCCGACCATCCCGACACGACCGCGCAGGCCCAGCGTCTCGGCGCGGTACTGAAGGATGCAGGCATCCCGACAAAGGTCTTCGGAGCCAATGAAACCAGCCACACCAAGATCAACGCCAACCTCGGCCTGCCCGATGATCCGGCTACCAAGGCGTTGTTCGAGTTTGTGGGCGAAGCACTGAAGAAATGAACGTGACCAGGCAACGAACAGTGGATGCCCGAAATAGCAACCCATGAATCATCGCACCAGTCGCCGCCAATTTGTGTTTCAGACCGCCGCCGCCGCGCTCGGTTCCGCGTTCGCTCCACAGATTCTCTGTGCCGCTGAGCGTCCCGTCAGTCCAGACGGCTCCATTGTGGGTGAACCGACGGCCGAGAGAGTCGGCATGCAGATTCTCGCCGACGGCGGCAACGCGATCGACGCGATCGTCGCCGCCGCACTGACGGCAGCGGTGGCCGCTCCGTACCAGACCGGCATTGGCGGTTACGGACTGAGCGCAGTCTTCGCGCTCGAAGGCGGGAAGGGCATCGTCGCGATCGACGGCAATTCCACCGCGCCCGCGGCGATGCGTGCGGACACCTTCCAGCCCGGTGCCGATGGCAGGGTGCCGGGGCGCGTCAACGAGATCGGCTGGCTCGCGGCGGGCGTGCCTGGGATTCTCGCGGGCCTGCAGCTCGCGCTGGATCGTTTTGGCACACGCTCGTTTCGCGAAGTCGTCCAGCCCGCCATCGGCGTCGCGCGCGATGGGATTCCCTGGCGAGAGAATCTAGCGGCCATCATTCGCAGCAACAAACAACTCGAAACGGATACCGGTTCGCGCAAGCTCTTCTTTCCTGACGGCCAGCCGCTCGCGGTGGGTGCCCGGTTCAGGAATCCCGAACTCGCCGAACTGCTCGACGCGCTGGCGAAGGCCAATTCGGTCGAAGCGTTCTACCGCGGAGACATCGCGCGGCTCATCGCCGAAGGCTTCCAGAAAAATGGCGGCCTTGTGACTGCGCAGGACATGGCGGCATACGAGGCACGCCTGGTCGAGCCGCTCACGCTGACGTGGGGCGAGCAGACGATTTACACAGCGCCGCTGACGGCGGGCGGGTTAAGCGTTCTGCAGATGCTCCGCGTGATGCAGGCGATGAACTGGGAACAGGTGCCGGCTGGTTTCGCGCGGTCGCACGCACGCATCGAGGCCGCTCGGCTCGCGTGGCGCGATCGGCTTACGCTGCTCGGCGATCCGGATTTCGCGAAGGTGCCCGTGACGCGGCTGCTCTCAGAGGATTACGCACGCGAATCCGCGGAGAAGATCACGGCGGCGGTCAAAGCCGGAAAACTCCTCGCGCATGCCGTCACGCCGAATCCGCAGAACGGCACCATCAACCTCAGCGCCGTGGACAAGCACGGCAACATGGCCGCGCTCACACTGACGCACGGTCTGGTCTTCGGAGCACAGGTCACCGTCGAGGGACTGGGGCTCATGCTGGGCGGAGGGATGTCGCGTTTCGATCCGCGACCGGAGCATCCGAACGCGCCGGGACCCGGCAAGCGTCCGTTGCACAACATGACCCCTACGATCGTCTCGCGTGGCGGAAATCCGGTGCTGGCTGTCGGTGGACGAGGCGGGCGCAAGATCCCGAACGCCGTATTTGAAGTGCTCACGCAATTCGTCGTGCTCGGCCAACCGCTTGCCGAATCCATCGCCGCACCGCGACTGCACACCGAGGGGAACGCGACGCTCGAGTTCGAGAAAGCGTGGCCCGAAGTCGAAACGGAATCGTTTCGCAAACTCGGCTACAACGTAAAAACCGCCGTGAGCGCGACACTCAGCGCCGTGGCGCTGGAGAACGGCTCGCGGCACGCCGCGATTCGTTGAAGTTTGATTCTGGCCGGGCGGAATCTGCATTCGAACAGTGATCCAATCAACGCAGTTTCTCCGAGACCTTCTTCGGTTGCCCGTCGGCCGCGGCGTGCTAGAGTTCGCCACCAATCACGACGTCAGACACTCCGCTCCAGCCTTCAGACCAGAATGTCCTCGTTCTTCCGCTTGCCGCGGACCGCGCGCACGTGAATGTGGCTCGCGCCGGCCACGATGCCGTCGGCCTTTTCAACCTTCAGGAACTGGCTGGCCAATTGGAACGATTCGACCCACTCCCGCATCGGGAGCGTCTTGCCGCCGGTCGTCTGGCAGTACAGTGCGTGGTCGAATTCCGCTTCGGGGTAAACCTTGCCGTCGTGAATAATGTATGCACGCGACGAATTCGATCTGCTGCATTACTGGCAACTGCTCGAGCCCGATTCGAGCTGGCGGCCAGCTACACGGCGGCCTTCGCGCGCTGGTCGCAGGGGTAGCCTGACACACCGGAGCTGGGCTTTGTGGCGACTCGGCTTGCGGTGTTCCTGCGGACGGCCGCCTGTTATGCCGAGGCCGAGCCGATGATGCGCCGCACGCTGGCCATCGACGAGCAGAGCTACGGCCCGGATCATCCTGATGTCGCCATCCAACTCAACAACTTGGCCAATCTGCTTTGTGCGCTCGACCGCGTTGGGGAAGCCGAGCCGCTGAGCCGGCGGATGGCCGGCATTTTCCTCGACTTCACCCGCCGCACGGGACACGAGCATCCGCATCAACGCGGCCCGCTGGGGAACTACGCGGGCTTGCTGAAGTCGATGGGCTTGAGCGAGCCGGAAGTCCGTCAGCGTTTAAACGCCCTGCTGGCGGAATACGGGATGTCCCTGGCGCACCGGCCACGTCGGCCCGGCCTGAATGGACCGGGGGCCGGCACAACTGCAGGCCGACGCCCGCCGCTCGCCAAAGCCTGCCTCCGCGAAGACGCTTCCGGTTCCAGGCACGCGCGGGAGTGCCGCAGTGGTGAATGAATCGAACCGCGCGATGCGTATCTTTCAAACGTGCAAGCCGCGCGGTAGCATCAGCACTCAGCGAACTCGCCGCCGATTGACTCCGAGGTATTCGCCGTGGCCGCAATCTGGAAAACCGTCCGAGTCTTCATCTCGTCCACCTTCCGCGACATGCACGCGGAACGAGACCAGCTCGTGAAGGTCGTCTTTCCTGCCTTGCGCGAGCGGCTGGAGAAGTATCGCGTCCACCTCATCGACATCGACCTGCGCTGGGGCGTGACCAAAGAGCAGGCGGACAACGACCAGGCGCTCGATGCCTGCCTGGACCAAATCGACGCCTGCCGGCCGTTCTTCATCGGCATTCTGGGCGAGCGGTACGGCTGGGTCTCGACGAAGCTGCCGGAGCGCGTCGCCAGCAAGTACGGCTGGGTTCGGCACCACACGGGCAAGAGCATCACCGAGCTGGAGATCGTCCACGGTGTCTTACAGAACCCGCCGGTGAAATTCGACGAGGAAAACGGCGCGATGGATGCGTTCGTCGAGACTCGAACACAAGTCCACGTACCGCGTGTCGATTTTGAGAAGCAACTTTCGGAATATGTCACGACTGACGAACTTCGAATCGCGTCCTGGAAATTTCGTCCTGGCTGTGGTAGCGTTAGCGGCATGAGATCGGCCGAATCAGCTTGGCGGCGGATTCTGGTCTAGCGGAGAACCACATGGGCGAGCCTGCGCGAAAGATCTTCGTCTGCTATCGTCGCGAAGACAGCTCCGACGTCGCCGGGCGGATTTTCGACCGGCTCGAAGCGCACTTCGGCCGCGGCTCGGTTTTCATCGACGTCGACACAATTCCCGACGGTGTCGATTTTCGCGAACACGTGCAGATCGCCATCGGGCAATCTGGCGTTCTGTTGGCAATCATCGGAGACAAGTGGCTGCATGCTTCCGACACTGAAGGGCGACATCGGCTTCTCGATCCGAGAGACTACGTCCGAATTGAGATTGAATCGGCACTTGATCGTGGCCTCGCGGTCATTCCCGTGCTCGTCGGTGAAGCGCCGATGCCCAAGCCGGACGAACTACCCGCGAGCATGCAGTGGCTCGCGTTTCGGAATGCGCCGGAAGTTCGCTCAGGGCGCGACTTTCGATGGCACGTGGATCGATTGATCCGGAGCGTTGAAAAACACCTTACAGTCCCTCCAGTCGCGAACGATTTGAAGCCAGACAAAACCGCAAGTGAGCAACCAGAGCCCGCCCGAGCGGCACCGATCCAACTCGTACCAGGTTGTTGCCCGAGTTGTGGACGGACCAATCCAACCGATCGAAAATACTGCGGAGCGTGCGGAGAGCCACTTCAAGAACCTTGTCTTAGGGCAGAATGCGCCTTCGTAAACTGGGCGTGGGAAAAGTTCTGCGGGGCGTGTGGCGATGATCTCGCCGCGACCAGGAAAGAACGGCTTGACGAATTGACTGCTAAGCAGGCTCAAGTAGAAAACCAGAGACAGCACTTTCATCATCCCCAAGCGCTTGAGCTACTGGAAAAGATGGTTGCCTTAGACCATCCTCGGTTTCGCAAGTTTGCGAACTGGGCGCGGGAACTCTTACCGAAGCTCAGTGCCGAATGGGAGCACGGACGAAGCGAGGCAGAGTCACTTTTTGCGGCCGCGCTTGCGCGTGTCCCCGAAAACGACTACGACGAGATTACTCGGCTGCTGGATCGGATTCCGACAGGTTTGCAAGACGAGCGAGTCCAAAACCTCCTTAACGATTCGCGATCCAAGGCGACCGAACTGGAGTCACTACGTGCGGAAATCCAGTACGCGGTTCAAACGCGCGAGTCGCAAATCATCGGTGACCGACTCCGGCGGTTTCTCGAACTGAAACCGGGCTTGGAAGAGGCTGGTGAGATCGCGCAGCAGTGGTTGATACACGTCTTTGAAATCGCGACGGGCGCAGTGCGCGAGTTTCATTATGGCACTGCAATCAAGTTGCTGGAACAAGTGCCGGACCCGTTACGCCATGCACAGATGAGACGATTGCTTGAAGATACAAAAGCAGCTGCGTCCGAGATTGACGGGTTAGGTGAAAAGATTCGGCAATCGCACCAAAAAGGCGACACAAAGTCGACGCTCTTGCACCTGCAGCGATTTCTTGAGCTGAAACCGAACCACGAAGACGCCCGCAAGCGTGTTGCAAAGGCGCGCCAAGAACTAATGCATGCTGCACAACAGCGATCGGCGAAGCGCGAATTCAACCGGGCCGTCAGCCTGCTCGAACAGATACCTGAGCATTTTCGCACCAATGAAATCGAGTTGGTGCTCGGAGAGTGTCGGACCAACGCTGTGTCGGAAGCAGACGAAAGACTATGGCGAGAGACTCAGCAGGCAGGGAGTATCGAGACTTGGCGTCAGTATCTCTCTGCCTTTCCGCAAGGGATGCACGCAGTCGAGGTTCAAAAACTGCTGGCGCACGCACAAGATTGGCGGGAGGCAGCACAACAAAACACTGGTCCGGCACTCAGGCGTTTTCTGTCGAAGTTTCCCGATGAGCGATTCTCCTCTGAAGCCAAGCGTCATTTGGCGATGAAAGAAGACCAACTTTGGCACGGTGTGCAAAGGGGCGGAGTGTCTACTTGCGAGTCCTATCTGACCGAGTTTCCCGATGGTCGGTTTGCTTCCGAAGTGCAACGCATCTTGTCGGACGAACGTGCCTGGCAGGTGTTGAAGGCTCAAAAGTCCGCAAGTTCATTTCAGCAGTATCTCGCTGAATTCCCCAATGGACGACACATTGATGAGGCGAGGCGTGCGGAACCAGGGGCCAAAAAAGGATCACGGCGTGACGAGACACCAAGCCTAGCGAGGCCAGAGCTGGAAATAGTTGCCAAGTCCACACCCAGTCAGTCCGCGGCAATGCCCGTCGGGGCTGTCCCGGCTGAGAATCCAAATGCGGCGAAAGTTCGGAAATGGCAAACCCGGACTTCGCTTTTTGTCGCATTGGGAGTTGCCGCCTTCGTCGGCCTCGTCACGCTCGCTGTGCAATTCACCACGCGACGTGATTCAGAAACAATCCGCTTTGGCCAAGCTGATCGGGATTTGGAAAGCGCGTCGACAGCGACTGCCGAAAGTAGGAACGGAGTCAAAGACGAGTCTCCGACCGACCGCGTCGGTACGCCGATTCCATCGAAAAGTGTCAGCGTTCCCCAGCAAGTTACAAACTCTATCGGCATGAAACTCGTGCTGATTCCTGCGGACACCTTCACCATGGGATCACCGAATACGGAGTCCGGCCGAAACGCGGACGAAGGGCCGCAATGCGAAGTGACGATCTCCCGACCCTTCTACATGGGTGTTTACGAGGTGACACAGAAGGAGTTCGAGGCGGTCGTGGGCGCAAACCCTGCTGCGTTCAAAGGGCCGAACAACCCAATTGAAAACGTGTCGTGGGAGGATGCCGTAGGGTTTTGCCGCAAACTTAGCCGGATGGAGGGCAAAGTCTATCGGCTGCCTACCGAGCCGGAGTGGGAATTTGCTTGCCGCGCCGGGACAACGAGTCCCTTCTACAACGGTGAATCCCTGTCATTTTCGCAGGCAAATGTCCGGCGGCTCCCACTGCCTCCCACGCTTCGTGACGGAAAGGAGGTCTACGATCAACTAATGACCAGGTTCGACCGCGATCTCTTAAACGCCGAACTGCCCAACCTGAGCCAGAAATACAAGGGTGAGACCCCGGAGGACGCGACGAAGCGCGCCGCACGATACAACCGCGCTTTTTTCAATTACTACCTAGCCTTCGCGGAGTACCACGCGGACGTGAACAGAAACATGGAGCGTTGGCATCTACGATCTATGGGTACACTTTTCGGCCTTTCTGAAGCCGCGAAGAAAGACCGAAGCGGGAAGGCTGCGCCCGCGGAACAGGGACGCGCTACGACTGTTCAGGTTGGGAGCTTTCCTCCGAACATTTACGGCCTGTTTGACATGCACGGAAACGTTGGAGAGTGGTGCGCGGATTGGTTTGGTTCGGACATCTTTCATCACTCGCCCTCCGCGAGTCCATCCGGCGGGTTCATTCGCGTCATCCGCGGCGGCAGTTGGCGCTGCGACGCCGATTCCTGCCGCTCCGCGGCGAGGTTTTACGGCGCTCCCTCCTTTCCGGCGAATGATGGCGCGACTGGTTTTCGTGTTGTCTGCGAGTTGGAGACGAGTGATGGCGCGACTACATCCGAGAACGATCCAAAGTTCGCTGCTTCGTACGACCGACTTGGTCGCATGGCTTTTGAAAAAAGTGATTTCGACGAGGCCATCTCGAATTTCAAGGAGGCGGCTCGCCTCAGTCCGCGTTTCGGCAATTGGATCGAACCGAAGTTCACCATGTCGTACGTGTATCGCGGCGACCGCCAAATGTTCAGCAAGTTGTACGACCGCGCCATCGCCGACTACACGGAAGCAATGCGGCTAGACCCAGAGTTTGCAAAAACCTACATCACCTACTACAAGCGGGCGGAAGCCCATCGGCGCAATAAGGATTACGACCAGGCCATCGCGGATTACACGGAAGCGATCCGGCTGAATCCAAAGTCCAAATTCCCTTACCGCGGGCGAGCCGACGCGAACGACGACAAGAAAGAATACGAAAAGGCGGACGCGGACTTTGCCGAGGCGTTGCGACTCGATCCGACAGATGGCCAGACGTACCGCACGCGAGGTTTGGCTTACTACTACAGGAAAGACTACGACCGCGCCATTGAGGACTACTCAGAGGAGATCCGTCTGGACGAGAAAGACGCCGGTGCCTACCGCAATCGAGGAAACGCCTTTCTCGCCAAGAAGGAGTACAATCGCGCCATCGCGGACTACGACGAGGCGATTCGAGCCAAACCCGACGAAGCCGCTTCAACCTATAGACTGCGAGCGGATGCAAACGAGAAGAAGGGTGACTTCGCAGCGGCAGTGAGGGACTATGAAAAGGCCATTGAACTCAAGCCGGACGAAGGTGAATCGTACCGCTACCTGGCCGCAGCTTACGCAAGAAAAGGCGACCTTGAGAAAGCGATTGCGAATTTCGATCGCGCCATTCAACTCGATCCGAAGAGTTCCGTCGCTTACAACTCGCGCGGAAATGCCTTCTACGCCAAGAAAGACTATGACCGCGCGATTGGCGACTACACACAGGCGATCCAGCACAAGCCAGAGGCCTATCTGTACCGGAACAGAGCTTCTGTGCACCTCGAGAAGAAGAACTTCGATCAGGCGATCACAGACTACGCCGAGGCGATCCGATTGGAACCGACTGCTGCTAGTTACCGGGCGCGAGCATCCGCTTATGCCAGCAAGGAGAATCATGTTCAGGCGATAGACGACTACTCCGAGGCCATTCGGCTGGAGCCGAGTGCCGATTCCCACAACCGGAGAGGCATGGCCTACAACAAGATCAAGGCGTACGAGAAGGCGAAGGCGGATTTTTCGGAAGTGGTTCGAATCGATCCGGAAAACCGTTGGGGGTACAACAACCTAGCGTGGTTGTTGGCGACGTGTCCCGATGCCGCGTTCCGCGATGGCAAGAAAGCAGTGGAGTTGGCCACCAAAGCGTGCGAGGCGGGCGAATGGAACGACGCATCCCATTTGGATACGCTCGCCGCTGCGTACGCAGAGGCGGGGAACTTTGACGAGGCGACTAAATGGCAAAGGAAGGCCGAAAGTTTGGCCTCGGATTCAATCTCGGCGGAAGAACGTGGGCGAATGCGCGAGCGGGTGAAGCTCTACGAAGAACGAAAGCCGTATCGTACGGAGTAGACACGCTCGCGACGTTCCGAACTTTTCCGCCTGCCATTCAGCGTGAGCTTGCATGCCCCGATCGCGCGGGTGAATCAAGGGGGCCGGTGTCGTTTCCAGAATCGGTCCCCGCCCCGTCCCCGCCCCCTTTGAATTGAACTCATCCTGTGCGACAGCCCGAACGCGAAGAAATCCGCGGATCAATTGCGTTGCCCGTCCAAACCTCACTTCGCATTCACGAGTTGCGACAGGGGCACGACCTCGACTTTCTTGGTCAGCGGAAAGCGCTGCTCGCCGGGATTCACGACGCGACGTTCATCGATTTTCAGGTCCGCCAGCGCGATGCGCATGGAAGGCGTGAGGACGGGCGCGTCCGCTCACCTCGCTGCGTTGAGTCCGCTTCCTTCGAGGCCCCCTTCGTCAGGCGCTTCGCCCAAGCAGCGGCCGCCACGAATACGCGGCGCTGAACGCTATTCACAGCATCACAATCATGTCCACCATTTTCCTCTACTACGCGCGTGGTGATGACGTCGATCCGTTCGATCCAGCCACCTCCTTCGTTGCCCGGCTGCACCGGGATCTCACGGCCCGCGGTTTCGAGGTTTGGTTTGACCGCATGGCGATACCGTCGCGCGGGCTGACGTTTCACTAGAAAATTCAGGACGCGGTCGCCGCGAGCGAGCGGTTGGTACTGGTCGTCGGGCCAAAAGCCGCTCGGTCGGATTACGTTCGGCGGACACGGGGAGGGGAGGGGTTAAGCGGTGGCGACTGCCGCGACTGCCGACTGCCGATAGCCAGTCCCAACCCTGACTGGTACAATGTAGCCTGACGGCTGTCTGAAGTTCCCTTTCCCCTCGTCATCGAGCCGGAGAATGATTTTGGCGCCAAACAATGCGGTTGTGTCGGCCAACGAATTCCTCGCTTGGCAAATCAATCGGGAAGCCCGGTAGAATTCTGACTCGCCCTTTGCAGGCAAATTCGTCGGCTTTGCGAACGGGCAGGTAGTCGTCGTCGCGGATTCCTTGCGGGCCGTGATGGAGCGCTTGCACCAAGTGGAGCCGGACCCGACAAAATGTTTTTGCCTTGACGCCAGCGCCGATTATGAGCGGGTGGACGAAATCTGGACGGTGGTTTGATGCCGCCCATCCTGCGGGCCTTGCGGAACAGCCGTCCCCTCGTCCAGGTTGAGTTATCGCTGGGCGGTGGAGGACAAACGCTCGTGCGTCACCTGTTGGCCGACACCGGCGCTGGCAATTAACAGTCGGTCTGGCAGTTGCTCCTTGACGAAAACGACTGCCTCGGCCGTGGCGGCACCCTGATGGGGCACGTCCAGCTCGGCGGCGCCTATTCGGGTTCCTTTCCGGTCTACGCGGTGAACATTCGCATTCCACAACTGAACTTCGACGAGCCGATCCCTGTGGTCGGTGTCTCCCAGTTGCCGCCAGGATTTGAGGGGCTTGCCGGTTTCAAGTTTCTCGACCGATTCCATTACGGGAACTTTGGCAACCCGCATTACTTTGGACTCGATCTGCTCCCCGTACCGTGATCTAGGACGCAGTCGCGTACACACCATCTTCCCTCTCCTACGCCCGCGGTGATGACGTCGATCCGTTCGACCCGGCAACGTCCTTCGTTGCCCCGCTGTACCGGGATCTCACGGCTCGCGGTTTCGAGGTGTGGTTTGACCGCATGGCGATGCCGTCGCGCGGGCTGACGTTTCACTAGGAAATTCAGGACGCGGTCGCCTCGCGCGAGCGGTTGGTGCTGGTCGTCGGGCCAAAAGCCGCTGTGTCGGATTACGTGCGGCGACGGGGTCGGGAGACCCGCGCCGAGCGCAGTTCGCGCTCCAGGCCGACAAGGCGGTCACCCCGATCCTGCGGCAAGGCGATTTTCCCTTGGTCCCCGATGAGCTGAAGCTGCTCCACTGCGAGGATTTCCGGGACGACGCCCAGTATGCCTTTCATCAGGAGAACCTCGTCCGGCAGTTGCGCGAGCCGGTCCCGCCGCTGGGCAAGCTGATCGCCGTGCCGTCGCTGCCGGCCCACTATCTGGCACGGGCCGACCGGTTGCGGACCTTGCGCGATGCCCTCCGTGCCGACCTCGACCGGCCCGTCGTCATCACCGGGGCCGCCGCGCGCTTGGGCGTGCATGGCATGGGCGGCATCGCAAGTCGGTGCTGGCCAATGCCCTGGTCCGCGACCGCAAGGTGCGAGAAACCTTCCCCGACGGCATCGTGTGGGTCGGCGTCGGGGCGTTGCCCACACTCGTCGAGTTGCAGCGGCGCGTGCATCGCGACCCGGGGGGGCGACGGCGAAAGAGTCAAAGGCGTCGGGTGCGGGTCGGGTGTCGTTTCCGGAATCGGTATCCGACCCTTTGAGTGCATCCTTTGCGACAGCCCGAACGCGAAGAAATCCGCAGATCAATGCGTTGTCAGTCCGAACTTCACTTCGCATTCACAAGCCGCGACAGGGGCACGACCTCGACTTTCTTGGTCAGCGCATCGCGCTTATCGCCGGGAGACACGACGCGAGTTCGTCGAGTTTCAGGTCCGCCAGCGCGATGCGCAGGGAAGGCGTGAGGACGGGCGCGTCCGCGCGCCGGCACTCCACGCCGATGCGGCGTCCGTTCTGGAACAGCAGGAGGTCCATTTCCGCGCCGCTGAGATCTTCGGATCGATGAGGGCAGCCAGTAGACGACCGAGCCAGCAACCGATAGGCTTCAGCCAAGCGACCGCGAAACCTTCGACTTAGCGCTGGCCCGCGAGGTAGGTGACTGATTCATGGCGACTGTCGCAGAACGAACAACCAAGACGAGGGACCCACAGGCAGGCGACGTGATTCGCGTGCGCACCCGCACCTACCTGATCGAATCCGTCGAATGCGCTGTGGGTGGCAACCTCATTCGAATGGCTTGCCTTGACGACGATGCTCAAGGGCAGCCGCTGGAAACGGTCTGGGAGTTGGAGCTTGACCGGGAGGTCTTGGACGAGGAAGTTTGGAAGACCATCGGCAATCGGGGCTTCGATCCGCCGCGGATGTTTGGTGCCTATGTTCATACGCTTCGATGGCACTGTGTCACGGCTACCAATCCCAATCTCTTTCAGGCTCCGTTTCGTGCCGGCATTCGCATCGATGCCTACCAGCTTGAGCCGCTTCGCAAGGCGCTCCGATTGCCGCGCGTCAACCTGTTCATCGCGGACGACGTTGGCCTCGGCAAGACGATTGAGGCTGGGCTGATCGCGAGCGAATTACTGCTACGTCGCCGAGTCCGCGAGATTGTCGTCGCATGTCCTCCAGCGATGTTGCCGCAGTGGAAAGATGAACTCGAGGCCCGCTTCGGTCTGGCATTCGAGGTTTTGGATCGCGAATACATCGAGCGAGTGCGCGAGCAGCGCGGGTACGGAGTGAACCCGTGGACCACGTTTCCCCGCTTCTTGATCTCGCACCGACTACTGATTGACGAGACCTACGCGGCGCCGTTGCGTAATTGGCTCGACAATCTTCGGCCCGGCAGTTTGTTGATTTTGGATGAAGCCCACCACGCCGCACCGTCGAGCGGTTCCAAGTACGCCATCGACTCGAAAATCACGCGCGCCATCCGCGACCTCGCTCCGCGTTTCGAGCACCGGTTGTTCCTGTCGGCTACGCCCCACAACGGCCACTCGAATAGCTTTAGTGCGTTGCTCGAGATTCTCGACTCACAGCGATTTTGCCGGGGCGTGAAGGTTCCCAAGAGTCACCTCGATCAGGTCATGGTGCGACGCCTGAAGGACGACGTGCGAGCCATCGCCGGTGGATTTCCGGAACGCAAGGTGAAGCAGATCGACATCAAAGAACTGCCTGATGACGCACCTGAACTCGTTCTCGCCCGTTTGCTCGACCAATATCGCGATGTCCGCCAACGCCGGGTTCAAGAAGTAAGCAAACGAAAGCAGGCCGAGGCGGCGTTGCTCGTTTCCGGTCTGCAACAACGTCTGTTGTCCTCGATTGAAGCATTTGCTCGCACGCTCAAAGTGCATCGTCGCACGATGGAAAAGGTTTGGGCTCGCGAGGCTCCGATGGCTGAGTCTTTGAATGCAAGTAGACCGTCGCAACTCGATCTGCTCGCGGGCGACGTGGACGCCGACGACGATCGAGCCGAGCTGCCGGAATCCGAACTCCAGGCCCTTGAGGATGCCCAAATCGCGGCCTCGACCGAGTCGACGGGTGGCGACGAACGACTTGCCGATTCTCAGACGGAACGCCGACTGCTCGAACAAATGGAGGCGGTCGCCGAACAAGCTCGCGGTGTGCCGGACGCCCGCGTCCGATACCTCATCGACTGGATCAGGCAGCACATGTGTCCGGGGGCGCGTTTACCGGGCCAGCGACCGTCGCAACCAAACGCCGAGTGGAGCGATCTCCGGCTTTTGATCTTCACGGAGTACGAAGACACGAAGCGATATTTAGTGTGCATGTTGCGGGCGGCCATCGCCGGCACGCACTTCGACGAACATCGCATGGAGGTTTTCCACGGTCCCACTCCGCCGGACAAGCGCGACCAGATCAAGCGGGCATTCAACGCGCCGCCGGCTGAACATCCGGTCCGAATCCTCATCGCCACCGACGCCGCTCGCGAAGGGCTGAACTTGCAGGCCCACTGCCACAACCTGTTCCACTTCGACGTGCCGTGGAATCCGAGCCGCCTCGAACAACGCAACGGCCGCATCGACCGCAAGCTGCAGCCGGCCCCCGCGGTGTTTTGCTACTACTTCGTCTACGTGCAGCGCCCCGAGGATCGCGTATTGCAGGCATTGGTCCGCAAGACCAAGACCATCCGCGAGGACCTCGGCAGCCTGGCACAGGTACTTGAAAGCCGTCTGGCCAACGCACTGCGTGGTGGAATCCGTCACGCCGACGCAACGGCGCTGGCCGACGAAATCGACGCAGCCGGCCTTGATCCCGAAGAACGCACGACCGCGGAGGAAGAACTTGAAACGGTCCGTCAGCGACAAGACGAGCTGCGCGAGCAGGTCAAGCAACTCGCGCGGCGCGTGGAAGACGCTCAGAAATGGATCGGGCTCGATATGGAATCGCTGCAGGATGCGCTGTCATGCTCGTTGGAGATGTTCGGGGCCGAGAAGCTGGTGCTCGGGCCGGAGCCGCCGCCAAGCGAGCCACAACGGTTCGTCTTCCCCAACCTCGACGACCGTGTTGGCGGCGATCCGACCTGGGCCACCACGCTGGATACGCTCCGGCCGCCGCCGGAAGATGGACGCCGAAATTTTCAATGGCGGCGCGATGCGAAGGTCCGGCCTGTCGTGTTTCAGGCCCCAAGTGGAATCGACGATAGCGTCGTGCAACTTCACCTACAGCATCGCGTCGTGCAGCGACTGCTCAGTCGGTTCGTCGCTCAAGGCTTCGTTCTTCACGACCTGTCGCGGGCCTGTCTTGGGCAGAGCGAAGACAACGTTCCGCGCGTGGTCTTACTCGGTCGCCTGTCGATTTACGGGTCCGGTGCCGCGCGGTTGCACGACGAAATGCTTACCGTTACCGCTCGTTGGGTCGAACCGCAGAAGCGCGGCGACGGTTTGAAACCGTACGCCCGAGACGCCGAAGCGTTCACACTCGAAATGCTCGAACGAGCAATCAAGCCGGGCAAGTCACCTGGACCGCCGGAAGATGCTGTCAAACGCCTGCTCGCGTCCATCGGAACCGACGTGGAAGAACTGCTGCCGCATCTTCACGAGCGCGGCGAAGCCGCACGCCAGACCGCGGAGGCTGCCCTCGAAAAGCGCGGACAGGCCGAGGCCGACGAGATGCGCCGCATCCTCGATGAACAACGCAAACGAATCCTCGCTGAGCTTGGCAAGTCGGCGGATCATCAGAAGAAGTTGTTTGACAACGATGACGAGCGCCGTCAGTACGAATCCAACCGCCGTTACTGGGAACGGTGGATTGCCAACGTGGACGGGGACCTCGCACGCGAACCGGCCCGCATCCTCGATTTCTACCGGACCAGTTCGCACCGGATCGAACCCGTGGGAATCGCTTACCTCTATCCTGCACAAACCTGATTGCGCCCATGTCCGTTGACCCGACCATCCGCGATCACAAAGCCTGGATCGGCTATTTGCAGCCGGACGGCCTCGTCGTGTCGGCGGCGGCGCTCGTCGATTCTCAGGTGGTTCTGGATCGTGGCTCAGCGCCGCTTCAGCACAAGTTTCAATCCCTGGTCGAGGAAATTCCTCACGGTGATCACACGATCCCCGCGGTCACCGATCTAAAACGGCTGCTGCTGGAGTTCTTGGAGTGGCCGGACGACTGTCTCTACGGCCTGGCGGCGGATCGGCCGATTCCCGAATCGCTCAAGATTCCGCTGCGCGAATTCGGCGAAACGCTTGAGCCAACCATCGCCTTCGGGCAACATCGGTCCGAAGATCCTCAGCGTTCGTGGTTGTTGTTGCTCCAGGACTTGCCGGCAGGGACCGATCTCGATGAACCGGTCGAATCGAAGTTGGCCGGCTGGTCGGCTTCGCCCACGAGGCGCTTCGAGCGGCTGCTCCGCGAATCGCAAGTTTCGATCGGCCTCTTGTCGAGCGGCACCAACCTGCGACTCCTTTACGCGCCGCGCGGCGAGAACTCGGGCACACTCACGTTCCCCGTGGCGGCGATGACCGAGATCGCTGGCCGGCCCATTCTCGCTGCGTTTCGCCTATTGCTGTCGCGATACCGGCTGCTCGCCGCGCCCACCGAAGCCCGCTTGCCGGCACTGCTCAAGCGGAGCCGCGATTACCAGTCTCGCGTTTCGACTGCGCTCGCCGGGCAGGTACTCGACGCGCTGTATGAACTCCTTCGCGGCTTCCAGGCGGCCGACGATCACGCGCACGGCGAACTGCTCAAAGCAATCCTGGCCAGCGACCCCGACCAGGTTTACGCCGGCCTGCTATCCGTCTTGATGCGGCTGGTGTTTCTACTCTACGCCGAAGACAAAGGGTTGATGCCCGGCAGCGATCTGTACGTGCGGAACTACGCGGTCCACGGCCTGTTCGAGCGGCTCCGGACCGACGCCGAACAATATCCCGACACGATGGAACATCGCTACGGCGCGTGGGCGCAGCTTGCCGCCCTGTTTCGCGCCGTGCATCGTGGCTGCAATCATCCGCTCCTGAAGATGCCGGCCCGCCAAGGGCACCTGTTCGACCCGAATCGTTACCCGTTCTTGGAAGGCCGCGCCGGCGAATCGAAACCAATCGATGGCCAACCGCTCAACTTGCCCGTCGTGCCCGATGGCACGATCCACCGCGTGCTGGAAAAATTGCTAGTGCTCGACGGCGAGCGGCTTAGCTACCGCACGCTCGACGTCGAACAGATCGGCAGCGTGTACGAGACGATGATGGGATTCCGGCTGGAGAGGGCGGCGGGTACTTCGATCGCGCTCAAGCCGGCGAAGGCGCAAGGCGCGCCGGTGCCCGTCAACCTGGACAAACTGCTCGCCATCGAAGCAGGCGCCCGAGCAAAGTCCATCGCGGACGAGACCGATTACAAGCTGCCGGCCACGATGGCCAGTGCGGTCAAGGACGCACGATCCATCGACGATCTCATGGCCGGGCTGGAACGCCGCATCGCGCGCAACGCCACGCCACAACCGATCGCCGCGGGCAAAATGGTTTTGATTCCCACCGACGAACGTCGCAAGAGTGGTTCGCACTACACGCCGCGGTCTCTCACCCAGCCGATCGTACAAACGACGCTCAAGCCAATCCTGGAGCAACTCGCGTCCTCCCCTCGCCCCCGTACTCCGGGGAGAGGGGCTGGGGGTGAGGGGCCGACGCCCGAACAAATCCTCAGCCTCAAAATCTGCGACCCGGCGATGGGATCGGGCGCGTTTCTGGTCGAAGTCTGCCGGCAGTTGGCCGAGGCGTTGGTGGAAGCGTGGCACTTCCACAACGGCGTGCCGATGCTCCCGCCGGATGAAGATGAAGTGCTCCAAGCTCGCCGGCTGATTGCTCAGCACTGCCTGTACGGTGTGGACAAGAACCCGATGGCGGTGGACCTGTCCAAGCTGTCGCTCTGGCTGGCGACGCTGGCCAAGGATCATCCCTTCACGTTTCTGGATCACTCGCTGCGTTGCGGCGATTCGCTGGTCGGTCTATCGCGCGAGCAGATTGCCGCGTTCCATTGGCAGCCGCCGGCCAAGCGGTCGCAGGACGCCGTGTGGTTCGGCGACCCGATCGCGGAGCGGATGCGGACCGTCACCGAATACCGGCAGCGGATTCTGGCCGCGCGGGACGACAAGCCCTACGAGCAACTCCGCCAGGAACTCGACGTGGCCGACGAGGCGTTGTCGCTCGCCCGCCTCACGGGCGATTGCGTCATCGCCGCCTATTTCTCGGCCGGCAAGGACCGCGAGCGAGTCGCGAAGCTGGACACGCTGGCCCGGCAACTGGTGCAGTACCTCGGCCCTCAGCGCCGGATCGAAGACCGCCAGCCGCTGACGGCAGCCGTCGCGTCGCTGCATGGCGGCGACCACCCGCTCCAGCCGTTTCACTGGCAGATCGAGTTCCCGGAAGTCTTCACGGTCGATGCGAAAGGGAAACCGACCGGCGGCTTCGATGCCATCGTGGGCAACCCGCCGTTCGCGGGCAAGAACACGCTCATCAACGGCAATCGCGAAGGCTATCTCGACTGGCTCAAGACGCTGCACGACGAGTCGCACGGCAACGCCGATCTCGTGGCTCACTTCTTCCGCCGCGCGTTTGGCCTGCTACGTGCCCCCGGACGATTCGTGGAGGTCGCCGGATCGTACCCGGAGTCCCCGGTGTCGTTTCTGGAGGTCCAGGAGTCGTTCCGGGAATCCCCGGAGTCGTTCCGGGAAGCCCCGGAGTCGTTTCGGGAGGCCCCGGAGTCGTTTCGGGAGGCCCCGGAGTCGTTTCGGGAGGCCCCGGAGTCGTTTCGGGAGGCCACGGAGTCGTTTCGGGAGGCCCTGGAATCGTTCCGGGAGGCCTCGGAATCGTTCCGGGAGGCCCCGGAATCGTTCAGTGAACCACTGGAATCAGGCCGGGAAACCCAGGAATCGAGGCGGAAATCACCGAAATCAGCTCAGGAAGGCCCATCGCCATCTGGGAGAGGGGTCGGCGGCGGCTGCTTCGGCCTGATCGCGACGAACACGATTGGCCAAGGCGACACGCGCTCGACCGGCCTGCGGTGGATCTGCACGCACGGCGGCACGATCTACGCCGCGCGGAAGCGTCTCAAGTGGCCTGGCCAAGCGGCAGTCGTTGTGAGCGTTGTCAACGTATGCCGTGGAGCGATGTCGGGACCGTTCCGTCTCGACGGCCGCAACGCTCCGATCATCACGGCCTACCTGTTCCACGCTGGTGGCCATGACGATCCAGAGAAGCTGAAGGCCAATGAAGACAGGTGTTTTCAAGGTAGCATCGTTCTGGGCTTGGGCTTCACGTTCGACGAATCGGACACTTCAGGCGTTGCGAACCCACTGTCGCTGATGCACGAACTCATCGCCAAAGACCGACGAAATGCCGACCGCATTTTCCCCTACATCAACGGCGAAGAGGTAAACAGCACAGCAGATCATCGGCCAACACGCCATGTCATCGACTTCTTCGACAGATCGCTCGAAGAAGCGGCGGCGTGGCCGGACTTGTTGAATATCTTGCGCCAGAAAGTGATGCCTGAACGTGCGAGACAAAAACGCGACGCCATGCGGGAGCGATGGTGGCACTACGCGGAAAAACGTCCCGGCTTGTATCGAGCGGTTCAGACCCTGTCGCGCGTTATCGTGCGATCATTGACGAGCGCCAACTTTTCGACATTCACCTTCTTGCCTCGCGGAATCGTTTACGACCAAACACTGATTGTCTTCATATTTGACCATTGTGCTGGTTTGGTCGGACTTTGCTCTCGCGTTCATGAGGCGTGGACGATGTTTTTCGGAGGAACACTGGAGGACCGACCGCGATATAACATCGCGGACTGCTTCGAGACCTTCCCGTTCCCCACCGGCGTGCCGGAGCACGCGGTGTGCGACTCACCGACCGCGGACAACGGCCACCTGACCACGCTCGAAACGGCCGGCCGCGAGTACTACGAGTTCCGCGCCGCGTTGATGGTCCGGAACAACGAAGGTTTGACGAAGACGTACAACCGGTTCCACGATCCGCACGAGACGTCGCCCGACATCCTCAAGCTCCGCGCGTTGCACGCCGCGATGGACCGGGCCGTCCTGGAAGCCTACGGCTGGCACGACCTCGCCCAAACCGCCACCTGCGAGTTCCTGCTCGACTACGAAGACGACGCGGACGAAGACGAGGGATCAGGGGCCAGGAGTCCGGGAACCGGCCGCCAAAAGAAAAAACCGTGGCGCTACCGCTGGCCCGACCCCTTCCGCGACGAAGTCCTCGCCCGCCTGCTGGAACTCAACAAGCAACGGGCGGAAGAAGAACGCCGCACCGGTGCCGCCGCCGCCCAAACAGGCAATTCGCCCACCCCGCGTCGCCGCACACGGTGCAACCGCTCCACCAACCCAGAGCCCGAACTCCTTGAGTAATCGATCGCAGTATGAGAGAACGAGACATGCCAACTCACACTCCAAGTGAAAGCACAATGACGAGCATCGACGTTCGGCGTACGCTTGTGGAAACGTTGCGTCTCGATCTCGTTGGGCCGAACAACGACCACGAGTTTGCGCACGAGTTGCTCCCAGAGTCGCCCACGCGCTGGTATCTGACAGGATATCTGGTCCCGACGGATGCGCCCATCGCCCAGAAATGCGACGAGACCTCGACTGAAGAGATCGACGGCGGGACGGACGCCGATGGAACCGACGACGCGAACGAGCCGGATCGGGCAGCGGCCCGGCGTAGTCTCCTCCCAAGCTCGATGGGTTTGAGCGTCTTGGTCCCGGCCGGTGCGCGACAGTTGAAGACAACCGTCGAGTGGGGCGAATATCGATACGAGGGACCGGGCGACGAGTCGATGGGTGACACGACCGGACGAGCCAAACCAGCCGATGGCTCACAACCCAACATCGAGTCAAGCAAGGAAGCTGAGCAGGCAGCCGACGGCACCGCGCGACAAAAACGCCCATGCTGGCGACGCATTCCGCGATGCGAGAGGATCGTGGTTTCGCTGCCTAAGCCGGGCCAAAAGCCGCCAACGGTCGATGTTCCCAATAGCGGCGGCCTGAAGCTCTTGGTAACCGTGCGTAAGGCGGAAGGCGTTGGACTGCCGACGGGCACACTGGCGGTCGCGGTATTCCTGGTCAACGCGCATCCGTCCGATGCCGAGCACGCATATCGCGCCTTCATTTTTCAGGTTCGTCTGACGTTGGAGTGCGATCCTAGTTTCGAGGCGAGACCAGACCCGCGGGGTTGGACTGAACAAGACGAATGGGATCATCGTGTTGCCGACTTGCACTACCGGGATTGCTTTGAGTTCGGCGTCGGGCATGGAGTTTCAGCAGAAGCATGCCCACAAAGTCATGGTCTGTGCGGGTGTGTGCGGACGACCTGGATTCCGGAAGCGGAAGTTGAGCGGGTCGCGGCGCGGAAGATTCCTGCCGTCGAGCTGCACATGGAGGCACTCGGACAACTGAGGGATTCGGCGGACGTGCGCGCGAAGCTCAGTCCGCTGGTCGCGCACTACCGCACGTGGATCGGTCAGCAGCGTGCTGCGATCTCCGGACTCTCCCCAGTTCGAGTTAAGACCGCTCAGGACATGCTGACCGATGCGGAATCGGCGGCCACTCGCATTGAGTCGGGAATTGAACTGCTAGCGACCGAACCGGACGTGCTCGAGTCGTTCCAGATCGCCAACCGCGCGATGGCGATGGCCGCGCGACATCGCGAGTGGATTCAGTTGGATCGCACAGAGCCGCTTGAATCGCTCGACGCACCGAGCTGGCGACCATTCCAGTTGGCGTTCTTGCTGATGGCGCTACGCGGGATCGCCCAGCCATCCGACGACGAACGCGAATCCGTGGACCTGCTGTTCTTTCCCACGGGCGGTGGCAAGACGGAAGCGTACCTCGGACTGGCCGCGTTCACGCTGGTGCTACGTCGGTTGAGGAACCCCGGAGTTCGGTCAGCCGGAATGACCGTCTTAATGCGGTACACGCTGCGCCTGCTGACTCTCGACCAACTTGGTCGTGCCGCGGCGCTCGTTTGTGCGCTCGAACTTGAACGCGACAAGAACAAGCGGCTGGGTCTGTGGCCGTTCGAAATCGGGCTGTGGGTCGGACAGGCGGCGACGCCAAACTGGATGGGCCGTCGAGGCGAACCTGATCCGGACTGCGTGACGGCGTATTGCAAGACGAACCGATTTCGCCGGGACAGCCGCAATAATCCGGCCCCGATTCCCATAGAACAGTGTCCGTGGTGCGGGACGAAGTTCGCCGCGGACTCATTTCGCCTCGTGCCCAATGAAGTTCGTCCGGTTGACCTGCGCGTCCATTGCACCAACCATCGGTGCGAATTCAGCGGCGATCGGCAGTTGCCCGTGATTGGGGTCGACGAGCCGATTTACCGTCGGCTCCCGTGTTTTGTGATCGCCACGGTGGACAAGTTTGCCGCGCTGCCGTGGACTGGACACGTCGGTACGCTGTTCGGCAAGGTTGACCGATTTGATCACGATGGCTTCTACGGACCATGCGATCCGGGTAAGGGGACGCCGATTCCAGGCGGAAACTTGCCGCCGCCGGAGTTGATCATTCAGGATGAATTGCATCTGATCTCCGGCCCGTTAGGCACAATTGCCGGTCTCTACGAGACAGCGATCGATGCGCTCGCGACACAGGAGGTTGAGGGCAAGACCATTCGCCCGAAGATCGTGGCCAGCACGGCAACCGTGCGTCGAGCTGATCGGCAGATTCGCGCTTTGTTTGATCGGCGTCAGGTGCGAGTGTTTCCACCGCCTAGCCCGGATAGACGCGATTCGTTCTTCGCTCGGACCGAAAACCCTGCCGAGAGTCCGGCCCGCCTTTACCTCGGCGTCGCCGCGCAGGGACGCAGTTTGAAGGTTGTCTTGTTGCGAACGGCGCTGGCACTGCTCAGCGCCGGA
>Ga0247727_10005126_pt1 | contig 26956 bp, 20 predicted proteins | sample WisWelCaveWW1625_FD_202498 | JGI IMG/M metagenome (GOLD analysis project Ga0247727, IMG submission 202498) | Biofilm microbial communities from Wishing Well Cave, Virginia, United States - WW16-25 | ecosystem: Environmental > Aquatic > Deep subsurface > Groundwater > Cave microbial mat | place...
GGGCTCCAGGAAGGCGAACGAGAGCGTGGCAAAAAACACGGCGATGAAAATGTTGAGCATGCCCTTCTGCGCGTACTGCGTGCAAATCTCCACGACTTTCTTGCTGTCGCTGACCGAGGCTTTCTCCACGCCTTCGAGTTTGATGTTGGCCTTGATGAACTCGACGGCGCGGTAGGCGCCGGTGGTCACAGCCTGGATGGAGGCGCCGGTAAACCAGTAGATCATGGCACCGCCGGTAATAAAGCCCAACACAAAGGGGGCGTGCAGCAGGGAAAGCTTGTGCACGTTTTCGGTCAGGCCGTGGGTGAGGGCCATGATGATGGAGAAAGTCATTGTGGTGGCGCCGACCACGGCGGTGCCAATGAGCACGGGCTTGGCCGTGGCCTTGAAGGTGTTGCCCGCGCCGTCGTTGGCTTCGAGCAGGTCTTTCGCGCGCGCGAAGTCCACGTCCACGTTGAAGTCTTTCTTGATCTCCTGCTTGATACCGGGGAGTGTCTCGATGAGTGAAAGCTCAAAGACGGACTGGGCGTTGTCCGTCACCGGGCCGTAGGAGTCCACGGCGATGGTCACCGGGCCCATTCCCAGGAAGCCGAAGGCCACCAGGCCGAAGGCGAAGACCGGCGCGGCAATCATCAGCGATTCCAGCCCCATCAGCGTGAGCAGGTAGCTGACGCCCATCAGGCCGACCATAGAAAGGCCGAGGTAATAGGCGGAAAAGTTTCCGGCCACGAGACCGGAAAGAATCCCCAGCGACGCGCCGCCTTCCTGCGCCGAGGTGACCACTTCCTTGACGTGGCGCGACTCGGTGGAGGTGAAGACCTTGACGAACTCGGGGATGATGGCGCCGGCGAGCGTGCCGCAGGAAATGATGCTGGCCAGCTTCCACCACTGGGATGCGTCGCCGAGGCTGGGGATGATCAGATAGGAGATGGCGTAGGTCAGAGCGACGGAAAGGATGGAAGTGATCCACACCAAAGAGGTAAGCGGGGCTTCGAAGTTCATCTGCTCGGCGTGCGCGTAGCGCGCGCGGGCGATGGCGTCGTTGATGAAGTAGGCTGCGGCGCTGGCCACCAGCATCACGATGCGCATCACGAAAATCCAAACCAGCAACTGCACCTGGACCACGGGATCCTTGACGGCCAGCACGATGAAGGAAATCAAGGCCACGCCGGTGACGCCGTAGGTTTCAAACCCATCGGCGCTGGGGCCCACCGAATCACCGGCGTTGTCGCCGGTGCAGTCGGCAATGACGCCGGGGTTGCGGGCGTCGTCTTCCTTGATCTTGAAGACGATTTTCATCAGGTCAGAGCCAATGTCGGCAATCTTGGTGAAGATGCCGCCGGCGATGCGCAGGGCAGCGGCGCCGAGCGATTCGCCGATGGCGAAGCCGATGAAGCACGGGCCGGCGTAGTCGCCGGGGATGAAGAGGAGAATGAACAGCATCATCAGCAGCTCGACGCTGATCAGCATCATCCCGATGCTCATCCCGGCTTCCAGCGGGATGTGGTAAATCGGGAATGGCTTTCCGCCCAGCCCTGCAAAGGCGGTGCGCGAGTTGGCGAACGTGTTGACGCGGATGCCGAACCAGGCCACGCCGTAGCTGCCGCCGATGCCGATGAGGCTGAACAGGAGAATGATGGCCACGCGCATGGGCTGAAACTTCAGCAGCACACCGAAATACAGAACAATCACGACGGCGATAAAGAGTTCGAGCAGCAGCAGGAACTTTCCCTGCGTGATCAGGTAGGTCTTGCAGGTCTCGTAGATGAGGTCGGAGATCTCGCGCATGGCGCGGTGCACGGGCAGATTTTTAAGCCGGTTGTAAATCACCATCCCAAACATGAGGCCGAAGATGCAGAACAGAATTCCGTACAGCAAGAGGTCGTGGCCGTTAACGCCGATGAACTGGACCTGAGACAGATCCGGCAGCTTGATGTTGGCCTCGCCGCCCTCGGCGGCCATCGCCGGTGCAGCCCCGAAAAAAGCCAGCAGGGCCAGGAAGCAGGCGGTCATGATCTTCGAGCTAGAAGCAGGCATCATTCATCCTCCGTTTGCGCAGCTATCCGAGTGTCCGGGTGTTGCCGGGCGCTTCCCCGGCAGATTGCCGGGACGTACCCGGCGAATAGGCAAAGGAATCTGCAAGGCGTGAAAATCGGCCACAGACAAAAAAGAAATTATAGCGGCACGGACAGCGGGCGTCAATGCGGGGACGCGGAGTCTGGTAAGATAGGCGCCATTTGAGGTGATGCAACGCGCTGAGCCCACCAGATTTACGCGCTGGAGCCAGAAAGTGTGCAGGCTGGGAGGTGCGGAGGCCGGGAGGCAAGCAGTCGGGGAGTCCGGATGAAACTACAGGCAATCAAAGAGTGGTTCTTGGCTCTGACGGGCGCGCTGGGCGGGCTGGGACTGTTTTTTGTCGCCTTCCTGGATTCCTCCGTGCTGACTTTTCCAGTGGCCAATGACCTGATCCTGATTCAGCTATCGGTCGAGAATCCGGCTCGGATGCCGTACTACGCGCTGATGACCACACTGGGCTCGATGGCAGGGTGCCTGTGGCTGTACTTCCTGGCAAAGAAAGGCGGCGAAGTGATGTTCCGCAGACGCGCCGGGCAACGAGCAGAGCGCGTACGCGGATGGGTGCAGAGGAACGCATTCTTGAGCATCGCGGTGCCGTCACTGTTGCCTCCGCCGATGCCGTTCAAGGTGTTTGTGCTGGCCGCGGGAGTATTCCAAGCGCCACTGCGGACCTTTGCCCTGGCGCTGCTGTTCGGGAGAGGCATCCGCTACTTCGGTGAAGGCTACCTGGCCGTGCGCTACGGGAACGATGCGGCGCGGTACTTGCAAGAGAATACGCTGCAATTCACCGCGATCGTGGTGGCGCTGCTGTTGGCGAGTTATGGGGTGACGAGGATGGTCTTCGGGCGGAAATCAGAAGAGAGCCCCTGAGGCACAGAGGGTGGAAGGTAGAAAGAAGAAATCGAAGTGTGAAATCAGTGTCAGCCCATCACGAAATCCCTTTTCACAAATCACAATGTCAGCGTCCGGGCTCGATCAGGAGCAATTCCTCACGCAGGACGCGGAGCTGGGAGTCGAGTTCCACGACAGCCAGAAAGCCGCCCGGCTGCCAAAGGCTGATGGAGTGACGCAGGTCGCGAAGCTCCACTCTCCAGCCCGCCTCGATCTTCTCCATGCGCGCAATGGGGAAGCGGGCGTGCGCCAGGAAGAGGGTCACGGCGTGGGTGGAACGCGCGGCGTCGAGTGCCGGGCCGGATTCCGGTTTGAAGTAGGTATTGCTCGCCTCCGGATCGAAAAAACTGCCGGGCTTGAGACTGACTTCGATTTCTTCGAGAGTGTTCTCCGTCTCGACCACCCCGCGCCACAGCAGCGGGGAAACCGGCGCCGGGAAAGCGCCCACGGCCCGGGGCAGGGCGTCGTGATACATCCGCGAGGCGAGAATTTCCATCGCGCGGTCCTGGAGGCGCCAGCGAACGCCCAGATAAAGAGCCACGGCCATCAGAGCCAGCACGGCCCCGCGCTGCGGGCCGCGCCGCGCCGGCCGCGCGCCGATTTCTTCGGTGATGAGGCGAAACAGGCCGGGCAAAAGCAAACCCAGCGCCAGAAAGACGAAAATCCAGGGATCAATGTGGGCGACGAAGTCGAGGGCGTAACGCGCGGGGCCCAGCGGCCACCAGGGGGAAATGCCGTCGCCGGATACACAATCCAGAAGCAGATGGACTCCCGCGGCGCTGACGCTCAAAAGAAAGGCGCGGACAAAGGACAGCGGGGCAGATTGGTTTCGCCGCGCCAACCAGCAAAATCCGGCGGCCACCATAGCAGCGAGGAGCAGGATGCCCGGAATCGAATGCGTGGGTCCGGCGCGGAATTGCAGGAACGCCGCGGGCCCGGCGAGCCAGGTAAAGCGGTCGAGGTCGGCGGTCACGCCGGCAACGAGCACCAGGAGCACTTCGCGACGCTGGGAGGCCAGGCCGGCGCGGGCCAGGGCGTAGGAGATGGCCGTGTGCGTGACGGGTTCCATCGGCGGAGAGACTAAGCCAAAAAGGGAGGAGTAAAAAGTAAAAAGTAAAAGGTAAGGACCTCAGAGTGGACAAATCGGAGGTCATCCACCGCCGCCGCTGGTCCAGGCAGGCGGCGCGAGGTTTGCGCAGGATGGGACGGCCAGGGTGAGGGCATCGGGGACGATGCTGAACTCTACGGGGATGGCCCCGATACATTCGCCGTCCACCTGAGCATAAATCTTGCCTGAGCCGGGCAGCGGTTCGACTCGCACCGATGACGTCTTCCAGAAATAGACATCTTTGCGCTCGCGCATCCGGCCGGTAAAGACAGCGGGGAACTGCGCAAGTTGCCGCCAGCGGCTGAGGCGCATCGCGGCCATGACTTCGAACGAATTGTCAAAAAGGCTGGCGCGGGTGGTGATCTGCACCGGCCCGCCGTAGTGTTTCGTGCGGCCTACAACCAGCACTGCGGCGTCGAGGGACAGCTCGGGAGAAGTTACGCGGAAGGCTGGGAAGCGGTAGGTGGCGGCCATTTTTGCGCCCTCCAGCCAATAGGCCAGGATGCCCAGGCTGCGCTTGGTTTCGACGTCCACGTTGTAGATCATTGCGCCGTCGGGCCCGGCGCCGCCAATGCAGATGAAGTAACGGGGCGGCTGTGACGAAGACGGGCACACGGCCAGGCCGAGGGCTATCCGGCGCAGGGTGCTGCTGGGAATCAACGCTGCGGCGCGGGGGATGTCCCAGGGCAGGGCCAATTCCTTGCCCAGCACGTTGGCGGTTCCCGATGGCAGCAGCGCCAGAGGAACCTTGCTACCAGCCAAGCCGTTCACGGCCTCGTTCAGCGTACCGTCGCCGCCGCTGAGGATAACCAGTTGCCGGTTCTGTGCGACGGCGCGGCGGGCCAGCTCGGTGGCGTGACCCGGGCCGGCGGTGGCCTGAAGCTCGACGTCCATACCGCCCGAGGCGGAAAGGCTTCGCCGGGCCATTTCCAGTAAATCCTGGCGCAGGGCTCGCCTGCGCCCGGATGTGGGGTTGTAGATAAGGACGGCGTCGCGGATGCCGGTAAGCATCGGTGTGTGCGAGCCCGCCGCGGCGGGCCGCTGCACGGGTGCCGCGAAAGTGCGCATTGTATAATAGCAGGGCGCATCCGCCGTCATCAGCGCCTCCGAGGACAAATTCCCGATGGCTAAGAGCAAGCCTGCTGCCAAAGCCGCTGCCCGCGAAGTCGGGGCGCTGCGCGAAAAGATCCGTCGCCACGAGCACCTCTACTACGTCCTCGACGCTCCGGAAATCAGCGACGCAAAATTTGACGCCCTGGTCAGCGAGCTGCGCGAGCTGGAGGCCGCCCACCCGGAGCTGGTGCCCCCGGATTCGCCCACCCAGCGGGTAGGCGGGCAGCCGCGGGAAGGTTTCGTTACCGTGAAGCACGCCCGGGCGATGCTCAGCCTGGACAACGCGCTGTCGTTCGAAGAGCTGGGGGAATTCGACCGCCGTGTGCGCGAAGGCGCCGGGCGGGACGCCATCGAATACGTGACGGAGCATAAGTTCGACGGGCTGAGCCTTTCCCTGCAATACGAGGACGGCATGCTGTCACGGGGGGTCACCCGCGGGGACGGCGCCACCGGAGAAGACGTGACGCCAAACGTCAAGACCATCCACTCCATCCCGCTACGCGTAAATGGAGACGCCCTCTGGCCGATGAAGCTCCCCAAAGATTTTGAGGTCCGTGGAGAGGTGCTGATGACGCGGGCGGCCTTCGAAGCCCTGAACCGCGAACAGGAAAAAACAGGGGGGAAACGATACGTCAATGCAAGGAACACGGCCGCAGGCTCCGTGCGTGTGTTGGACCCGGCCATTACGGCATCGCGCAGGTTGGAATTCTATGCATATCTGCTGCTCGCCGGCGGGCGCGTCCCTGTCAAGCGGCACGCAGACGCCCTGGCCGCGCTGCGGAAACTGAGATTCAAAACCTGCACGGATGCAGGAGTCTGCCGGGGCGTCGAGGAGGTGCAAAAGTATTGCGAAAGGTGGGAGGCGCAGCGGGAAAAGCTGCCCTATGAAATTGACGGCATCGTCGTGAAGGTCAATGAGACGGCGCTGCAAGCGGAGCTGGGGTTCACTGCGCGGGCGCCGCGGTGGGCAGTGGCGTACAAGTATCCGGCGCGGCAGGAGAGCACTGTGGTCAACGACATCATCGTCCAGGTGGGGCGAACGGGCGCGTTGACGCCGGTGGCCGTGCTGGAACCGGTGGCCGTGGGCGGGGTGACCATCAGCCGGGCCACACTGCACAACATGGACGAGGTCGAGCGGTTGGCCGTGCACGTCGGTGATACGGTGCTGGTTCAGCGCGCCGGCGAAGTGATACCGCAGGTCGTAAAGGTGCTGAAGGAAGGGAAACCGCGGCGGGCCTTCCGGATGCCGGAGAAATGCCCGGAATGCGGCAGCCGCATCCACAAGGCCGAGGAGGAAGTGGCCTACCGCTGCGTCAATGCGGGCTGCCCGGCCAAGAGGAAGGAATCGCTGCTGCACTTCGCCGGGCGTCACGCGATGAACATAGACGGGCTGGGCGAAAAAATCGTGGACCAATTCGTGGAGAGCGGGATGGTGAAGGATGTGGCTGATCTCTACGGCTTGAAGGCAGAGAAGGTGGCCGCGCTGGAGCGGATGGCGGCCAAATCGGCGCAGAATCTGATGGAGGAAATCGATGGAAGCAAGAAGAGCGGGCTAGCGCGGCTCATCTACGCGCTGGGCATCCGCTTTGTTGGCGAACGCACCGGCCAACTGCTGGCCGAGCATTTCAACTCGCTGGAAAAAGTGGCCGTGGCCAGCGAGGAAGAGCTGGCCGAAGTGCACGAGGTGGGTCCCAAAGTGGCGGCCAGTATCCGTGAATTCTTTTCCGAGCGCGCCAACCAGCGGCTGATCGAAAAATTGAAAGACGCCGGCGTGCAGGTGAAACAGGAGCGCGTCGCGGCGAAGAGCAACCGCCTCGGGGGGAAGACGTTTGTATTCACCGGGGAGCTGACCGGCTATAGCCGTGAACAGGCTGGAGCCTTGGTGACCAGCCACGGCGGAAAAGTGACCGCGTCGGTGAGCAAGAAGACAGACTATGTGGTCGTGGGGAACGCGCCGGGGTCGAAATACGAGAGGGCCAGAGCGCTGGGAGTGACCATCCTCGACGAGAGGGGATTTGGGAAGCTGCTGAAGGGGAGCTAGGCGGAGACAGTGCGACGCAGGGCGGATTCGGCGTCTGCGGGGGCAGACGCGGCGGGCAGAAGGCCAATGCGTCGCAGCAGGGCTTGCGAGCGCGGATCAGCCCACAAAGACTGAAACCCCGGGTCCACATTCAGGAAAACCAGCCAGCCGTTGCGCTCGGCGACGGCTTTATCCAGCCAGGTAAAGGCCTGGTCAGGCTCTCCCAGCCCGGCACAAAGCAAAGCCAGGTGATAGGAAGACACGTAGGAATTGCGAGCCCGAGAGGCCAGCTCGAAGAAAGTCTCGCGGGCCTCGCGGGTCAGCCCAGCGGCGGCCTGGGCAAAGCCGGTCTCGGCACGGTAGCGCCAGGGGCTCCCGCAGAAAATCTGCGCGGCCTCAAACTCGTGGATGGCTTCGTCGTAAACGCCTTTTCGCCAGTAGGCCCAGCCGCGCGCGGCGCGCAGGAGATGGAATTCCGGAGAGAGCTCCAGCATCTTGCGGCAAAGAGTGATGGCGGCGTCGGCAGCGCCGGCCAAGTACAGAAGCATGGCGGCATCGGCGGCGAGAGAGATCGAGAGCGGGTCGAGCTCCAGTGCGCGCTGGATGTGGGGCGGCGCGTCCGGGGCCCCGCCGCGGGAGATCAGGCAACCGGCCAGCCCGAGATAAGCAGAGGGGAGCGCAGTAGAGAGCTCGAGCGCATGCCGGAATCCATTGGCGGCCATCTCCAGGTGCCAGTCGTGATGGAAACGGGCGGCCGCCAAGGCGGCGTGGGCCTCGCCGAGGTGAGGATCGATTTGGAGCGCGCGCAGGGCGGCAATTTTCGCGCGGGGAAAAGCAGCGCGCGGGGGGATGACGTTGCAGAGGCCGAGAAGGTTGTACGTATCGGCGATGCCGACGTGGGCCTGGGCGCATTCGGCGTCGTCCTGGACGGCCTGCTCGAAAAGCGACATGGCCTTGCGGAGGCTCTGGTCTGTGCGCTTGTTGGAGAAAAACCGGGCCTTCAGGCAGGCCTCGTGGGCGTCGGTGGAAATCACCGCAGCGGAAGAAAGGCGCATCGGCCGGTTGGGGACAAGTTTTTCGAGCAGGGCGGCCGAGATCTGACGTGAGGCCTGATCCGCAAAGGCCAGGACATCTGTCAGCACGAATTCAAAGCTCTGCGCCCACACGTGGTGATCCCCGGCGGCATCGATCAGTTGGGAGGTGACCCGGGCGCGTTCGCCGGAAATCATCACCGTGCCTTCGACCACGGCCTCGACGCTGAGTTCGCGGGCGATCTCCGGCAGGGGCCTACGGACGCCGCGGTACTGCAAGACCGAGGTGCGCGAGGTTACCCGCAGCGGGCCGGCCTGGCTCAGCGCGGCGGTCAGCGCTTCGGTCAGCCCGTCCACGAGGTGGTCGTGGCGCGAATCGCCGGAGAGGTTTTCAAACGGCAGAACCGCCAGGGCGCGGATGCGCGCGGCTCTGGGGCGCCGCTCGCGGCGGGCCGCGCCTCGCGAGGGTGATTCCGGGGACAGGGCGTCCAGGTCGCGGCGGATACGCAGCAAATCAGCGCGCATCTCCGTAGCCGACTGGTAGCGCAGCCGGCGGTCTTTCTCCATCGCTTTCAGAATGAGGGCCTCCAGCGGCTCCGGCAAGTCGGGGTTGAGCCGGCCGGGAGAGACCGGATGCTTGTGCAGGATCTGGTCAAACAACGCCGCCGCTGTGCCGCCCTGGAAGGGGAGTCTTCCGGTGCTCAACTCGTAGAGGACGACGCCGAATGAAAAGAGGTCGGTGCGGAGGTCTTCCTCCTCGGCGAGGGCTTGCTCGGGAGACATATAGACAGCCGTACCCACAGCGGCGCCGGTGCTGGTGAGGTCTGAATCCGTCGTGTCGGTGGACGTGGCCGAGTGAGGTTTGCGCGCGGGGAGCAACTTGGCGAGGCCGAAGTCGAGGATCTTCACCTGGCCCGCGGGGGTCAGGAAAATGTTGGCGGGCTTGACGTCACGGTGAACGATGCGCTTGGCATGGGCCGCTTCCAGACCGTCGGCAACCTGCGAAGCAATGTCGAGCAATTCGGGCGCGCGTGTGCAGCCCTGCTGTATGCGGCACTTGAGTGTGCGCCCGTCGAGCAACTCCATCACGATGAAGGGCTGACCGTGGTCTTCGTCAATATCGAAGATGGTGGCAATGTGCGGGTGGTTCAGCGCCGAGGCATTGCGCGCTTCGCGGCGGAAGCGCTCCAGGGCCTGGCGGTCCTGGCAGAGGGCTTCGGGGAGAAACTTGAGAGCGACGCCGCGGCCCAGCTTGAGGTCTTCGGCGCGGTACACCACGCCCATTCCGCCGCCGCCAATTTTCTCACCTACGCGATAATGCGAAAATGTCCTGCCGTTCATGGGCTGGGCGCCCCTGTTACCTGAGGGCATCATAGGCCGGGATGGGCAGGGAAGCAAGATTACAAGTTCTGGAAAGCAGAGAGGCCAGTCCGCCGCACCCCAGGCCCGGAAAGTCGTATAATGAGAGCGGCGGGCGAGGCGGGCGATCGCCGTCCCGAGGAGCGCGGCGCAGCCGTTGCACATCGGGAGGGAGGAAAGTCCGGACTCCGAAGTCACCGGCGGGTGCAACGCATCCGCCGAGACGCAAGGGAAACGCGCCAGGTAACTCCTGGGGGCTGGGAGCAGTGGCTAAGGCGCAGGCCAAAAGCCGATGCTGCTGGTCACGGAAAGTGCCACAGAGAAAATACCGCCGACGCGAAGGAAACTGCGACCTGAATTCGGCAAAACCGGGCTCGGGTAATAGAAATTCCGTTCGCGCCTGGTAAGGGTGAAAAGGTGGGGTAAGAGCCCACCGCTCCGATGGCAACATTGGAGGCAAGGCAAACCCCGCGTGGAGCAAGGCCAAATAGGAGGGGAGGGCTGTCCCGGCCCGTTGTGGCGCAAGCCATGACCCGTCTCGCGCAAGCGCGGCGGGTACCAACCTTCGGGTAGGCCGCTGGATCCCGGCCGCAAGACCGGGACTAGAGGAATGATCGCTGCCCCGTGCTGGCCGTAAGGCAGGGCGCGGGGAACAGAATCCGGCTTACAGCCTTGCCCGCCACTTCAGTTTCTGAAAGACCTGACTGCCTCGCATTCCTCTGGCGCGAGATCCGATGCGCCTCCTAACTCAGCTTCATTCAGACTGGCGGCGACTTGGCAAATAACTGTTGCGGAGGAAACGTCCGGATTGGCAAAAATTAGAAGGCCACGGCGCCGCCGACGATCATTTTTTCGACTTTGAATTCCACCAGGACGCGAGTATCGGGCTCGTTATGGACAGGCCGGTGTGGGAGCGTGAAACTAAACCGCTTGTCCTGGGGTGTCACAATGGGCTGCTCCTCCACCAAGCGGGGGAAAACCAGCTGAAACTCTCCGGCGTTGGTGTTGCGATTGGGAGTGAAGGTAATGGGATCCACGTACTTGCCGTTGGCGCGGATAATGTGAGCCTCCTGTGGAACCGTGCCCTCGGGGAAGCCCTGCCAGAGGCGGTTCAGGTTGCGGTTATCTTCGACCACATTCGATCCGTAGGTGACGTGGACAATGACGCGGTCGGAGAAATCGGCGGCCAGGAATTGCTCGGCGCGGTCGTCGAAGTTTTTCTTCTGCTCGTCGGTCATCTTGTCGTACTTTGCAGCAAGCATCATCTGGCGAACCAGTCCCTTGCGGAGAGGTACCGCGGACCGGAGCTGAATGCGGTAGGTGACGGTGGGAATGTATTCGCGGCCGGAGTCCTGCTGCGAAATTCCCTGGCGACCGGACTCACGGAATTCCCCAGTAAATATCTGCTGTTTCGCCCAAGGGGAGTCCTCCAGCATCTTCTTGCATTCCTTTTCCGACCATTCGCGCCACGGCTTCTTGTCCCAAAACTCCTGAGCCGAGGCAGGCGTGGCGAAGAGAAAAGCCAGGGCGCCAGCAAGAAATGCGGCACGACGAATCATCGTAGATCCCTCCGTGTTGGCGTTCACCAACCCGTGAACAAGGAACAGTATAGCCGCAGCGGGTCGCTGTCTGTCAATCCGGCACGCGGCGGCTGCAGACGCCTTGACGGGGCAGGAGCGAAGTCCTAGCATTGAATGCAACGACTCCGCCCAGGGCCGCCAACCAGGAGGAAGACTTTGGGATTTCGATCCGATGTGTCCAGGGAAGCGAAATGGCGGGAACGTCGCCGGGGAGTGCGGCTGAACTCGACAGTCGTGGTGGCCGTGGACTGGACAGACGAAAGCGGCGCCGCGCATCACGCCGAGGCCAAGACGCGCATCGTCAACCCGAATGGTTGTATGGTCGTTCTGCCCTTTGACCTGCCCGTGGGGCAGAAAGTCCGGGTAACAAACCTTGGCAACAACGGGAGTTGCGACGCGGAAATCGTCTGGAAAGGGAACCACCGGGTGGAGGGCTGGGAGCTGGGAATCGAGCTGATCAAGCCGGAAATGGATTTCTGGGGCTTGGATCTTTAAGAAAGATTCGCCGCAGAGGCACAGAGGGCACAGAGACAGGGAAAGTGGAAATCAGAAATTAGGAAGCAGAACCCCTCCCGCCCAAGGTCAAGCCATCGAACCCGGGTCGGGCCTGGACCCACGCAATCGCAAAATTCTACCAGCAGGACTTCCGCGCGAGTGGTCGGCGGATTCCCAGAGATTCGCCGGCACGCGCAACGGCTCCCGGCTACCGGGCGGAGGCGGAGACGGGCACGCCGAGCGGGGTCAGCCAGCCGTGGCGGTCGGATTTTGTGCCGTTGACCACGGCGTAAAACTCTTCCTGGAGGCGCTTGGTGATGGGCCCGCGGGTGCCATTGCCGATGGTGATACGGTCAATCGAACGGACGGGTGCAACCTCGGTGGCCGTGCCGACGAGAAAGACTTCATCGGCGAGGTAAAGCATCTCGCGTGGGACCACCTGCTCTTCGAGCGGGATGCCCATTTCGCGGGCCAGCGTGACGATCGTGCTGCGCGTGATGCCGGGAAGAATGGATACGGAAAGCGGCGGCGTGATGAGCCTGCCGTCGCTGACCAGGAAGATGTTTTCTCCGGAACCCTCGCTGACACAGCCGTTGATGTCCAGCGCGATGCCTTCGACGTAGCCGTTGGTGATCGCCTCCATACGAATGAGCTGCGAGTTCATATAGTTCGCAGCGCTCTTAGCCATGGCCGGAAGGGTGTTCGGGGCCATGCGCGTCCAGGAGCTGACGCAGACGTCCACGCCCTTTTCAAAAGCCTCCGCGCCGAGATAGGCGCCCCATTCCCAGCACGCCATATAGACCTCGACCGGGCAGGGGAAGGGGTTCACGCCGGCCTCGCCGTAACCCCGCATCACGATGGGCTTCAGATAGCAGGCGTTCATCTTGTTGGCGCGGATGACTTCCACGCCGGCGTGGCAAAGCTCGTCCAGGGTGAACGGGATGGGCATACGGTAGATGTAAGCAGAGTTCAGCAGGCGCTGCATGTGTTCGCGCAGGCGGAAAACTGCCGGGCCCTGCGTGGTCTGGTAACAGCGGACGCCCTCAAAGACCGCCGAGCCGTAGCTGATGACGTGGGAGAGGACATGCACCTGGGCGTCGTCCCAGTTGAGAAACTTGCCGTTGTGCCAGATCTTCTCGGTCTTGTTGATGGGCATTCAACTCCTCCGCCCGGCCCGCGCCGGGGAGCAAGTAATTACCAATGACGAAGAGGGAAAAAGGGCGTCCGGCGAGATGCGGCCTGGGAAATGCGTGATGTCGCTGGTCAGCAAATACGGTGGGCCGGCGGCGCCCAAGTCTCCGCGGAGAAGTGGCGCGCCGAATCGCCCGAAAAGAATTATAGCACAGAGCCCGGGAAAGACAGTTCTTTGCGGGGCGTGGATGCGCCCGTGAGAATCCAAAATGGACGGTTCAGGGAATGGGAGATTCGAAAGGCGAGAATTGAAATTCGGAGATCTTCGGACCTCGCCCCCAACCTTTTTTCCCGGCCCCCGGCCATCAGCGAGCCTGGTCGGAGGCGGGGCGCTGGATTTGCTGGAACAACTCGTTGGCGGCCTGGCGGCGACGGCCCGTGGCGTTTTCGTAGATGCCCAGCAGAAGGAAGGGGATAACCGCAACCGCGGCCAGCAAGCGGGCGCGAGGGCGAATGGGCGCCTCCGGCTCCCAGCGGAACAGCTGGACGGAGATCACAAAAGCGGCTGCCGTTGCGACGCCAAGCACCACCAGTTCGGAGGTGATCCGACTGAGCGGCGCGTTGAGAAGCAAAGCCTGATGGAGCCCGGAGACCAGATACGTGGGGGGCAGAAAGGCGGCCACAGACTGCACGACGCGCGGAAGCAGCGGGAAAGGGAGCGTGGCGCCGGACAGAAAAAGGAACGACATCCAGATAACGTTATTGATGGCCTGGGTTTCCTGCATGGTGCTGGTCACGCTGGCGATGGTCAGTCCCAGCGCGGCGAAGGTGAATGTGCCCAGAGTGATGAGCAGCAGCACGCCCCACAGATTGCCGAAGTGCTCCATGCGGAAAAACCAGCGGGCGAAAATCAGCTCGAGCACAATGGTCGGGAGAACCAGAAAATAATTGGACAGCAGCCCCGAGGCCAGCAGCGCCCCGGCGCCCACGGGGGCCAGGCGGAATCGGCGCAGGATGCCCTGTTCGCGGAAAGTCACCAGTTGCATGCTGAGTCCCCAGAAGCTGCCCATCACGGTCAGCGCCAGCACGGGTGACAGCATATAGGAAACGGCCTGGGCCGAGCCGCGGCCGAAGATTCCCACGTACAAGAACATATAGGCCAGGGGCATGACCACGCTGAAGAAGATAAACACGCGGTTGCGCAGAGCCAGGCGCATGCGAAAGAGGGTGAGTGTCCAGATGTTTTTCATCGCGGCGGGGTCAGTCGCGCAAGCGGCGTCCCGTCAGCTCGATGAAGACATCTTCGAGCGACGGCGGGGAGATTTCCAGGCTCTGCAGCTCATTGCCGTGGATCTCGAGATATTTGACCAGCGCGACGATGGTCTGCGGCGGCCGCGTCGAGCGCAACACGAACGAGCCGTCGGCGCGAAGACATTCAGAAACGCCGTCGAGGCTCAGCAGTGTGGCCTCCGATTCGGGCTGCGAAAGACGGACCTCGATGCGCGTGGTGCCTGCAGAGCGGGCCTTCAGTTCGCGCGGAGAGCCCAGGGCAATCACCCGGCCGTGATCCAGAATCGCCACGCGGTCGCAGAGACGATCGGCCTCTTCGATGTAATGCGTGGTGAGCAGCAGGGTCTTTTTCTCAGTGCGCAGCTCTTCGACAATAGCGTAAATCTCGCGGCGGGCCTGGGGGTCAAGACCCGCGGTCGGCTCGTCAAGGAAAACCATCTGCGGCTGATGGGCCAGCGCGAGGGCCAGCGCCAGTCGCCGCTTCTGCCCGCCGGACAGGTCACCGTAGAATGCGGCGCGCTTTTCCTTCAATCCGAAACGCGCGAGCAGGGAATCCGAAGAGCCGCCACGGCCGTAAAAGCCCGCAAACAGTTGGAGCGCCTCGTGCACGCGAGTTTTTTCCGGGAGCGCAGTGGACTGCAGGACCGCGCCGATGCGCCGCTGGAATGCCGCTCCGCCGGTCTGCGGCTCAAAGCCGCACACGCACACCGAGCCGGAGTCGGCGGTGCGCAACCCTTCCAGGATTTCCACCGTGGAGGTCTTACCGGCGCCGTTGGGGCCCAGGAGGCCGAAGACTTCCCCTTCGGCAATCTCAAAGCTGACGCCGCGGATGGCTTCCACTGGACCGTAGGACTTCGTGAGGGAAGTGACCTGGACGATGGGAGCAGGCACCGGAGGATTGTAGCAGAGGCAGCGTGGCGGCGGGACATGTCCATCCGGGAAGAGAGATCGAAACTAAATCGTGGATTGTGTGATAGCAGATAAAAGTCTACGGTCGGCGCCGGTTTTTTCGATGCCTTCCAGGGAAATGAAAGGAATGGCGTGAGAGGTCCAGACGGAGATGGGAGACGAAGCTCACCCCTTCGGTTTCCAGGAGCTTGCGCTGCAGTGAAGCTTGCGGTTCTCGGATCAGCAGGCGGCCGCCGGCGCCAACGACTCGATGCCAGGGGATGCCCTGTCCGGAGGGGCAGGCAGCCATGGCCCGGCCAGCCGTGCGTGCGCCGCCGGGCAGGCGGAGCGCCCGGGCCAGTTGCCCGTAGGTTAAGACGCGCCCGCGAGGGATCTTTCGAACGAATTTGTAAACTGATCCCCAGGACATCGGCGGCGCCGGCAAGATTACAAGACCGAAACGCCACATCCTAGGCAAAAAGTGGAAAGGGCTGCCGGGCCGAATGGGGCCGGAACCCCCTGGTTTTGTGTGAAATCCGCGATTAATTTCCTCACAGCAGCGTAGTGCCGCGGTGGGCTGGGAGGCGGTGGAAATGGCCCTGGAAGGGTAGTACTAACGGTTCTATCTTATTGAAACCAGCAGACTATAGCGTGTTGCGGCGGGGTGGGGGATACTTGAATCGTAGTGGAAGTTGAACTCATCATCAAGAGCGAGATGGCTAAGGCATGAAGCCGCAAGGCCGATAAAAGTAGTCAGCGACAGGGAGATGGCCGGGCCGGAAGCAGGGGTTAGAGATAGGAAGCAACCGCGCAGAAAGCGGGGCCATCGAACTAGACAGGCGTAGTGGATAGAAAATACACTACGCCGCCAGGGACGCTCAGGAGCACAGCGATGGCATTTGTGCGACGCAAAGGCAACACGTATTACCTGGTGCACAATGTGCGCCGGTTGGGCAAGGTGAAACAACTGCACCTGGCCAAGCTCGGCGACTCCCCCCGGATCTCCGACGAAGTTATTCGCAAGGTCTCGCGCAGCTATCCGCTGCTGGACTTGGACTGGTCGCAATTGCGCGAAGCAGTCAGCGGCCGAGTCGAACTGTTTGACCTGCGCTCGGGTTATGCCCGCAAGCTCATCCATTCCCTCCGCGATTTAAACCTCAACCTGGCCGAGCTGGCGCCGCCGCTGCTGAAAGTGGCCGAAGCGCCGGAAACCGGCCGGGAAATGATCACGCAACTCAGGCTTCTTCAGTCCACGCTGGAAGTCAAGCTGAACCAGTTTGAGCAGGCCGATCGGTGGAGAGTGTCACTCGCGGACCGGAGTTTTCGCTAGGAGGGTAGCAAGATGAGCGCACCAGTCCTGAAACTGGACCCCACGAGACGCAGCAACGAGTCCATGGAGTTCGAGGGCTCGCTGCGGCGGAAGATCGTCGGCCAGGAAGACGCGCTGAACGCGCTGGTGGGGCTGTACCAGGTGTTCTGCGCGGGGCTGAACTCTCCGGGCCGTCCCGTGGGCAACCTTCTGTTCCTGGGGCCGACCGGGAGCGGGAAGACGCGCATCGTCGAAGCGGCCGCCGAAATCCTGTTTGGAGACGCCCGCGCCGTGATCAAAGTGGACTGCGCGGAATTCCAACACTCGCACGAGATTGCCAAGCTCATTGGGTCGCCGCCAGGCTATCTGGGCCACCGGGAAACGCATCCGCTGATCACCCAGGAGGCGTTGGCGCAGTACCACACCGAGAAGCTGAAGCTGAGCTTCCTGCTGTTTGACGAGATCGAGAAAGCGTCGGATGCACTGTGGCAATTGCTGCTGGGCATCCTGGACAAGGCCAACCTCACGCTGGGAGACAACCGGCGCGTGGACCTCTCGCAAACGATGATCATCCTGACGTCAAACCTTGGCGGGACAGAAATCACCGAAATGATGAGCGACCGGCTGGGATTCGTGCAGGCCTCCGACAGGCCTGCCGACCGGCTGGACGTCAAGATCGACCGCACGGCCGTGGAAGCGGCGAAACGGAAATTCTCGCCCGAGTTCATGAACCGCATCGACAAAGTGGTGGTGTTCCACCCGCTGCGGCAGAAGCAGCTCGAACAGATATTGGATATCGAGCTGGAAATGGTGCAGCAGCGCGTGCTGGACACCGCCAAGGGGCAGTTCGTGTTCCACTGCACGGAGAACTCCAAGCAGTTCCTGCTGCGCGAAGGCACGGATATGAAGTACGGGGCGCGGCACCTGAAGCGGGCCATCGAGCGCCACGTGGTCTATCCGCTGGCGAACCTGCTGGCCACCGACCAGATCCGCCTGGGCGACCTGCTGCGCATTGACTGGAACCAGGAACGCGACGAGCTGGTGTTCATCAAGGAATCGGAAGGCGTGGTGGTCCCGGTGCAGAGCCCGCTGCCGACCGTGTTCCGGCATGTGGCCTCGGCGACGGGCGGCAAGGCCGTGGAAGCGCCGCCGGCCATCGCCGCGCGCGAGACCAGCACATCCACGGCCATACCGCCTGCGGCACCTGCATCGGTACCTGCGCCGCGCCGACGCGCCGACCGGTAGTCGTTTCGGAGACTGGGGGTCTGAAGTCTGCCGTCCTGTGTGTGATGGCAGACCTTCAACCCCAGCCTGCCCTATCCGGCCTCGAAATTCAAAATTCCAACTTCAGTTAATCAACTCCATACGCGTAACTTCCAGCCGCCTGGATGGACTAACCCCGCGCGCGCGTCTATCATCTAACCGAACTGAAGGAGATTTGGTTCTGCCCGGTCCGAGGAGGCGGCGATGAGGGAAAGAGCACCACGCAGCAGGCAGGCACTGGCCGCGGTGATTGCGCTGGCCCTGGCGTTCGCGCCGACAGCGCAAGCGGATCGAACGAAGATGAAGCCCGGTGTGAATATGTTTTCCCCCGACGAGGAAATCGCGCTCGGGCAGAAGGTGGCGCAGGATGCCGAAGGCAAGCTGCCGATGTGGAATGACCGGCGCGTGGATGACTACCTGAACCGGCTGGGCAAACGACTGGCGGCGAAGGCCACGGGCCATCCCTATCCCTACCAGTTCAAGGGCGTGAACGACAAGAGCATCAACGCCTTTGCCCTGCCGGGCGGGTATATGTACGTCCACCGCGGGGTGATCGAAGCGGCCGACACAGAAGCGCAACTGGCCGGGGTGATGGCCCACGAAATCAGCCACGTGGCGCTGCGACATGGCACTAACCAGGCGACCAAGGCGATGGGCGCGCAGGTGGGATTGGGCGTGCTGGGGGCCCTCCTGGGCGGAGGTGCGGCAGGCGCCGCGGCGGGGCTGGTTGGCGGGTTCGCAGCGAACTCCGTATTGCTGAAGTTCTCGCGCGACGCCGAACGCCAGGCAGACATCCTGGGCACCCAAATACTTTACGACAACAACTATGACCCCCGGGCCATGGCCCAGTTTTTCGAAAAAATCCAGGCGGAAAGCAAAGGCGGACGGCCGCCGGAGTTTTTCAGCAGCCATCCGAACCCTGAAAACCGCATGGAAGGAGTGATGAACGAGATAGAAAAACTGGGAGGGCCCCCGCGCGGGTACAAGTCAAACTCCGAGGAATTCAAGGAGATCAAGAGATACGTGCAGTCGCTGCCGGCGGCTGGGAAGCGCGGCACAGGCGGAACCGACGGCGCGGCCGGGCGGCCCGAGCCGCCATCGGACCGCTTCCGCGAATTCCGGGGCCAGGGCTACCGGATCACCCATCCAGAGAATTGGCGCAGCTCAGGCCAGAGAAGTACGGCCGCGTTCGTCCCTGGCGGCAGTGTCGTGCAGGATGCGCAGGGGAACCAGTCGCTGGCGTACGGTGTGATGGTGAGCGTATTCGAGCCGCACAACGACCGGTACGGGCAGCTCACGCTGGAGGACGCCACAGACCAGTTGATCGAGGAGTTACGCCACGCGAACCCGAAAATGCGTGTGGCGCGGCGGCACGAACGCATCAAAATTGGCGGCGCACGGGCGCTCTCGACCTATCTCTCTAACGAGTCGCCGATCGGGGGACGCGAGACGGACTGGCTGATCACGGTGATGCGGCCGGAAGGGTTGCTGCACTTCATCTGCGTTGCACCGGACAAGGACTACGACGCCTACGAGCCGACGTATCAGGCGATGATGGATTCGGTGCGATTCCGTACCAAATAAGAAACCCACGCAGAGGCCAGGGAGAACACAGAGGGCACGGCGCCAGCTCAGGAGTACTTCTTCCCGCTGCTAATTGCGATAAACTCTGCGGGCCGGGGCGGCAGAAGCCCAGCCCGCCCGGTGAATCATTACCGAAGATCCGTAGGGAGGTGGCGTATGCGGGTGTCTGCGTCCAGAGTCTCTTCAGCCGTCGTTTTCTCTGCGACTGCCGCGCTGGCGGCAGGGGCGCAAACGCCGGGTCATAGGCATCATGAAGACCCACCGGCGAAATTCAGCCAGGCAGGGCCGAGCGGTCAACTGGCGCCGCGGCTGCAAAATCTGGGCAAGCACGTCTTCCCGGTGACAACGAAAACGGCGCGGGCGCAGCTCTTCATCAATCAGGGAGTCAATCTAGCGTATGGCTTCAATCACGCAGAGGCCGACCGCTCATTCAAGGAAGCCGCCAGGCTCGACCCCGACTGCGCGATGGCCTGGTGGGGACGGGCGCTGGTCTTCGGGCCGAACATCAACGCGCCGATGGCGCCGGAGGCTGAACCGGTGGCCCTCGGACTGATCAACAAAGCGATGGCCCTGCGCGCCAAAGCGTCGCTGAAAGAGCGCGGCTACATCGAGGCACTCGCCAAACGATACACCGGCGACGCTAAGGACCGCACTGCTGCGGACAAGGCGTACGCCGTGGCCATGCGCAAGCTGCACAAAACATTTCCCGCAGACCTGGACATGGCCACGCTTTTTGCTGAGGCGCTGATGGACCTGCGGCCATGGAACTACTGGCGGCGCGACGGCTCCGCGCATGAGGAGACGCCGGAGGTTTTGCGGGTCCTGGAAGCAGCGATGAAGAAAGACCCGCATCACGCCGGGGCCAACCATCTCTACATCCACCTGGTGGAATCCACCTGGTCGCCGGAACGCGCCGAAGGCGCAGCGGACCGCCTGCTGCCGGCTATGCCCGGAGCGGGTCACATGGTGCATATGCCGTCGCACATCTATATGCGCATCGGGAGATACACCGATGCCTCGAAGAGCAACCAGATGGCCATCGCCGCCGACGAGGACTACATCACACAGTGCCGCGCCCAGGGGATGTATCCGCTCGCCTATTATCCGCACAACATTCACTTCCTGTGGGCCGCGGCGACGATGGAAGGGCGCAGCCAGGAGGCCATCGAAGCGGCGCTGAAGACGGCGTCAAAGGTTCCCCTCGAACAGTTGTCCACCATTCCCCTGATGCAGATTTTTCTCGCCGCCCCGTGGTTTGCGCTAACGCGCTTCGGGAAATGGGAGGAAATTCTGAAAGAGCCGAAGATGCAAGAGGGGTATCCGTTCCTGACCGGAGTGCGCAACTACGCGCGCGGCGCGGCCTTCGCCGCGACGGGGAAGTTCGCCGAGGCGGAGAGCGAGCTGGCAGACCTTGCGAAGAGCTGGCAGGACGTCAAGGGCAATCCCACCGTGTCGTTTTCAGTCAATTCCGGCGAGGCCATCCTCGCTGTGGGGCGCGCAGTGCTGGCCGGAGAAATCGCCGCCCGCCGCGGCGATACCGATCGGGCCATTGCCCTGCTGCACGAGGCAGTGCTGCTCGAAGACGGACTTATCTACACCGAGCCGGCCGACTGGCATTATCCAGTGCGGCAGTCGCTGGGCGCTGTGCTGCTGGCGGCAGGCCGCGCGGCGGAAGCAGAGACCATCTACTGGGACGATTTGAGCCGCAACCGTGAAAATGGCTGGTCGTTGTTCGGACTGATGCAGGCGCTCAAGGCCCAGGAGAAAACCGACCAGGCCGCGGCCGTCGAAAAACGGTTCCAGAAAGCCTGGGCCACAGCGGACGTGAAGCTGACCGCGTCGAGATTCTAGAGGGCCGAGCCTAGTCCGCGGCTTCCGAGGAGGCGCGGGGTTTCCAGCGCAGGATGGGCTGCCGCGCGGCGCGGACTTCGTCGAGGCGGCCGACACGCGTGGTATGCGGAGCGGTCTTCACCAGCTGGGGATTCGTCGCGGCCTCTTCGGCAATGGCCTTCATCGCGTCCACGAACAGGTCGCATTCTTCGACGGACTCCGATTCCGTCGGCTCAATCATCAGCGCGCCGGGGACAATCAGCGGAAACGCTGTGGTGTAGGGGTGGAAGCCGTAGTCAATCAGGCGCTTGGCGATATCCATGGTGCTGACTCCGTTTTTTTTCTGGATGGCGTCGCTGAAAACCACCTCGTGCAATGTGGGAGATGAGTAGGGCAGGTCAAAAAAGCCTTCCAGTTTCTTCCGGATGTAATTGGCGTTGAGGACGGCGTCTTCTGTGGCCAGGCGTATGCCCGGCCCATAGGCCAGTGTGTAGGCCAGCGCGCGGACCAAGACGCCGAAATTTCCCGTATAGGCGCGGACGCGGCCCACCGACTTCGGCCGCGCGGAATCCAGCGCCAGAGTGCCATCGGCCTTTTCCACAACCACAGGCACGGGCAGATACGGCTCGAGCGTTTTTTTGCAGGCTACCGGACCGGCACCGGGCCCCCCGCCGCCGTGCGGCGTCGAAAAGGTCTTGTGCAGGTTCAGGTGCATCACGTCCACGCCGAAGTCGCCGGGGCGCGCGACGCCGGCCAGGGCGTTCATATTGGCCCCGTCCATGTAGAGCAAGGCGCCTTTGGAGTGCAGGATCTCGGCAATCTCCGCAATGCGTTCTTCAAATATTCCCAGGGTGTTTGGATTGGTGAGCATCAGGGCGGCGACATCTTCCGTGACCAGGTCACGGAGGCGGTCCACGTCGAGCATTCCGTGGGATTCGGAGCGGACGTTTTCCACCTGGTATCCGGCGATGACTGCCGTGGCCGGGTTGGTGCCGTGCGCCGAATCGGGAATGAGCACTTTTTTGCGCGGGTTGCCCTGGGCGGTGTGATGCGCGCGGATGAGCAGGAGCCCGGTCAGCTCGCCCTGAGCGCCGGCCATGGGCTGCAAGGTGACTACGTCCATTCCGGTAATTTCCGTGAGGCACCGCTCCAGGGTCTTCAGAATGCGCAGACAGCCCTGGGACAGCTCGACGGGCTGGGCGGGGTGCTCGGTGGCAATGCCGTCCAGGCGGGCGACGAACTCATTCACGCGGGGGTTATATTTCATCGTGCAGGAGCCCAGCGGATACATCCCCAGGTCAATCGCGTAGTTCCAGGTGGAAAGACGCGTGAAGTGGCGGACGACTTCAATTTCGCTGACTTCTGGCATCCCTTCGACGGAAGCGCGGCAAAGGGCCCCCAGCTCCCGCTGCGCATCCACGGCAGGGACATCCAGGGGGGGCAGCTCGAAGCCGCGTTTGCCCGGCGAGGATTTTTCGAAGATCAGATCCTCGGTCTGAATGGTGTGGCGAGCAGCCTTTTTGATTTTGTCGGTCATCGGATATCAATTCCGCTGCTACAGCGCCAGCCCGCAGGCTGGAACCTTCCGGCCGGCCTGAAGGCCGGCGCTACACCGGTTTCTCGAGAATCCTGCCCAGCGCGATGGCCAGGCGCTCGATCTCAGCACGCGCCGTTTTCTCCGTGACACACAACAGGCCGCACTTGGTCAGCTCGGGGTAGTGCGCGCCGAGCGGAAGTGGCCCGATGATTTTCTCGCGCAACAGGTCCTGGTTGATCATGCGGACCGAGCGCGGGAACTCGAGTGTGAACTCATTGAAATACGGGCCGGAGAAAGCGCGACGGACGCCCGGGAGTCTTTCCATCTCGGCGGCGGCGAACCTAGCCTTGGAAAGGTTTTGCGCGGCCATTTCGTGAATCCCATCCTTGCCCAGCAGGCAGAGATGGATGGTCGAAGCCAGGGCGAACAAGGCCTGATTGGTGCAGATGTTGGAGGTGGCTTTCTCACGGCGGATGTGCTGTTCGCGGGTGGCCAGGGTCAGAACAAAGCCGGCGTTGCCGCGCGAGTCCACGGTCTGGCCTGCCAGTCGTCCGGGCATCTGGCGGACGAATTTTTCGCGGGTGGCGATGACGCCGGCGAACGGCCCTCCGTAGCTGGGGGCAATCCCCAGTGCCTGAGCCTCCAGGGCCACGATGTCGGCCTCTGCGGGCGGCCGCACAATGCCGAGCGACACGCCCTCGGCGATACTGACAATAAGGAGCGCGCCCGCGGGGCGTGCGATTTCGGCGATCTGGGCCACAGGCTCGATGACGCCGAAGAAGTTCGGCGATTGGACGGCCACGCCGGCTACCCCTGCATCGAGCGCGGCGCGCAACGCATCGAGGTCGAGGGACCCGGCGGGGGTGAAAGGCAGCCCGGATATTTGCAGGCCCTCGGTGTGCGTGTAGGTGTCCAACACCTGGCGATACTCCGGGTGCACGGATCGCGCCACTAGCAGGTGGTGACGGCCGGTCAACCGCTCAGCCATCAGGGCGGCTTCGGGGAGGGCCGTGGAGCCGTCGTACATCGAGGCGTTGGCTACTTCCTGGCCGGTGAGCTGGCACATCAGAGTCTGAAACTCGAAGATGGCCTGCAGGTGACCCTGGCTGATTTCCGCCTGGTACGGAGTGTAGGAGGTGAGGAATTCGCCTCGCTGGATCAACGTATCGGCGACGACCGAGCGGTGGTGGTCATACACGCCCGCGCCGAGGAAGGAAGTGTACCCGCGGGAATTCTCGGCCGCGCGAGCGCGGAAGTACTCAATGATCTCCGCCTCAGAGAGCGGCCCTGGAAGATTCAGTGGCTTCTGCAAGCGATAGGTGGCGGGGACGGACTCAAACAACTGGTCGATGGAATGCACGCCGACGGCGTCGAGCATCCGGCGGCGCTCCGACTGGCTCTTCGGCAGATAGCGCATCAGTGCGCGGCGCTCTCTTCTTTTTCCGTGATGAAGGCCTGGTAGGCGGCGGCGTCCATCAGGTCTTTGGTCTGGTCGGGGTTGTTCACACGGACCTGAATGAGCCAGGCCGCACCGTGGGGGTCTGAGTTGATTTTTTCGGGGGCGGTGGCCAGCTCGCCGTTGGTTGCTGTGACCTCGCCGGTCACCGGGGAATAGATTTCGCTGACGGCCTTGACGGATTCGACGGTGCCCAATGATTTCCCCGCATAGACCTTGGAGCCGACCGCCGGAAGCTCGACGAAGACAACGTCGCCGAGCTCGTGCTGGGCGTAATCGGTGATGCCCACGGTGCCGGTGGCGCCGTCGAGTTTGATCCATTCGTGGTCTTTGGTGTAGCGGCGATCGCTCGGGTACATCGGGGCTCCTTGGATAACGCGGACCGCTATTTCGGCCGCTTGTAGAACGGCAAGGAGACGACGCGCGCAACCGCGCGGTGCGTCCGGATGCCAATGTGAATCTCCGTGCCTGGGGCGCTGCACTCACTGGACACCAGAGCCATCCCGATATTCTTCCTTAGAAACACAGATGGTGCGCCGGTGGTCACGCGCCCGATCTCGCGGTCGCCCGAAAAGGCGGCGCAGCCGTCGCGCGCGATCAGGCGGTCGACCATTTCGAAGCCGACCAGGACGCGCTTCAGTCCCTCGGACTTCTGCCGAGCGAGGGCATCGCGGCCGATGAAATCGCCTTTTTCCATTTTCACCATCCAGCCGAGGTTAGCCTCCCAGGCCGTGATGGTTTCATCGATTTCGTGGCCATAGAGGCACATCCCGGCCTCGAGGCGCAACGTGTTCCGCGCGCCGAGTCCGCAGGAAATCAATCCGTCGCCCTGCCCGGACTTCAGCAGAGCATTCCAGATTGTTTCGGAATGTTCAGGCGCGAAATAGAGCTCGAAGCCGTCTTCACCGGTGTAGCCGGTCCGCGCAATCAGGCTGTCCACGCCGCAGACCTGTCCGAAGGTGAACCGGTAGTAGCCAAGAGCGGCAACCGGTGTGGAGGTGAGCCGCTCGAGAATGGCCGTGGAACGCGGCCCTTGCAGCGCGAGCTGCGAATACTGCGCTCCGGCGTTCTCGACAGTGGCACCGGAGCTGCGGTGGCCGGAAATGTAGTTGAAATCGCGGTCCTGGTTGCCAGCATTGACACACAGAAAGTAATGCGCGTCGGCGAACTTGTGGACCAGGATGTCGTCCATAAATGCCCCGGCGGAATTCATCAGGCCGGAGTAGTGCGCCTGTCCGACCGCCAGCTTTGCGGCATCGTTGCAGGTGACTTTCTGGACCAGCTCCAGCGCGCCGGGGCCCTGGATGGAGATTTCGCCCATGTGGCTCACGTCGAACAGGCCGGCGGCGGTGCGCACGGCGGCGTGCTCGGCGACGATGCCCGAATACTCGACGGGCATATCCCATCCGCCGAAATCAACCATTCTGGCGCCCATCCGGCGATGGACACCGTGGAGGGCGGTCTTGCGCAATTCTGCGGTCGCGGGTGCGGACACGGTTGAATTCCAGCAGCGGCGAGAAGCACGGCAGAATAGCACGGGCCTCCGGGAGCGTCAAGAAATCCGCAGCACTGCACAATTGCGAGTGGATGCGGGTGATACTTGTCGGCGGACAAAGGCTGGCATATAGTGGGCGTGAGGATTGAATGCCCGGACTAGTCTGCATCCTTTGCGACATGCCACCGGAGAAGTGCGAGTGCGACCGGTATTGCTGCACCTGCAAGGGGACCGAGGGAATCGTGTTCTGCGCGGACGGGCAATACTACTGCCCCGATTGCCGCGAGGTCTGCGACATTCCCACGGCGGATACCATTGGACACTGAGCCGCGCTGGGTCATCTACGAATTCCCCCACGACGCGCGGCTGCTCTCCGCCGCAGCCGGCGCCGTGGCACATTTCGCCGAACGCGCAGGCATGACCCCCGCAGCCGGCAGCGAACTTGCCGTCGCCACGGAAGCCGCCTGCCGCGACACCTTTAAGCTGCTGGCCAGTAACAGCGAGGCCATCGAGTTGCGCGCGGAGAGCTTCTCCGATTCGGTCCAGGTGACCATTGCGCACCGCGGCGATGCAGCGCCCGCGGTCGGGCTGGACACCTTTGCGGGAGCGGAGGGAGAATCCGGCGGCGGGCTCACCGGTCTGGCGCTACTGGCCAATGTGGACCGCGTGCAGTATCAGAGCGAAGCGGGAGTATCGAAGATGGTCCTCATCAAGTACCTTGCCCGAAAGGCGTAGGGGCAGACTTTGCCGCAGGCGTACAGTGGACATCCAAGGCTGCAGGCTGAAACCAGGGACTGCAACTAACCACACAGAAATTCCACTAGGATTCACGAATCACATTTTAACGGCAAAGGTGTTGCGGCGGAGCAGGGAAGTCAGCAGCTCCTCGGAAACGGCGATGCGCACGTCCAGGCGATCGCCGGCGGCATTGATGCGCACGTCATCCAGCGCGCGGGCAAGGTCTGGATTGGTCTCAGACTCCTGCACCTTGCGGTAAAGCAAGCCGGCCTGAAGCAGGGCATTGAACAAATTGGCATCTTCGGTGGTGGCGCAAACGGTCTGGAAGCGCGCGTCCAGGCCGCGCTCGGCTTGGATGCTGATGATCATCGCGCGCATCTTGGCCACCAGGCGCGCTGCGTCGGGGAACTGCGCGGCCTCGGGAATCAACTGGTGGACGGCGATGCGCGTATACCCCTGGTCCAGCACAGCCCACACGGCGCTCTTTCCGTTGGCCTCCTCGATCAGGCGGAACAGCGTCTCGCTGCGCAGCAAGCTATCCTCGGCGCCGAAGCGGACCTCAATCAGCCGCTCGATCATGGCTCGGTGGCCGAAGACGGAAGTATTCGAGTCCAGGAATAGAAAGAAAATGTCCATAGGTCCGGTGCCGCCGCCGAACGCAAAAAGCGAGTAGCCGCGCACTTTTTCCACCGGCAACTTCTGGGATTTGAAAAATTCCTCGGCAACGGAGGGCTGAAACTGTCCCAGCGCCACCCCGACCAC
>Ga0247727_10005127_pt1 | contig 26953 bp, 24 predicted proteins | sample WisWelCaveWW1625_FD_202498 | JGI IMG/M metagenome (GOLD analysis project Ga0247727, IMG submission 202498) | Biofilm microbial communities from Wishing Well Cave, Virginia, United States - WW16-25 | ecosystem: Environmental > Aquatic > Deep subsurface > Groundwater > Cave microbial mat | place...
TGAGCGGAAGTAACGGCGCAGGCCGCGTGGGGCGTTTGGCCATTCTCCGCGTTCCCCCGTGAATCTCAATCTCTGTAGCGCGGACGAGCCATGGAGCTCAGGCACATTCCGGCGGTCCCAACCCGCAAAATCAAAGTTGACATGGTACTAGTCACAGGATGCGAACCGGCAACAAGACCATGGGGAGCTGGTCGAACTGCAGGCGGCGCTGCACGGCGTACGCGGTTTCATTGTGGAGTACTCGATACCACCAAGTCGATTGACGGAACACCAGTTGTCCAGCGAAAAAGATGCTCCTGGGGAAACGCAGACACACTTCCCGGCACAGGCGCTCGACCTCCGAGACGACGTCGGTTCCGATCACCATGTCGTAATCGGCGGCGAAGCTCAGGTGATTGCGGGCGAATTGAACATATTGCTCTAAATCCTGCCGGATGCGCTCGCGCAGTGCTTCGATCTCGTTCGCGCCCTTGAACACACCGGAATCGACGATGCCGGCCGAGATGAACATCACTTGGCGAAATTGCTTTGGGAAAACGCGCTCGATCTGGAGCAGCGTGTGAATGCCGAGGCCTCCGTAGCCGCCGACCAAGACGACGGCCGTCGGCTTCTCGGGATCCATTTCGAGGACCGGCGCAGCGGGGTCCCGCTTGACCGGGGCGGAAAGGATCGGTTCCAGCTCTTTGTTTAGCCGCTGGATCTTTGCGCCGACCATCCGGTAGTGCGCGCGGATCCAACACGCCAGAGCGACTACGGCGGAAGTCGTGAGCAGGGTGATCCACCCGCCCGCGCTGAACTTCTCGAAGACGGTGACGGTGAGGATGAGGAAACAAAGACTGAAAGTGAGCGCGTGCAGCGAGAGGGGACGTTTCCAGACGGGTTTTTCTTTGCGCGCGCGGATCCAGAAGCGGATCATCGCCAGGTTCGACATGGTGAATGTCAGGAACACGTTGATCGAATACATGACCACTAGTTGATGCACGTCGCCGCCCGTATAGAGCAGCGCGGCCATGGCGGCCCCTCCCATCAATCCAATGCCGTTGAGCATGGTCAGGCGCTCGGAGAGAGCCGAGAGCCGGTGCGGCAGCCACGAATCGATTGCCATGTTCGCCATGACGCGCGGGCCGTCGATGAAGCCGGCCTGAGCCGCAACGAAAAGCAGGGCGCCTTCAGAGATCAAAGTCAAGATGACGAAAGTCGGGCCAATCTCGATGCCTCCGATATGCCAGCCGCGCGCGAACTCCTTCGCCAGGCTCGCGTTCATCGGCTCCGCATCCGAGGGATGGATCCCGAGCAGCAGGTAGGCGAGTAGGATGCCTCCCGCCGTGAAGGCGAGAGACAGAGCCATGAGCGTCATGGTGCGCTTGCCCGTTTGAACGCGGGGTTCCCGCATGCTGGCGAGACCATTCGAAACCGCTTCGATGCCCGTGAAGGTGCCGCCTCCCAGCGAGTACGCGCGGGCAAACAGCAGAGCGACGCCGCCCCATCCCAACAGGGCGAGGTCTTGGTTCAGGCCGCCCTTGACTTCTCTGCCCACGGAATCGATCTCGCCAAGATGGGTTCCGAGCACACCCAGAATTAACACGGCGTGCGTAATCAAGAAGATGATGAAGATGGGTGTCAGGATCAACACCGATTCCTTGACTCCCCGCCAGTTCATAAGCATGAGCACGAGGACGATTGCCACGGCGCTTATCAGTTTGAACGGTTGCAGCGCCCCCGGAAAAAAGGCGAAAAGGGCGTTGATGCCGGCCGCGATGGAAATGGAGATCGTGAGCACGTAGTCGACGAGCAGCGCGGATCCGGAGACCACTCCTGCGTGCTCGCCGAGCAACTTGGACGTGACGACGTAGCCGCCGCCTCCCGTCGGGAACTGGTCGATGATGTGGCGGTAGGAAGCCGAGATGATGAAGACGGTCAAGGCGACCGCGAGCGCCAGGAAAACGGCCAGGTAGGTGTGTCCTTCCAGATGGCGGAAGGCCTCTTCCGGGCCGTAGGCGGAGGAGGAGAGTCCATCGGCGCCGAGGCCCACCCACGCGAAGAAGGCAACCAGCGAGATGTGCTGAAAAACGCGGGCGTCGCGGAGATCGCGCGGCGCGCCCAGTAGCCTCCGGATCAGAGACACACTTCCCCCATTCGCGACAGAATTTTATTTGGCGGATGGCACGGCATCGAACCGGGCACCGCGGGTCTGGAAGGGGGTATTCGGCTGAGGCTTTTCCCGCGACTTTTTCTGCATTGGGACCGACGGCGTGCCTGCGAGGTTCACTGGGCTGCAGCCCGAGGCGATAGTTTGCGGCCCTGGCGTCGCTCGAGAAGGAGCATGAAGGGCGAGGCGACGTAAACGGTCGAGTAGCTTCCCACCACGATTCCGATCGCCATGGCGGCGGAAAAACCACGCAGCTCGGGTCCACCCAGGAAAAGCAGAGCTAGGACGGCGAGGAGCGTTGCACCGGCGGTCAGAATCGTGCGCGAAAGCGTTTCGTTCACGCTCTGGTTGACGACGTCCGTGAGATCGGTGCTCGTGCGCTGTGCGCGTTTCTCGCGGATGCGGTCGTAGATCACAATGGTGTCGTTGATGCTGTAGCCGATGATGGTGAGCAGGGCCGCCACCACGTTCAAATCGAACTCCCAGCCGAGGATGACGAAAATTGCGGCCGTAAAGAGCACATCGTGTATCAGGGCGATGATCGCGCCGGGCGCGTAGGCGAGCGAGAAGCGGAACGCCACGTAAACGAAGACGAGTGCAAAGGCGATTAGCATGGAGAGTATGGCCGCTTGCCGCAGTTCGTCGCCCACGCGCGGTCCGACGAAATCAATGCTCTCCACCTGGGTGGGGCCGAAATTTTTGGAGAGTTCGTTTTCCAGCTTCGGCACGATCTCATACGATGCAATCTTCTCCACGGCTTGGAACTTCACCTGGAAGCGCCCCTCCGCGGGCTCGCCGAGGCGGGTTACGTTCGCTCCGGGAATGCCGATGCTGGCCAGTGCGGCACGCGTATCGTCTTCGCCGGCTTTCGTTCCTTCCTCAACGTGGACGATGACCTGGTAGCCCCCGGCGAAATCGACGCCGAGCTGAATTCCCCGCAGTGGAATGGCCGCGACTCCCGCGCCGATCAGAAGCAGTGAAAGGGCGGCGCACAAGCGCCAGCGGCCGACAAAGTCGATGCGTGTTCCGGGCGGGATAATCTGGAAAAAAGGCACGCGGCGCCCCCTCCCTGCGAGTGCTTAACCCGGATTATTCATGAAGCGCTACTGCGGCCGCGTATCTGCCCGATCTGACGAACGATATCGGCGTTCGGCTCCTCGACGTACTGTCCAGTACGCCTCCGGTGCCGAACGCCGATATCGTCCACCATTTCGGGCATCTTCACGGCCTCGCTACGACGCTTCATGAATAATCCGGGTTAAAGTGCCGCGCACTTTAGCACCGGCCAGCCCGTATTTCTCACCAAGCACCCCCCGTGAGAAAGGTGGGCTGCTGCTGCGTGTACAAAAGGGCTGTTGTGTCCGCCCCACCCTGATGAGAAAAGCGGGCTAGAAACGATCCTTCAGGGCGCGCAGGCGGCCGAGTTCCTCAGCGTTGGCGGCCCGCATGAAGGGGTTCAACCGGTGTTCGTCCGCGATGGTCGAAGGGATAGTCATCTCCTCCGGAGTGGCGGCGTGCCAGTCCGCCGCGCGCCGGGCGCGGAGCTGTTGCGCGCGCTCGAGGGCCGTCCGGACCTCCCGATTCTCCGGCTCTACGTGGGCGGCGAAGCGCAGGTTGTTTTCCGTGTACTCATGGCCGCAGTAGACTCGCGTGCGTTCGGGTAGGCGGCCGAGCTTTTGCGTCAGGGCTGTGAACATCATGTCGGGCGTGCCCTCGAACAGACGCCCGCAGCCGGCGGCGAAGAGCGTGTCGCCACAGAACACGGCGTCGGCAGAGGCAAAGTAGTAGGCGATGTGCCCCCGTGTATGGGCGGGGATGAAGAGCACACGCGCCGTGTGTTCTCCGACGGAGACGGTCGCACCTTCTTCCAGACCATGGCTGAAACCCGGCAAGCGTTGCGCGTCGGAGGTGTGTCCGAATACGGGAGCGCCGAAATGGCAGGCGAGTGCCGGATTAGCCAGCGAGTGGTCTGGGTGGTGATGGGTCGAGAGGATTTTGACAATGCGCGCTTTCGTCGCCTCCGCGCGCGCGAGCACGGGTTCTGCTTCGGGGGCGTCGATCACTGCGGCTTCCCGCGTTGCCTCGCAGATCAAAAGGTAAGTGTAGTTGTCGGAGAGGGTCGGGATGCGTTCGATGCGCAGGCCCATAACGCTAGGTAATGGAGAACAACGGGAGCTGGGCGCGCGTGCTCGGCGCAGCAGCCACCGGTATTTCTGGCTCTGGCGCCGGTGGCGCGCTCTTCGCAAGCGGTGGAACGGAGAGCGACGCCTCTGCGCGGTAAAAGGAGCTGGCCGGACAGCCTTCCCGATATTCGCACCACTGGCAGAGTGGGTTCGGCCGCGCGGCGAATTCCTCTTCGCGCTCGATGCTGTCGATCAGCTCGAGCGTGCGTTCGCGCAGGGCTTTCAGCTGGTCGGCGCTGCGCGTGGAGATACGCACCTCGCCGTAATAGAGGTAGTGCCACACCAGCCGCACGCCAGGTACCTCCGGAAAGCGCCTTTCGACGGCCAGTTGGTAGAGCGCCAGTTGGCGGTCTTCGTCCAAAACTTTCTGGGTCGGAATGCGCCGTGAGGTCTTGTAATCGTGAATTTCCAGCGCGCCGTCGGGTGCCCGCACCAGGCGGTCGACGAAGCCCTGGATCTGGTAGCGCCCGGCGTCGTCCAAGGTACAGGTCACGCGTTCTTCCACGGAGATCGTTTCATCGGCGTCGAAGGGATAGTTGCGGCGGTAGTGGTTGGCGAGGCAGCGCTCGCCGCCCTCGCGGTAGAAGGCGAGGGGCGTCTCGCTGCGCACGACACGCACGCGCTCGGGCGAGAAGTGCTCTTCCCACAGCTGCTGGTAGCGGTTCAGGACCGCCGGCAGGCTCGGAACCTGTCCGCGTCCGACGAAGAGCAAGAGGCGCTCGAGCACCTCATGCACGCGCTTGCCGACGAAGGCTTCCACGGATTCCCAGGCGGCCGGCACGCGTGCGACGTAGCGATAGTAAAACCGCCGCGGACAGTCTTCGAAACATGACAAGCGTGAATGACTGTAAATACCCACCACAAGCTCGCGGGCATTATAAGCGGGATGTGTGCTCCGCGTAAAGGCGACAGGCCTCTGCCAGAGCCGCGCGTTCCGAGGCGAAGCTGAGCCGGTGCGCGGCGCTTTCCGGTGGACACCAGTAGACGCGTTCCATTTCACCGTCCGCGGGAGCCGGCGTGCCCGCAACATATTCCATCAGGAAGAAATGGACGCGCTTTTCCACGCGGAAGCCGCGGGGATGCTCGAAGGCGTAATCGGTGGGCTGGAGCGCCGCGAGAATACGCGCTTCGAGGCCGGTCTCTTCCCGCACTTCGCGCAACGCGGCGGCTGCAAGGTTCTCGCCTTCCTCCGGATGTCCCTTTGGTAGACAGGTGGTGGGTTGCTGTGTGCGCCAATCGGTGCGCTCGGCGAGGGCGACGCGCAGACCCTCGGGTGCGCGCTGAAAGACGACGCCGCCAGCGGCGATCTCGCGGCGCGTGGTGGGGTTCTTGGGCGGCACGCCGCGAATCCATATCACTCCGCCCGCGTCGCCGCATGTCTAGCCCGCCTTTCTCAGCAAGCCGCTGCTGCGCGTCTGTGCATCTCCTCGGTCTTGCACGGCGGACCAAGGCCGGGGATGGGCTTCCGTTGCTCTGGGCCTGTGGCTCCGTCACAAGTGCGCACCGTTTCTCACGCTTCGAGGTGATTGCTTCGCAACGATCCCTTGGCCACGTAGGATTACCAGGCCCTCCGCAAGCGGAACCCATCCCCGGCCTTGGTCCGCCGTGCAAGACCGAGGAGATGCACAGACGCGCAGCAGCGGCTTGCTGAGAAAGGCGGGCTAGACTGCCGGCGTGAAGCCGGAGTTGTCCGAAAGCCTGATTGAAGAGGTGGTCGCGGCTTTGTCGAAGAGCGGCGGCGACGCCCTCTCCGTTGCAGCGGAGCAGGGATTTCCGGATCGCGAAGCGGTGATCGAATGGCTGAAGCGCGCCGTTCACTTGCTGCTCTTTGAACGCGATCCCGCCGCCCTGCGCCACAAGCTCTGGAGTTTGGGCGAAGGGTTGCTGCAATTGCTCGAACGGCTGCAGCCCCGCACGGAACGGACGCCGGTACAAATCGTTCAGCACTTTTTATCCCGTCTGCCCGCCGTCCGTGAAATTCTGGCCGAGGACGTTGCGGCGGCTTTCGAGGGCGACCCGGCGGCGGAGAGTCTGGCAGCCGTGCTGGTTACCTACCCTGCGATCCTGGCGATCGCTGTCTACCGCGTGGCGCACGAGTTCTACACCCTCGCTGTTCCGCTGCTGCCGCGCATGATGACGGAGTATGCTCACGGCGAGACGGGCATCGATATCAATCCCGGTGCGAAAATCGGCCGCCGTTTTTTCATCGATCACGGTACGGGCGTCGTCATCGGTGAAACCTGTGAGATCGGCGACGGCGTGCGTCTCTACCAGGGCGTGACCTTGGGCGCCCTCTCGCCGCGTCAGGGCCAGCGCATTCGCGGCCGCAAGCGCCATCCGACGATTCAGGACGGTGTTACGATTTATCCCGGCGCAACTATTTTGGGCGGGGAGACGGTGATCGGGTGCGCCAGCGTGATCGGAGGCAACGCCTGGATCACGGAATCCGTGCCTCCGGGTTCCAAGGTGGTTCCTGAGCCACCGCGCCAGTTGGTGGAGCGCCGCAGCGGCGAACTTCCGGAGTGTGATTCTCAGCAGCGTCTGTGGGAGATCTGATTCGATGTCCCGCCGCTTCTTTTTGGTTTTTTGGGGAAGCGGAGCCTTGCTGGTTGCTCTGTGGTTCGCAGCGTCACCCGCTGTGGCACAGAGCGCTGCGGGCGGCGGCTGGAGTTACGAATTTTGGCACGAGTTGATGAGTCCTTATTGTCCCGGGCGCACACTGGCGGATTGTCCCAGCAATCAAGCCGAAGAACTGCGCGGTTGGATCGTCGAGCAGGAAGCTGCCGGGCGCGACCGCGAGCAAGTGCGAGCTGAACTCTTCGCGCGCTTCGGGGACGTGTTGCGCGCCGCGCCGGCCGCGCGCGGCGTGGGCCTCGTCGCCTACGTGATTCCCGTGGTTGCCTTTATTGTCGGCGGCGCGTTGGCGGTTTTCTTTCTCAGGCGTCGCGCTGTGTCCCGTGCGCCGGCGGATACCGCGGTGGTTTCCGAACGCACGCTGGATCCTGAGCTCGAGCGCCTACTCGACCGCGAAATCGCCGACTCCGACGGCTAGATCGCATTTCTCACCAGATGCCAGAGCATTCCAAGCGCGGCACAGCTTCCGAGTAGCGGCAACATGCGAACGTGAAATCGGAGCGTCGCGATCGCCGCGCCTACGGTGATGACGCCGGCGGCTATGTCGAGTGTCGACCACTCGGGAATCTGCAAGAGAAGCGGGCCGACGCGCTGCTTCTCCACCGTTTCGAAGAGCGTGAGCAGCGAGAACCAGATCGTGAGGTTGAGCACTACTCCCACCACGGCGGTCGTGATTCCAGCCAGAGCGCCGCGCAGCGCGCGATTCTCGCGCAGGCGTTCGATGTAAGGAGCACCGAGGAAGATCCAGAGGAAACAAGGCACGTAGGTAACCCAGGTCGTGAGGACGGCGGCGAACACGCCCGCCAGCACCGGAGCCAGCTCTCCTGGATTGCGATAGGCGCCGAGGAATCCCACGAACTGCACCACTTGGATGAGCGGTCCGGGCGTCGTCTCCGCCATGCCGAGACCATCCAGCATCTCACCCGGCGCGAGCCAGCCGTAGACTTCCACCGCCTGTTGGGCCATGTACGCGAGCACGGCGTAGGCGCCGCCGAAGGTTACGACGGCGAGCTTGCTGAAGAAGAGAGCGATGCGGGTGAAGATGTCGTCGCTACCGCGAACCCATGCCAGTGCTGCGATCGGAATCCACCAGAGGCACAGGCACACGGCCGCCACGCGCAGGGTGCGGGCTGTAGTAGGGCGCGCGTGTTCGGGCACTTTGTGCTCGAGCACAGTATCGACGACTGCTCTACTGGCGCTTACTGCTTGCGGACGCGGACCGCCGAAAGCCTGCGGGACGAAGCGCGATCCCAGCCATCCGATCCAGCCGGCAGCGAACACGATCCACGGGAACGGCACTTCAAAAAAGAAGATCGCGCTGAAGGACAGCGCTGCGAGCCCCACCTGGATGGAGTGACCGAGGGCGCGGCGTCCGATGCGGAGTAGTGCTTCCAGGACCAAGACCACCACGGCCGGTTTGATTCCGAAGAAGAGGCCCTCGACGATGGGGAGCTTTCCGTAAGCCGCGTACAGCAGACTCAGGACGAGGATAGTGACGAAGCCCGGCAGGACGAAGAGGATGCCCGCCAACAAACCGCCCGCGGTGCGGTGGAGCAGCCAACCGATGTACGTCGCGAGCTGTTGCGCCTCGGGACCCGGCAGCAGCATGCAGTAGGAGAGCGCGTGGAGGAAGCGCTCCTCGCTCACCCAGCGCTTTTCTTCGACCAGAATCCGATGCATCACCGCGATCTGTCCGGCCGGTCCACCGAAGCTGTGCAGCGCTACACGCGTCCAGGTGCGGACCGCCTCCGCAAACGAGATGTCGTGGGATGCGGCCGGTGTTGCGGTTCTTCCGCTTTGATCCGACAAAATTTGGGCACTCCGGAGGTGGTGTTTGGAGAGGGCCGCAGCTCCTCGCAGGTTGTTTAGCTCGTCGCTGCGGCCCTCTCCAAACACCACCTCCGGAAGAGGAACGCGAATTTTCGTTAGGAATCGGAGCAGAACGTAGGCGTACACGGCGCGCGCAGCCAACCGCTGAATTTTTCCATGGCGAGTCCACCGGAGATGGCCAGGGCCGGGATCGAAGTTGCGATGAAGCGCGGGTCGAAATAGGTCAGGCAGGCGTAGAAGGCCAGGCTGAACACTCCGGGCAAAAGAAGCGCTGCGATCTCCCAGCGCCAGCGGCGCAGTGCGAATGCGAGCATGAATACCAAGCTGGGAGCTGTGATGACCCAGAAAAAATCACCGTTGATACCCCGGTAGAGGACGGGCAAGGTGATGAGGGTGTACCGCAGCGGTTGTTTCAGCATGTCGTGCAGGGATTCGTGGAAGACTTTGGCCTGCGCGCTTTGCCAGGAAAGCCCGGCTGCGACTTTTTCAGCGCGACGGGACTTCATGCTGTCCCAACCGCGGCGATAGAAACTTTCGAGATTCCACGCACCGTCGATCTTTTCGTGCAGGCGACGGAGTGCGGATTCAGGGAAGAGATTCAGGAGCGGTTGGCGCAACGGACGCGCAGCGCCGTCGGTCCAGTAGGCGAAGGCGGCGGCGTACTCGAGGGCGCTCATCCGGTTCATCTCCGCACGGATGGAGAGCAGGGCGGAGGGGCGGTGAAGCGAGGCGAGTCCTGGCGAACCGAAGCGCCAGAGGTTGCGCGCCATCCACGGCGCGAGCAGAGCCCCCGCGGCAACGGCGGTGAGCAGTGCGGCGCGCACGCGCCTCCAGCGCCGCCACTCCCTCACGAGCAGACCCGCGCAGACAAGAGGTACGAGGTAGAAGAAGATCGCCTTGGTCAGTGCGAGCAGGCCCAAGGCTACACCGACCATGAGAAACCAACGTGCCGCCCTTGTTTCAACAGCCCGCAACAGGCTGTAACCGAGCAGGGCTACCAGACTCACCGCCAGTGGCTCGGACCACGCCCCGGCGGCGTATTCCAAAAGCGGTGGATTGCAAGCGACGAAGGCGAAAGTGAGTAGTGCCCATAGCTTTTGTGCGAGCAAGCGCCGTGCGGCGAGCCACGTGCAGAACGCCGCGAGTACGTGCAGCGCGAAATTGAGGGAAACTGGACTGCGATAAACGTCCTCACACTCCGTGGAGTGCGCTGCGAGGCAGCGCAGCGCGTCGTGACGCAGGCGGCCGTCTGCAAGCATGAGCGCTGCCAGCAGGGCAGGGTAGAGCGGTTCGCGGTAGTTCGTGGGAAATGCAGCTTCCGCGCGCACATCCTTCGCCATGGAGAAACCGCGGTGGTGAACCAGGTGGTAGGCGATGGCCAGGTATTGGCGCTGGTCGCCGTCCGGCAGCGCGGCGAGGTCGTCGCGCTGCGCGAAGAGAGCGAACGCGACCGCTGCGATCGCGAGCAACCCCAACCCTTCGGCTTTCGAAGCTTTCACGTGTGTTCTCCAGCCTGCTCCACCCAGGGTATTCACCTGCGCCGCGGCAGTCACAGTTTAACTCGCGTTTCTCATCGAGCAGAACCGCAAGGCGAATCCATTTCTGCTTGCGCTCTATCGGCTTGGAAGATAAACTGCTTCTTGCATCGGCGTTACACTATTTCAAGGAGCACTGGTGACCATTTCTATGCTAGTGCTCGCGAAGGAGCCCGTCCTCATCATAAAGGCAGTTTGGTGTGAGGGTGCGGTGATGAGGAGGTTTTCATGCGCGGCGGTGTAAAGGTGCTCTCTCTCTCTCTCTCTCTCTCTGTGGCGATTTTTCTCGCGTGTGATCAAGGCGATTTGGGCAACACCAAGGCAGGTCAGATTGTTTACCGCGCCAACTACCTTCCGTGTGGGAAAGCGCTGCCGGTCGAGACCGAGCCGTTGGACCAAGATCCCTCCTACACATTTACAGGTTACGATAAGGATGACGCGCTTTCCTTATTGGATGCAGGTGCGCGGATGTTTGATGCGACCACTTGCCGGTTCACGGGGATGGATCCAGTGATTCAACCTTCAATGAGTTCATACGCTTATGCGTCGAATAATCCTATCAACTACGTGGACCCTGACGGGCGTGAGCCGGTGTCGATAACCGTGGGTGCAGCCTATCTTCTTTATCTCGGCATTGCTGCCACCGTTGCCACTGCAGTTCACGATCTAAGCAAAGGCAAGCAAAGTAGCCTGCGTATGGGTTGGAATGCTTTGCTAGGGCTAGGCAGTGCTTTTATCTCCGCCGTAGGTCCGTCCAATCGAACCGAAGTAATTCCTGTAAGCCCACCGTTGCCAGCTCTCGGGGGACATGGAAAAAAGTCCGTTCCAAAATTCCCAATGACGCTCACGGAGCCGATTGCAGGACCGTTTCCATCAACTCCACCGTTTAGCACGACCGATGCAGTCACTTTACCGAACACAACACAAATCATTCCATCAGAGTACGTACCGCCGTTTCAACTCTTGAGTACTAAAGAGATACAGGGTAAAGGAGGAGAGTTGCAAGCCCCCCCAATGGATCCACGCGTCCTTGCTCAGACCCGAGCTGAAGTTGCGAAGGAACTCAACCATCTCACAGATCAGTACCAGAAGATTGAAAAAGTGATCCGTGCGGACCTGGAGGGAAAAGGCATGGACAGCGACGCAATCAGAGATGCCCTGAGGAACAGCTACCGTCTTAAAACAATTCGAGAGAAAAGTAGAATCCTTCTAGGAAAATTATAATTTGTGAATAAGGTGGAAAGTGCATTTGCGAAGGCGAAGAAGAAGAGTCCATAGGACCAGGGATACGCAGAAAAAGGTAGTCGGAACGTAAAGATGCTTGCGGGTGCCGCGCGAGCCCGGTGGTGCTCTCGCAGGAGCGGATTCCAGTCATTTCAATGTTCCCGCAGGTGCCCCGCCAACGATTCGCCTGTGTCGATGGGAAACATTTCTTTCGCGAATAGAACTTCCCGTTATTTCACATTGAGCGCAGAGCGCCGCTATACTGGGCCGCCGTGAAGATCTACACGCGTCGGGGCGATCGCGGAGAGACGGACCTGTTCGGCGGCCAGCGGGTGGGGAAGGATGCCCTGCGCGTGGAAGCCTACGGCGCAGTGGACGAGTTGAATGCCGTGCTCGGCGTGGCGGCGGCCACGAGCTCTCAAGCCGAGCTGCGCGCGCTGTGCCACACGCTTCAGGCAACGCTCTTCTCGCTCGGGGCCACGCTCGCCACGCCGCAGGCGAAGAGCCGTGCCAAGGCCAAAATTCCAGAAGTGAGTGACGCGCACATCGAGGCTCTGGAACGGCACATCGATGCGGCTGAGACCGAGCTCGAGCCGCTCAAGAACTTCGTGCTCCCGGGTGGCACGCCGGCCGCGGCCGCCTTCCACTTGGCGCGCACGGTGTGCCGCCGCGCCGAGCGCCGCGCGGTGGCCTTGGCGCGGGAGGAAGACATCGGCGAAGCACCCGTGCGCTACTTAAACCGGCTTTCGGATCTTTTGTTCGTCCTGGCCCGTCTCGAGAACCGCCGCGCCGGCGTTGCCGATATCGAATGGAGCGGGCGCGGCGCCGATGTAGACGGCGGGGCGCGCGAGCTCGCGCTCGAGCCAGAGTCCGATTAGAAATCCCACCAGGAAGGCGCCGAGCAGGGCGAAGGCGACGGCGCGCAATCCGGTCAGGAGCGGGTTGCTTTGTTTTCTCGTGGACACAGGTGCTCCTCGATTTCGCGCGAAAGTTCGCTCAAAAGACCGAAGGTCGTGATGTCTCTTCCCGTCGCGTTGCGTTTTTCCACTTCCGCCGCACCACCCAGGCGTTCAAGGCCGAAGCTGCCGTAGCGCTGGCGCAGGTTGTCCACGATGAAAGCCGTGCGCCCGCGCCGACGGCGCGCGGCGAGCTCGCCGCTCTCGAGCAGGTGCGCGCGGTGCGCGTCGAGAGCCGCGCACAGTTTGTCGATGCCATGACCTTCGCGGGCGGAGACGAGCACGACGGGCGGTGTCCAGCCGTTTGCAAATGGTGCTGGCGCCGACAGACCCAAGCCGGCTTCCAGTTCACCGGCGGTGCGCCGCGCTGCTTCGCCGAGATCGGCTTTGTTGACGGCGAATAGATCCGGCAGTTCGAGCACGCCGGCCTTCATGAACTGCAGCGTATCGCCGGCGCCGGGTTGGGCGACGAAGAGCAAAGTGTCCGCGAGCTGTGCCACGTCGGCTTCGGATTGGCCGACGCCGACGGTTTCCACGAACACGTGGTCGAAGGCCGCCGCGAGCACCAGCACGCTCGCGCGCGCCGCGTCAGAGAGGCCGCCCAAGCGGTTGCGGGCGGCCATGGAGCGGATGAAGACGCCGGCATCGCGCGCGCCATTGCGCAACCGGAAGCGATCGCCGAGTAGCGCCCCACCGGAGCGCGGGCTCGAGGGATCGACGGCGATGACGCCGATGCTCTCGCCGCGTTGGCGCAGGGCGACGACCAGACGGTCAAGCAGGGTCGATTTGCCGGAACCCGGTGCGCCGGTTACGCCCACGCGTGCGGCACCGGGTGCCGGCAGTTCGCGCTCGAGGGTATCGAGGAGCAAGAGGGCGGCGGCGCGCTGCTCGGGGCGCTGGTCGTCGACGAGGTTCAGCGCCTCGGAGACGGCCGAGCGATCGCGCTCGAGCAGGCGGCGCGCGAGTTCAGCGAACAGCGCCGGACTCCGCGACCACGTCGACGATCTCGCCCATGATGCGGTTTAAGTCGAAATCCTTGGGCGTGTAGACGCGCCGCACGCCGGCGCGGCGCAACGCTTCGGCATCTTCTTCGGGAATGATGCCGCCGACGATCACGGGCAGGTCGGAGAGACCCTCGCGCTGTAAACCTGTGAGCACATCGCGCACGAGCACGCCGTGGGAACCGGAGAGAATCGAAAGCCCGATCACGTGCACACCCTCATCCCGCGCCGATTGCACGATCTCTTCCGGCGTCAGGCGGATGCCGTCGTAGACCACTTCCATGCCGGCGTCACGTGCTTTCACGGCAATTTGTTCGGCGCCGTTGCTGTGGCCGTCGAGGCCGGGCTTGCCCACCAGAATTTTGAGCCGCCGCCCCAAGGTTTTGGAGAGTGCTTCGACGCGCTGGCGCACACCGGCCAGATCCGGCGCGGCGTTCTCCCCGGCGCGCGCCACCACGCCCGTCGGCGCGCGGTATTCCCCGAAGCATTTGCGCAAGGTTTCGCTCCACTCTCCCGTCGTGACGCCCGCTTGGGCGGCGCGAATGGAGGCCGGCATGATGTTATCGCCGTTCGTCACGGCTTCCGAAAGATTTTTGAGAGCCGCGTCAACATCGGCGGCGTTGCGCTGGCCGCGGAAGGCGCGCAAGCGTTCGATCTGTTCGCGCTCGGCGGATTCATCGACCTTGAGGATAGATTGCTCGCCGCTCGTCAGAGGAGACGCTTCGCTTTCCGTATAGCAATTTACGCCGATCACCTTGAGCTCGCCGGCTTCGATGGCGCGCACGCGGCGCGTGTGGGATTCCACGAGCTGGCGCTTCATGTAAGCGTTTTCAACCGCTGCCACGGCGCCGCCCATGGCCAACACTTTCTCAAGCTCCGCACGCGCAGCCTGCTTCAGTTCGCGGGTTTTGGCGGCCACGACGTGTGAGCCGTCAAAGAGATCCTCGTATTCGAGCAGGTCGGTTTCAAAGGCCAGGATTTGTTGGATGCGCAGCGACCATTGTTGGTCCCAGGGCCGCGGCAGTCCCAGCGCTTCGTTCCAGGCCGGGAGTTGCAGCGCGCGGCAGCGGGCGCGCTTCGAGAACGTAACGCCGAGAGCCTCGAGCACGATGCGGATCACGTTGTTTTCGGGCTGCGCCTCGGTAAGGCCCAGGCTATTCACCTGCACGCCGTAGCGGAAGCGGCGCAACACTTCGTCTTCCACGCCGTAGCGCTCGTGCGTGAGTTCATCCCACAACTCCGCCAGCGCGCGGCACTTGCAGATCTCTTCCACAAAGCGGATGCCCGAGTTCAAGAAGAAGGAGATGCGGCCCACGATGCGCGGCATGGCGTCGGCGGGTACGTCCGCACGCGCGCGCACGGCGTCGAGCACCGCCACGGCCGTGGCCATGGCGTAGGCAATTTCCTGGACCGGTGTCGCACCGGCTTCCTGCAGGTGATAGGAGCAGACGTTGATGGGGTTCCACTTCGGGATCGCGTCAACGGTGTAGGCCACCATGTCGCTGATCAGTTTCAGCGAAGGCTCGGGCGGGAAGGCGTAGGTGCCGCGCGAGAGATACTCCTTGATGATGTCGTTCTGAGTGGTGCCCTGGAGTTGAGAGGCGGCTACGCCCTGGCGCTCTGCCGCCGCCGCGTAGAGAGCGAGCAGCCAGGCGGCCGTGGCGTTGATCGTCATGGAAGTGTTCATGCGATCGAGGGGGATGCCCTCGAAGAGCGCGCTCATGTCCTCGATGTGACAGATAGGTACGCCCACCTTGCCGACTTCGCCCCGCGCCAGCGGGTGATCCGAGTCGTAACCGGTCTGGGTCGGTAGATCGAAGGCCACAGAGAGCCCCGTCTGCCCTTTGGCGAGATTTTTGCGGTAGAGCTCGTTGCTCGCGCGAGCGGAGGAGTGGCCGGAGTAGGTACGAAACACCCAGGGTCGTTCGCGCTGCGCTTCGGCCATCTCGTACTCCCGGTTTTTCTGGCTCTGCGTGTTCGCTGATCGTTTTTCAATTCGGCAACTGCCTGAAAACCCTAGCGAAAGCTTGGACGTGCCGCCGCGGGTTCACTTTGCTCCGACAAAGTTCTGGCGTTCCGTCGAGTGCGCTCTGGTGGAGGGTCGGAGTTCCTCGCAGACAAAGGAGCAAGCGGAGGGTGGGGATGGATTTGCCTCCCGCAAATCCATCCCCACCCTCCTTCGTGACAGAGTGGTTTAGCTCGTCGCTGCGACTCTCCACCAGAGCGCGCCCGACGGAACGGATGGCGAATTTTCGAATCTCCGTAGAGAGCAATTGCGCTTCGGTCAAAACGCTGCTTTATCAACGCGAACGAGGGCCTTAACCCGCTTTTACCCCGTATTCTTCGCGTATTTCTCACCAAAACCTCGCGATGCGGCCCGCTGGGAAGCGCACAGGCTCTCGGCGCGAAGGACAAACCTGGCGACGGGAGGGTTTATGAGATGAGCTCTAAACTGCCGTCAGCTCGTGTGTGCTGCGCGAGATCAAGCGGAGGCTGAGACGGGATGTCCGAGTTCTTTTTTGGTTTGACGCCCGACGCCGTATTGCAGGCGGTGGGCGCGGTGGGACTTGCTCCGACAGGACACGTCAATCCGCTCACCTGCCTCGAGAACCGCGTCTACGATGTGCGGCTGGAAGACGAATCGCACGTGGTGGTCAAGTTCTACCGGCCCGAGCGTTGGTCGCGGGAGGCGATCCTCGCGGAACACCAATTCTTGACGGACCTGAGGGATGCAGAGATCCCCGTGTGCGCTCCGCTCGCCTTCCGTGGCGGCGCAACGCTGCACTGCCTGGGAGAATTCTTTTACGCGATCTGGCCGCGCACGGGCGGACGTTCGCCGGACGAACTGACCGACGACGTGTTGCCCATTCTCGGCCGCTTGCTCGCGCGCATTCACAACGTGGGTGCAGTGCGCGCGGCTCCGCAGCGGCCGCATCTGACGGCGGAGAGTTACGCCCTCGAACCTCTGGAGTTTCTGGAGACCCACGCCTTTTTTCCGCCGGAATGGGCGCACCGCTACCGCGTCGCCGTCCAGCAGCTCGCGGCAATCTATGGTGAGTGGTCCCGGGACGTGCCCGCCCACCGCATCCACGGCGATTGTCACCTCGGCAATCTGCTGCACGGGAGGGAGGGTTGGTTCTTCCTCGATTTCGACGATTTTCTGGTCGGGCCCGCCGTGCACGACTTGTGGATGCTGGTGCCGGGTCGCGACACCGAAGGAGAGCGCCAGCGCGCGCTGACCATCGAGGCCTATCGGGAGTTTCGCGATTTCGACGCGAGTTGGCTGCGCCTGGTGGAGCCGCTGCGCAGCCTGCGCTTCGTGCGCTACGCCGCTTGGCTCGCGCGCCGCTGGCAGGACCCGGCCTTTCCCGCGGCTTTTCCCCACTTCGGAACTTCCGCGTACTGGGAACAGGAGACGCTGGACCTCGAGGAGCAACTCGAGCGCCTGCTGCGCGGCGCCGATGCTTTGCCGGCGGGTGTAGCGCGCAGAGACGCCATCGCCGAGCCTGAACTCAGCAACAAGGATTTTTTCTGGGATCTGTAGAACCGGTTTTCTCACAGCCCGTACTGCTGCTTTAGCTCCGGGTCTTTTTCGGCCAGCAGTTTGGCCAGGTTGACCATCACTCGGCACTGCTTGACGGTGGCGTCGTCCTGCATCTTGCCGTCGAGCATGACGCAGCCGGTGCCGTCGCCCATCTCTTGCAGGACGCGCAGGGCCCACTTCACTTCGTCGACGGGCGGGCTGAAGACTTTGCGGGCGATCTCGATCTGCACCGGGTGCAGCGACCAGGCGCCCACGCAGCCCATGAGGAAAGCGTTGCGGAACTGGTCCTCGCAGGCCACGGTGTCGCGGATGTCGCCGAAGGGGCCGTAATAGGGCAGGATGCCGTTGGCCACACAGGCGTCCACCATACGCGCCATGGTGTAGTGCCACAAATCCTGCTGGGCCGAGGGGCGTTCGGCGTCGGGGTTTTGCGGATCCGGATCCGTGCGCACGACGTAGCCGGGGTGCCCGCCGCCGACGCGCGTGGTCTTCATGCGCCGCGAAGCAGCGAGGTCCGCGGGGCCGAGGGAGAGACCCTGCATGCGCGGGCTAGCGCCGGCGATCTCCTCGACGTTTGCCACGCCGAGGGCGGTCTCGAGGATGGCGTGGATGAGCAGCGGCCGTTTGAGTTCGTGCTTGGCCTCGAGTTGCGCCAGCAGGCGATCGACGTAGTGGATGTCCCAGGGACCTTCCACCTTGGGGATCATGACGACTTCGAGCTTGTGGCCGATTTCAGCGACGACGCGCAGCAGGTCGTCCAGGAACCAGGGGCTGTCGAGGCTGTTGACGCGGGTCCAGAGCTGGCAATCGCCGAAAGTGACGTCCCTGGCGATCTTCACCAGGCCTTCGCGGGCCTCAATCTTCTTGTCCGCCTGGACCGCGTCTTCCAAATTGCCGAGCAGCACGTCGCACTTCTGCGCCAGCTCGGGAACCTTCGACGCCATCTTGGGATTGCTGGGGTCGAAGAAGTGAATCATGCGCGACGGCTTGAATGGGATCTCCCGCAGTGGTTGCGGGGCGCCGATGGCGAGGGGCTGGAAGAAATCTTTGGCACTGCGCATGCTGAGACCTTTCTTTGAAGATTTTGTCGCCGCCGGAATATTAGCTCGAATGCTTCACGAAACGCGCGTCATGAGTCGTCTTGGCTCATCGTTCGTAGAGTTTGACCACCCGCACGCTGCCGGGCGGCGCGGCGTTGACGCATAAATCGCACAGCACGCACTCGTCGAGATTTTCTGCGACGACGCGCAGCGTTCCGTCCGACTTTTGGGCGAAGATCGCAACGGGACACACCTCCGTGAGCTGCTTGGCCAGCTCGGAATTTTGGGTGATCTGCGGGTCGACCTGCACGTCGATGAACATGCCTGCCACGTCTACGCTCCCTCCGCTAATTGCTTCCGGATCAGCGCGGGAATTTCCTCGATGCGTTCGACCACGCGGATACCCGCCTCCTGCATGCGCGCGATTTTTTCCGCCGTGGTATCGGCCTTGCCTTCGACGATGGTGCCGGCGTGGCCGAAGCGCATGCCCGGCATCTCGTCCATGAAGCGGCCGGCCATGAAGGCCACCACGGGGAGTCTCGAGCGATTTGTCGCCACCCAGTCCGCCAACTCCGCCTCCATGCGCCCGCCGGGTTCGGAATAAATGGCGATGGCCTTGGTCTCGGGGTCGGCCTCGAAGAGCGGCATCAGCTCGGCGTAGCTCGAACCGATGATGGCGTCGCCGCCGATGGAAACCGCCGTGGATTGTCCGAGCCCCGCGGCCGTGAGCGTGTTGGCGATCTCGGTGGTCATGCCGCCGGAGCGCGACATGACACCGATCGAACCCTTGCTGTAGGCCTTGCGCGTGTCGGCGGCCGGCCCGCCGATGCCGCCCATCTTGGCTTCGCCCGGCGAGATGATGCCGAGACAGTTCGGTCCGATAATGCGCGCGCCGCGCAATTCGGCCAGCTCCACCATCTGCGCCACCTCTTGGCGCGGGATGCGCTCCGTGACGATGACGATGAGTCGGATGCCGTTCTCAATGGCTTCGAAGACGGCGTCCTTGACGAAGGCCGGCGGTACGCATACGACGGAACCGTCGACGCGCGTCTTTTGCGTGATGTCTCGCACGCAGTCATAGACAGGGACGCCGTAGACTTCGCGGCCGGCGCGCCCGGGCGTGACGCCGCCCACGATCTGTGCGCCGTAGGCAAGATTTTCTCGGGTCAGGTTCACGGCTTCGCGGCCGGTGATGCCCTGGACGATGAAGGTCGTGTCTTTGGAAATCAGGATCGACATGGGGATGAGCCTTTGGAAGTTAGGATCGCGATAGGGAAGAGAGTGGAGAGCGGAATCGACATATTCGCTCAGCCTTGAATCTTGGCGACGGCGCGGCCCGCGGCCTCGTACATGGAGACCGAGCGGTCGCAGTATTCCACACCGTATTTCTTGAGGATCTTGAAGCCTTCCTCCTCCCATGATCCGGGGATGCGGAAGATGGCGATGGTCTGTGCGGGATCGCGCCCGGATTCCACGCAGCCCTTGACGACGCCTCGGGCGACAATGTCGACCCGCGTGTTGGAGACGACGTTCATCATCACGGCGATTTTTGCGACGCCCGGCTTGCTGAGTACCAGTTTGGTGAGCTCGCAGGTCTTTTTCACGCTGGGATTGCCGCCGATCTCGCAATAGTTGGCGGGCTTGCCGCCGTGCTTGCGCACGGCGTCGAAGAGCGTGAGCGAGCCGCCGCCGGCGCCGATCACGAGCCCCAGGTTGCCGTCGAATTCGACCACGTTGCCCGCCACGCCGCGGTGATCGGATTTGTCTACCTCCGCGCCGCGGATCTCAAATTCCGTCGGCGGGCGGGCCTGACGGGTTTCCTCGGGCTGGATGCCGAGTTCTTCGAGGAGTTTTTTGTGTTTGTCGCGCGCCTCGGCCTCCATGTCCACATGGCCGTCGAGAGCGATGAAGCTGCCATCGGCGAGTTTGGCGAGCGGGTTGATCTCCGCCAGCGTGAGGTCGTAGCGCAGAAAAATCTCCACCAGTTTGCTGATGATCGGTGTCAGACGGGTGAGGTCGCCGCCCGTGACGCGCGTGGCGCCAATGGCTTCCTTGGCCAGGCGCGGCGTGAAGGGGAAAAGCGTCGAGAGGTGAACTTTCGCGACGTGCTCGGGATGCTTTTCGGCGACTTCTTCAATATCGATGCCGCCCATGTCGCTGAAAATGAGCACCGGGCGCTTGCGGCGGCCGTCCCAAGTTACCGCGGCGTAGTACTCCTGCGCGACGGGTTTCTTTTCTTCCACGAGAATTGCGCGCGCGCTTTCGCCGCGCACGCGGATGGGCAGTATGGCTTCGAAGTACTTCGCTGCTTCTTCAGGCGTATCGGCGAATTTCACGGCGCCCGCCTTCATGCGGCCGCCTGAGAGTACTTGGCTCTTTAACACCACTGGTCCGCCGAGTTCTTGGGCCGCCCGGCGGGCTGCCTCGGCTGAGTTCACGACAGTGCGCCGGCCGAGAGGAACGCCGTGGCGCTCGAACAGGGCCTTCGATTCGTATTCGTAAAAGCGCATGCGGGGGGCTCCGGTGAGTTTTTCGCTCGCGCTGGCGTGCTTCCGCAAACCTGCGCGGTCCGGCGGCGCGCCTGACGAGAAATGCGGGCTAAGCGCGCGCAAGCTAACGAGATTTTCGTCTTGGGTCAAGCCACTTCGCAGCTGCCGGTGCGGCGTGCGTTCGCTCGCGCCGGGGCGGCGCGGCGGGTAAGCTCGGGCGGACACGTTGAAGAGGCGAAAATCGGCCGAACGACAAAGGAGGCGGGAGTGATGTCAACAACCATGAAGGAGATTGTCGAAGCGATCGAGGCGCGGGCCGGCGCGGATGTGATTCAAGGGCTGGAACTTCCGAAGACCTGCCGCGCGGTCACCACCCACAAGGCGGACGTCGAGATGTTTGCAGGTATGCCGTCCGCGCAAAAGGATCCGCGCAAATCCCTGCACATCGACGAAGTGCCGCTGCCCGCGCTGGGTCCCGGTGAGGCCTACGTCGCCGTGATGGCCTCGGCCATCAACTTCAACACCGTTTGGACATCGATCTTCGAGCCGCTGCCGACTTTCGCTTTTCTCGAGCGCAATGGAAAACGCAGCGAGCTCTGGAAGCGCCACGATCTGCCCTATCACATCGTCGGCAGCGACGCTTCGGGAGTGGTGCTGCGCGTGGGGCCGGGTGTTTCGAAGTGGAAGCCGGGCGACCGCGTGGTGATTCATTGCAACGACGTCGACCTTGAGGAACCCGAGGGCCACGACGACGCCATGTTGGATCCGAACCAGATGATCTGGGGTTTCGAGACGAACTTCGGCGGCCTGGCCGAGATCGCCACGGTTAAATCCAATCAGCTGATGCCCAAGCCGGAACACTTGACGTGGGAAGAGGCGGCCTGCAACGGCCTCGTCAATTCCACGGCCTATCGCCAGCTCGTGTCCAAAAACGGTGCGGGTATGAAGCAGGGCGACAACGTGTTGATCTGGGGAGCGTCCGGCGGCCTCGGCGGTTACGCCACTCAGTACGCGTTAAACGGCGGCGCCTTTCCCGTCGGCGTGGTTTCCAGTGAGCACCGCGTTGAAATCGTGCGCGCGCTCGGCTGTCCGCGCGTGATCGACCGCAGGGCCGAGGGCTACCAGTTCTGGGAAGGTGACAAGATCCACTGGAAAGAGATCCGCCGTTTCGGCAAGAAAATTCGCGAACTCACGGGCGGCGAAGATCCCGACATCGTTTACGAGCACCCCGGCCGCCAGACCTTTGCGGCCAGCGTATTCGTGGCGCGGCGCGGCGGCGTGATCGTCACCTGTGCCTCCACCAGCGGCTACGAACACGTCTACGACAACCGCTACTTGTGGATGCACTTGAAGCGCATCATCGGCTCCCACTTCGCCAACTACCGCGAGGCCTGGGAGGCCAACCGCCTGATCTGCAAAGGCGCGATCCACCCGACGCTCTCGCGCAGCTTTCCCCTCGAGCAGACGGGTGAAGCCGCGTGGCAGGTGCACCAAAATCTCCACGACGGCAAGATTGGTGTCCTGTGCCTGGCGCCGAGCGAGGGCTTGGGCGTGCTGAACTCCGAGTTGCGCGAGCGGTACATCGACCGCATCGAACTTTACAAACGCCTGGGCGCGGTGCGCTGAACGGACACAGGCGCGTATTTCATAAACTGGCCCATTCTCAAAGTTAGACGGGCAGGGCCAAAACGTGCGGCCAGGCGGCTCAACAGCAACTGTTTTAAAAACAGTCGCGCGGGGTCCGGAAAAGGGAGAACACGATGCGTGTCAAAGAGGTCAACTCTGGACGCCGCCGTGTATTCCTGATTGCGAGCGTTTTCGCTTGCGCAATTGCTGTATTTGCACTGTTTCGTCCCGAAGATGCGTTGGTTCGCGTGCAGCGCTGGAACGGGGATGCTGCGCGCAGAGAAGCACCTGCACGTAGCCAGGTTTCTGTTCGCAGCGAGGCACCTGCACGCCGGGTGATTCTCATTTCGATCGATGGGTTTGCGGCGCGTTTGCTTGAGCGCGCCGAGCTGCCGGCTATCCGTCGACTCATGGCCGAGGGTGTGGCCGCGGAGCGCGCCGTCACGGTCCTGCCCAGCAAGACGCTGCCGGCTCACGCGAGTATGCTTTCCGGTGTGCCGCCGAGTGAGCACGGCATCACGAGCAACCAATACGATCCGCAACTCAAGTGGGAACAGAGAAATCTCTACACCTTGTGCCGCGAGCACGCTCTGCGCTGCGGCCTTTTCGGTGCCAAGGACAAGTTGCTCGTGCTCGTCGAGAACGAACCCGGTTGCGAACAGTACGAGATTCACGAGTCGGCGGCCGACGTTTTCAAAGCGGCTGCCGCATACATCAAAGACCGCGATCCCGATTTCGTGATGATTCACTTAGCCGAAGTCGACTTGGTGGGACACGACATCGGTTGGGACAGCCCTAAACAGGTACGGGCTCTCAAGAAGATCGACCGCCTGCTCGGCAAGTTTCTGCCGCGGCTGCAGGCTGCGAGCGAGCGGCCGCTCGCCGTGATTCTCACCGCGGACCACGGCGGCCACGGAAAGAATCACGGCACTGATTCACCCGAGGACATGCGGATTCCGTGGATCTTATGGGGGGCGAAGTTGGCAGGGCGCACGAAGATCGAGCAGTTTTCACTCGCAGAAACGGCTCCGATCATCCGCGAACTACTGGAAGTTGTGGAATAACTCAGCCATAATGACTTCGCCGCTTGACGGCGAGGTCGCGCTCGAGCTCGAAGATCGGGACTTTCTTCCAGCCTTCAGGTGCGCCTTCGTTCTTTTCACCTTCCGCCCGCACGAATTTGTGGCCGAGCAGGCGTGTCTCGACAAGGCCTACGTCAGGGCGCTGCGGGTAGTCGCGCCTGCCCAGAATTTCCGTGGCCGCGAAGACGGTGTCGCCGGCGAAGAGCGGTGCGGTGTGGCGCCCCGTTTTGTAAACGACGTCGGCCAGGGCGTTGTCGCCGACGTCGGGGCAAGAGAGGCCGAGGCACAGCACGAAGGGAATGCCGCCGAAGACGATGAGCTGTCCGCCGACGTACTGCTCGGGGTTCCAGTCGATCATGGTCTGGTTGCAGTGCACCTGGCTCGTATTGTCGAGCACAGCGGTCAGATGGATGTGTTCCTGCGTGATGGTGCGCCCGCGCGAGTGCTCGATGCGCGTGCCCGGTTCGAGGTCTTCGAAGTAGCTGTCGAGGCTCGAGAGGTGAGCCAGTGCTTTGTAATCTCGCGCTGGGTCGTGAGCGGGTAGCCAGAGCGGGCAACTGATGTTGTCCGCTGCGATTTCGCCGACGTGCGCCTCCGCTTTCTCATCCTGTTTCCACACTTGGACTTTGCGCTGCCAGGTGAGCGCGACGGCTTCGTTCGGACTTCCGATGTTCTTGCGCGCCGTGGACTGTACGTGGACGATGCCCAGGTTCGGCCGGCTGCTCGAGGTGCGCACGCCGAGCACTTTGGTTTCGACCTCGAGCGTGTCGCCGACGTAGACGGGGGCGCCGAAGCGCATGTCGATGTACTCGAGGTTGGCGCGCGCATTCTCCGAGACGTCCTCAACGGTTTGGCTGAAGGCGACGAGCATCACCAGGCCGGGCGGGCACACCAGGTCCTCGAAACCGTAGGTCCGCGCGTAGCGCGCGTTCTTAGCCAACGGGTTGGTCGTCATCGCGAATTCGGTGAAGGTGGTGAAAATTCCCTCGGTGACGGTCTTGCCGCCCTTGTGGCGGAAGATCTGACCGGGCTCGAAATCTTCCAGGAAGTGACCGGTTTTCTTATGAATAGGGCGGAAGGCTTCGCTCACGTGATTCGCTCCTTGATGAGGGGCAAAAGATTAGCAAGCGACCCCGCCAATCCGCATTTCTCACCGCTGCGCGCTGAGACGCTGCGCAGATTTGCGGCCGCAGTAGTAGAGCCCTGGTTGGGAATGCGAGCTGATCTCTATTGCGCGCGGGAGCGCAACGGACACGCTTCTCTGAGCAGGCAGCGCTCCGGCTGTTCGCGCCGGCACGCCGCAGCGCCGAGCTGTTCCAGTGCCGCTTCCACGTCGGCGAAATCCAGTGCCGCTTCTTCATCGCTGCCATTCAGCGCGTTCTCCTCACGCAACCACAGCGCGCGCAGCGCGGCGGGTTCGCCCTCGAGGTCTTCGTGCGCGCGCAAAAAACCCAGGTGTACGGCCGCGGCGCGCGCGTCTTCGGAGAGCGGGACTTCGCGCGCTGTGGGCCACGCATCGCGCAGCGGGCGCAGAAAGCGCAGGATGCTGCGGGGTCCGATGCCGGGCGCGAGCTTAAGCAGGCGCCGCGCGAGGTCGTCGAGATCTTCCGCGCCGCGTGCGAGGGTCGAGAGCGATCCATCCGCTCGCTCCATCAGCGTCCGCGCGGCGCGCAGCAAGCGCGGGGCCGCCTCTTCTGGGCGGTGCGCGCCGCAGCGATGCAGAACTTCGGCGAGTGCCTGCGGTGATTCACCGGCGAGTGCGGCGGGCTGTGCGCGGCCGCTATCGCGCAGGGTGGTCACGGTTTTTTCCACGACCGCGCGCGGTGTCCGCCGGCTCCCGATGGAGCTGGCAACGAACCACAACCACAGGTGGATATCGTTTGCAAAGAGCGGCTGGAGCCGGAGTGCCCGCACGGGATGGGGGCCGAAACGCTCGCACAGGGAGCGCAGAGAGAGGGCTGCGGAGTGCGCCTGGCTAGGCCGCATTTCTTACCCGAGCACGGCCGCAACCGCGACTTGGTGAACCTAGGAGACTGACCCAAGCTGGGCCGCAGCACCCCATCTTAGCCCGGATTATTCATGAAGCGCCTACTGCGACTACCTATCTGCTCGATCTGGTGAACGATTTCAGCGTTTGTCTCCTCGACGTACTGGGAAGTCAGCCTCCGGTGCCAAACGCCGAAATCGTTCACCATTTCGGGCATCTCTGCAGTCTCGCTACGGCGCTTCATGAATAATCCGGGCTAGGTGGTCCGGAGGTTGTGAACTGGGCTCTCTGTTCCATCCTGGGTCAAGCTCCTGTCCTTGACCTATAGTGCGCAGTCCGCGCGCGCGCCGCGCGGAGGGAAAGGCGGAACTTGCAGATCGGAATTCTCAACGAAACCGCCGAGCACGAGCGGCGCGTGGCCCTGGTTCCCGCGGCGCTGCGCGCGCTGCGTGAATCCGGTGCGAAAATCCTCGTGGAAGCGGGGGCGGGCGAAGCGGCCGGCTTTCCCGATGCGCAATACGCGCAAGCGGGTGCGCGCCTCATCGCTGAATCCGGAAAACTTCTGCGCGAGGCGGATCTCGTGCTGTGCGTCGCTCCGCCCGCGATTCTCGCGCAGGGCGGCGCTGTGCTGGATGGCCTGCGCGAGGGTGCAGTGTTGCTGGGTCTGTTGCGGCCGCTCGACGAGCCGGAACTGGCCCGGCACCTGGCCGCACGCCGCATTACGGCGTTCGCGCTCGAACTCCTGCCGCGCATCACCCGGGCCCAACCGATGGACGTGCTGTCTTCCATGAGCACGCTGGCCGGTTACCGCGCGGTGCTGCTGGCCGCGGAGGCGCTCCCCAAGCTGTTCCCGATGTTGGTGACGGCGGCCGGCACAATTTCGCCTGCGCGGGTGCTGGTAATCGGCGCCGGTGTGGCGGGCCTACAGGCGGTGGCAACTGCCCGCCGCCTCGGGGCGGTGGTGGAGGCCTACGATACGCGCCCCGCGGTCAAGGAGCAGGTGGAAAGTCTGGGCGCTCGTTTCGTGGAGCTGCCCCTCACCGCTCAGGGAGCGGAAGCGGCAGGCGGTTATGCTGCGGCCCAAGCCGAGGATTTCTTAAAGCAGCAGCGCGAACTCTTGGCGGTTCACGTGCAGCGGTCGGACGTCGTCATCACGACGGCCTTGGTTCCTGGACATCCCGCCCCACACCTCATCGATGAAGGCGCGCTGGCGGGGATGCGCCCCGGTTCGGTCGTAGTCGATCTCGCCGCGCCGGCGGGTGGTAATTGCGCAGCGACCCGTCGGGGTCAAACGATTAAGCTTCACGGCGTACAGGTGATCGGTCCGGAGAATTTGCCCGCGCAAGCGGCCACGGACGCCAGCCAGATGCTTTCGAAGAATTTCACGGCCTTTCTGCAGCACATCGCGCCGAAAGAAGAACTGGCGCTCGATTTGAGCGATGAAATCACGCGCGCGACTCTCCTCACCCACGAAGGAGAAATTATGAATACCGCCGTGCGTGAGCGCCTAGCCCGGATTATTCATGAAGCGCCGTAGCGAGACTGCGGAGATGCCCGAAATGGCGAACGATTTCGGCGTTTGGCACCGGAGGCTGACTTCCCAGTACGTCGAGGAGACAAACGCTGAAATCGTTCACCAGATCGAGCAGATACGCAGTCGCAGTAGGCGCTTC
>Ga0247727_10005128_pt1 | contig 26952 bp, 25 predicted proteins | sample WisWelCaveWW1625_FD_202498 | JGI IMG/M metagenome (GOLD analysis project Ga0247727, IMG submission 202498) | Biofilm microbial communities from Wishing Well Cave, Virginia, United States - WW16-25 | ecosystem: Environmental > Aquatic > Deep subsurface > Groundwater > Cave microbial mat | place...
CCGGCAACCGTGAGCCGGCGGCCGTCAGCGGAGATCGCGAAGGACTCGACCGTGACGTCCGGCTCCAGGGCGACCAGCGGCCGGCGTGTCCGGCTCGTGACACGTCCGGGCTCGAAGTCCTGCGCAAAACCCCGCTGACCCCGTGCTCGTCCTGGCCCACGAAGGCGATCGACCGCCCATGCGGCAGGAAGCGGGCCCGCCCGAGCGACGTGGTCGTCGTCTTACGCCTGGCGATGCGGATCTCGAGGGGTAGTACGCGGGCTGGCGGTCGGTGCTGCTGCCCCGCGTCAGCCATGAGGGCGCAAGCCCGCTCACCGACTCGTGAGTTCGCGTTGTTCTCCAAAGGAAGCCAACCAGACATCGGCCTCGGTCGTGGACAGGCTCAGGAAGAGCTGACGGTTGTCCCTGGAGAGCGTTATCGACTGGAGCCCATGCGGGGCCACCGACAGCAATTCCTCGACTCTCTTCGTCTGGCCGTCCACGAGGTATAGCTTGTCCTGGTGGATGAACAGCAGGCGGCGGCTGTCCCTGAGCCAGCTGGGCCGTTCTCCGAAGTCGGTGAGGCGCTCGAGCTGCTCCGTCGCCATGGTGAAGACGACGATGCCGTGGCCGGCGAGCTTCCGCCCGTCGGGCGACCATGACCAGGCGAAGAACGGCGTGTCGGGGTCTCTGCCGGGTGAGGCGATCCGGGGAGACTGTCGATCCCAGGCCTTCCCGACTTCGAAGAGGAGCGCCCGTCTGGAGGTTGGAGGCGACCCACGCTCCGTCCGGAGACCACAGCGACGCCTGAGCCCCGCGGCTTCCGCTCGTGTGGGTGAGCTGCTGGAGCCCGCTTCCGTCGGGGTTGACCGTCCAGGCCTCGTAGCGCCCGCTCCGATCGGAGAGGAAGAGGACCTTCTCTCCATCCGGCGACCAGCGCGGAGCCCGATCCTTGTGGAGGTCGTGCGTGATCTGGCTCAGCGCCGAGCCGTCCGTTCGCATGACGAAGAGGTCCTCTTGCTTGTCGATGGAGTCGAAAACCAGCCACTCAGTGTTCGGCGACAGATCGGGGTTCTTGATCAGCCTCGGGCCCTGGGTCACCCAGCTGCGCCCCCCGGCAAGCGTCCCGCTCCCGGGATCGAACCCGACCTGCTGGAGATTGAGGCGGTTCGAGAGCTGGACGTATGCGACATGTCGTCCATCCGCGGAGAAAGCGATGTGCTGGCTGTAGGCCGACGGGGTCGTCATCGGCTCCGGCGCTCCCTGCAGCTCTCCCGACCGCTCGCTGATCGCCACGCGCCAGAGATTCATACTTCCGCCCCGGTCGCTGAGGAAGAGGAATCGGCCATCCGGAGACCACACGGGGTTCCAATCCACGGCGGGGTCACGGGTGACTTAAACCGACGCGCCTCCATTCGACGGCACGGTCCAAACGTCTCGCTGCCCTCCCTGATGAACGCCCCAGTAGGCGATGCGGAATCCGTTGGGAGACCAGCTCCCCTGAACGCCATCCTCGGGCGTGAGCAGGCGCTTCTCGCCGGTCGCGGCGTCGACGACCCAGAGCTGCTCCGGCGTGATCGTTCGGGCGAGCGGATCGCTGAAGGCGGTGGTGTTGCAGACGATCTGCTTGCCGTCGGGAGACCATGCGGGATTGTGGCCGAAGTCCGTCACCTTCTTGACGTTCTCCCCCGTCGCCCCCATCACGAAGATGCCCCCGCCCCTGCGCTCGGAGCGAAAGGCGATCCACTTGCCGTCACGGGAGAGGGCGGGCTCGGTGTCGTGGCTCGCGGAATCCCCGGTCAAGTTGATCGGCTTCTCTCCACTCACCCGCTGCAGGTAGACGTCCCAGTTGCCGGACGCCTTGCCGGCGTAGACGACGAGCTCGCCGTCCGGAGAGAGGGTGGGGTAGTACTCTTCCGCGGAGTGAGACGTGAGCCGTGTGAAGCCGCCGAAGGACCGCGACCTGGTGCCGGATCGCGTCGTGCCCACGGCGAAGCCGAGGGCTCCCGCGAGCAGCGCCACGCCGGCGGCGATCGCGGCGGACCGCCACAACGGCCTGGCGGCCGGCGTGTGGCTGGAAGCCTCGAGGTCGACTCCGGAGGTCAGCTCGAGCTTCAGCTCTTCGAGCTCGTTCCGGAGGTCAAGCGCGCTCTGGTAACGGCGCCATACCTCCTTGGCCATCGAGCGCCGGACCCTCAACAGCTCCCGAGGGAGGTCGCGTCGCAGCTCCGTGGGCGGTCGCGGCGCATCCTTCAGGATCGCCGCGATCGTGCTGGCCGAGTTGTTTCCCCGGAACGCCTGCTCTCCGGTTGCGATCTCGTAGAGGACACTCCCTAGAGAGAAGATGTCCGAACGATGATCGACCGCCTCCCCTTGGGCCTGCTCCGGTGACATGTACGCGACGGTGCCCAGGATGCGACCTTGCTCCGTCGGCGCCCGGGTCGAAAACTCGCTGCCGGCGGCCGGAAGGGCGGAGGGGCCGGCATACTTGGCCAGGCCGAAATCCAGGATCCTGACCCGCCCGTCATCGGAAACCATGATGTTGGCCGGCTTCAAGTCGCGGTGGGTGATTCCCTGCTCGTGCGCGGCAGCCAGCGCATCCGACAGGGCGATGGCGACGTCCAGGATCCGGACAGCGGCAGACCGCTTCGCGGAATGAGCTCGGAGAGCGTCTTTCCGTGAACCAGCTCCATGGTGATGAAGTGGACGCCTGCGGCTTCTTCCACGGAGTAGACCGTGATGATGCCGGGATGACTGAGCCTTGCGATGGACTGCGCCTCCCGCTCGAACCGCTGCAGGCGCTCGACCTCGTGGGCCAGTTGGGGTGGGAGGACCTTGAGAGCGACCTTTCGGCTCAGTTTGAGGTCTTCCGCGACGTAGACCTCCCCCATCCCGCCCCTTCCGAGGCTCTCGAGGATCTGGTAGTGGTTCAGCCGTGTGCCGATCATCGCGGACGACTCGTGCCGTTCCGGCGGTTCGGGAGATTTCATCCGCCCGGGACGCAGAGCAGCAGGGCCGCCAGAATGGCGGCTACGGCGCTCTGCCACGCTGCCGGCATTCTAGCCCCGGCGCGCGAGCCGCTCGAGCACGAAGCGGTCGAGGCCGAGCAGCAGCTCCTCGCGGTTCGAGTAGGGGCCCGGGCGGTAGCCCAGCGTCGAGATGCCCTGCTGGGCCATGTCCGAGAGCTCCCAGTCCTGCTTGTTGGTGAGGTCCCAGAACTCGACCGCGTCCATCGGGTCGAAGCCGGGCTTCGCCATCTCGTCGGGGTGGAAGTGCCACTCGCAGACGACGTCGGTTCTGTCCACGGCGATCGGCCAGATCTGGAACGTCAGCATGTAGTCCGGGTGCAGGTTCAGGAGCAGGTTCGGGAGCAACGCATAATAGTAGATACGCCGGAGGTCCCCCGGCGAGAGCCCCGGCAGCGGCTCGCGGCGCGTCTGGCCGTCGACCGAGAGCGTCTTCACCCCCTCGCGCAGCTCCATGCTCCCGCCCAGGTAGGTGGGCCGCGGCGGCTCGTTGTCGCCGCTCATGTAGTGCGATTGCTTGTTGAGCTGCGGGTGCGCGATCGGGCAGTGGATGCACTCCGAGTAGTTCTGGATCACGAGCTTCCAGTTGGCCTTCAGCTGGTAGACGCGGCGCTCGGCGCGGCGCAGGTCGCTCATGCCCCAGGGCGCGAACTTCCGGTCGAGGCCCGCGAGGTGGTCGGCGAACGGCAGCGGCTTTTCGGACAGGTTGACGAAGACGTGCCCATCCCAGGTCGCCGTGGCCACGCGGCCGAGCGAGTGGTCTTCGGCGCGGAAGCCGGTGACCTTCTCCATCAGCGGCGCGTTGCGCAAGCGGCCGTCGAGGCCGTAGGTCCAGGCGTGGTACGAGCACTGGATGCGGCCCGCCAGGCGCCCGCTCTCCGCCTTGCACAGCAACGTGCCGCGATGGCGGCAGGTGTTGTGGAACGCAGCGACCTCGCCCTTCTCGTCGCGCAGCACGATGACGTTCACGCCGGCGAAGCGCACCAGGAAGTAGCTGCCCGGGCCCTCGAGCTGCTCGGTGCGGCCGGCGTAGAGCCACATGTCGTGGTGGATCACCTCGAGCTCGCGCCCGAAGTTCTCGGGGTCGGTGTAGAAGCGCGCGGGGAGCGTGCGGGCCTCGTCGGCCCGTACCTCGGGGCGCGCGTTGTCGTAGCTCGTGGCCATTCTGGAAAGCTACTCCTTGTGCGCGGCCAGCGCACGCTCGATCCGCAGGTCCGGGACGAGCCAGATGAGGGCGACGGCGCTGTAGAGGGCAAAGCCGAGCCAGCGGTTCACGAGCACCGCCAGCAGGATGCCCAGGACGTAGCAGGCGATCGACACGTTGCCCTTGACGTCGCTCCCGATCGCGGCCGCCAGCACGGAGTCCGAGCCGTGGCGCGCGAGGAGCGCGCGAACCAGCAGCGTGTACGCGAGTCCGGCCATGAGCAACACGCCGCCGTAGATCGCGACCGGCCAGGCGGCGAAGCTGGTCTCGCCCGTCCAGTGCGTGACGAACGGGAATAGCGACAGCCAGAACAGCAGGTGCAGGTTGGCCCACAGGATGCGGCCGTCCACGTGGCGTGCGGCGTGCAGCAGGTGGTGGTGGTTGTTCCAGTAGATTCCCACGTACACGAAGCTCAACACGTAGCTCAAGAACACCGGCGCGAGCGGGCGCAACGACCCGAGCTCCGCTCCGTGCGGCACCTTCAGCTCCAGCACCATGATCGTGATGATGATGGCGATCACGCCGTCGCTGAAGGCTTCGAGTCTGCCTTTCGTCACGTGCTGATCTCCTCGCTGCCGCCGGCTCGCGCGGGCTCCGGCTGCCGAGGGCTACCGAGTCATTCTAGGCCGAAGGGCCCGTGACGCCTTGGCGCCGTTGACGCGAGGCTCGTATCCATGCGGAGCCCCGCCACGGACAGGAGGCGCTCAGGCACGCCAGGGCCCGACCAGCTCCGGGGGCTCCGGTGGTAGGATCCGCAGCGGAAGGCTCCCTCCGCAAACCAATAGGCCCCGTGCCGCGCGCGCGAAGATCGCGACGTGCCTTGCGCCTGGCCCCTCGCCGGGGGCGGAGATGACCGCGCCGCGCTCGCGCTTCGAGCTTCTCGATCGCCTGGGATCCGGCGGCGCCGGAGACGTCTATCGAGCGATGGACCGGGATCTCGGGCGGCTGGTCGCCGTCAAGCTCTTGCGGGCTCGCACACCGGGCGACGACGGACGGCCGCAGCTGCTCGACGAGGCACGAAGCGCCGCCTCTCTTCAGCACCCCGGAGTGGCCACCGTCCTCGACGTGACCCGGATCGACGGCCGTGCGTGCATCGTGATGGAGCTCGTGGAAGGGGGCAGCCTGGCGGAGCGGTTGAAACGTGGTCCGCTCTCCGTTGCCGAGGCGGTGGACATCGCCGTCCAGGTCGCGGAGACGCTACAGGCGGCCCACGCGCAAGGCTGCGTTCACGGGGACGTCAAGCCCTCGAACGTTCTCCTGACGCCGGCGGGTTGTACCAAGCTCGTCGACTTCGACCTCGCCCGCGTGAGCCACCTGCCCGAGAGCGCCCGAGCCGCCCTTGGGTCCCCTGGCTTCCAGGGCACGCCCGGCTACACGGCTCCCGAGCGGGTCCGCGGCGAGACTCCGGACCCGCGGGCGGACGTATTCTCGCTCGGGGTGACGCTTTACGAGATGCTGACCGGCGATGGCCCTTTCGACGCGCCATCCCCGACGCTGATGCTGAAGCGCGTCCTGGAGGAAGAGCCTATCGCGCTCGCGACGGCGCGTGAAGACGTTCCGCTCGAGCTGGAGCGAATCGTCCGGAAGGCCCTGGCCAAGGATCCGGCGCTGCGCCATGCGTCTGCCGCAGCGCTCGGCGCCGACCTCGTGCGGGCGAGGGCTGCCCTGGATCTCGCGTCACTTCCCGGCGCTCCCGTCTCCCGGGTCGAGCCCGGCAGCCCCAGGAGCGTATCCGGAGCCGGCGCCGCGTTCCGGGGTCTGCTGCCTTTTCAGGAAGCCGACCGAGACGCGTTCTTCGGACGTAAGCCGGACGTCCAGGCGCTCGTCCAGAAGATCACGCAGCGGGACTTCCGCTTCGGCGTGCTCTACGGCGACTCGGGCTGCGGAAAGACCTCGCTGCTGCGCGCGGGCCTGGTGCCGGAGCTGTGGCAGCGGGGCGAGCTTCCGCTCTACTGTCGGCCATTCGGCGACCCGCTCGCGGCGCTCGTCGACGAGTGCGGGAAGCGCAGCCGCGCGGCACGCCACGACGGCGAGCCGCCCTTCGACACCCTCGCTCGGGTGGCCGCCCAGGAGCCGGGCCGTGTGTTCCTGCTGTGGGATCCCTTCGAGGAGTTCTTCGTCAGCGTGCGCGACCCGGAGGCGCGCCAGCCGTTTCTTTCGCTGCTGGCGCAGTGCCATTCGAGAAGCGATCTCGGCATCCGCTGTTTGATCTCGATTCGCAGCGACTTCCTTCACCTGATCGGCTCGGAGCTCGCGGGCTTCATCCCCGAGCCGCTCGCCATCGCGGGGCTTCACCGTCTTCGCAACCTGGACCAGAACCGGGCCCGTGAGGTGATCGACAGGTCTGCGCGTCGCTCGGGCCTCGAGCTCGAGCCGGCCCTCGTCAACCAGCTGGCGAGCGACCTGACACACGAAGGCGCGGTGCTGCCGTCCGAGCTGCAGATCGTGGGCGAGCGGCTGGAGACCCGGCGGCTGCACAGCCTGCGCGACTACCGGCGTGCCGGCGGCAAAGAGGCGCTCGTCTTCGGCTTCGTAGACGACGTCGTGCGGGCCTCTGGCGATGCCCGCTCGGCCGGCCTCGTGCTGCGAACGCTCATCTCTGAAGAGGACACGCGGCTCACGCTTCCGAAAGGCGAGATCGTGCGCCGGTCTCAGCTTCCCGCGCGTACGGTCGAGCGTCTACTCGCGCTCTTCGTCGAGTCGCGTCTCGTTCGTGAGCTGCGCGAGGAAGAGCCCGCGCGCTACGAGCTGATCCACGAGTACCTGATCGGCAAGGTGAACCAGGTCGCCGGGCGCGTGCTGGACGCGACGCAGCGCGCGAACCGGCTGCTGCGCCAATATCTCTCGGCCCACGCCGCGGACAGCCGCAGCCGGATCTCCCTACGGCACGCATGGTTCATCTCTCGCTACGCGGATGCGGCGCGGGGGAAGGCGGAGAAGCAACTCGTGCGTGGGAGCCTGCGTGCCGGCCTCGCTCGGGCGACGCTCGTGGCGATCGGGCTCGCCGCAGGTGTGGCCGCGGTCGCCGCGCTGTTCTCGGTGACGGATGATTGGGAGGAGCGCCGTTTCAGGGACGGCCATACGGGGGCCGCACGCCGAGTCGCCTTCTCGCCCGACGGCCGGCGGCTCGTCTCAGGCGGAGAGGACGGGAAGCTCATCGTCTGGGACTTCGACGAGCGCCAGCCGCTTGCGACCCTTCAGGACCAGGACGGCTGGGTGAGCGCCGTGGCCTTTTCGCCGGACGGTAGGCAGCTCGCGAGCATGGGCGCTGACCGCCGGGTGCGGGTCTGGGATGGGCGGCGCTTCGTACGCGTGGCCATGCTACCGGGTCACGCCGGTCCGCCCGCGGCGCTCTCCTACGCAGCGCTTGCCTACTCGCCGGACGGGCGGCTCCTGGCCTCAGCCGACGACTTGCGCACGCTCCTCTGGAGCACGTCCGACTGGAGCCGGGTCGGCGAGCTGCCGCGGGGGGCCGTGAGCCTCACCTTCTCGCATCGAGCGCCGCCGACCCTGTTCTCGTCGGCGTCGTGGGCCTGGAGGGTCGGGCGGCCGCTGGAGGGGCCGGCCAGCGGACGCGACGAGGGGCTGGTCACCCTGGGCCTGGCCGGAAACGCGATCGCCGTCGCGCCGGATGACGGTCGTCTGGCGTCGATCGATGGCTCCGGTTACGTGACGTACTGCGACCTCGCCGCACCGCGCCATTGCCGCCCCCACCGGGTCCACCGGTTCCACGGCCGCTCCGTGGCCTTCTCGCCGGACGGCCGGCTGTTCGCCTCGGCGGCCGAGGACGTGGTGCTCTGGGACGCGCGGACCGAGACGAAGCTCGCGCGGCTCGAGCACACCGCGGAGGCCTGGAGTGTCGACTTCTCCCCGGACGGACGCTGGCTCGTGGTGGGTTACGCGGACGGCGACATCGCCGTGTGGGACGCTCACGAGCGGGAACGTCTCGCCAGCCTCAACGACCACCACGCCTCGGTGCGATCGGTGGCGTTCTCCCCCGACGGCCGCTGGCTGGCGTCGGCGAGCGAGGACCGATCGGTCGTGGTGTGGGATGTGGAGCACGCCCGCAAGCGCGGCGTGCTGCTGGGCCACGCGGCGAGAGTCAACGCCGTCGCCTGGCTGCCCGATGGCAGCGGTCTCGCAAGCTGCGACCTGGACGGCACCGTCGTCCTCTGGGATGTCGCGACGCGATCGCCCCGCTGGACCGCGCCTGTCACCGGCCAGCTCGCTGCCTGCTACGCGCTTGCTGCTTCACCGGACGGGAGGGTCCTGGCCTCGTCGGTGGGTGTGCGAGAGACCGCGAGCGGACGTCAACTGCTGGACAGACGCTGGCTGGCGAGTCGAGGAGGAGGCTACGGCCTGGCCTTCTCGCCCGACGGCAGCCGCCTCGCGTGTGCAATCGAGAACGGCTTTCTCATGCTCTGGGACGCACAGAGCTGGAGGTTGCTCGCCGACAGGTCGACCGCCGGCGCCCACACGATCGCCATAGCCTTCTCTCCCGACGGCCGTGTCCTCGCGACCGGGGACGACGAAGGCCATGTGAGGACGTGGGCCGCAGAGCGCCTGGATCCGCTGGCTGTGATCGGCCGCCATGCGGCACGTGTCAAGTCCATCGCCTTCTCGCGGGACGGGAAACACGTGGCGTCGGCCGCAGACGACCGAACGATCGCCCTCTGGAACGTAGCGCATCGTCGCCTCGTGACGCGCATCGGATCGCACACGGCACCGGTGCTTTCGGTGGCGTTCTCGCCGGATGGACGGCGGCTGGCCTCCGGCGGCCACGATCGCTCCGTCCGCCTCTTCACCCGCCACCGTGTCCTCTGGGGCCGCGGGCTCGACTGATGGGCCGCGCCCCCGGCCCGGGCTCGATGAAGGGCCTGCCCGCCCGGCTGAGCCGACTCGCCGAAGCACTCGCCGCCGTCCTGGGCCGCGAGCGGCAGGCAATGAAAGCCGGGCTGCACGCGCTACGCGAGGAGATCCGGATCCTGCAGGGCGACACGGCTGACCGCCGCCTGAGGGGGTTGAGCGAGAGGATCGCCGGCCTCGAAGAGCGCGTTGACGTCCTCGGGGAGATGGTGCCGCGGGAATTCCTGTCGCCGATCCTGGCCGGCACGGAGGAGCTGAAGCACGGCCTGCCCGACGCACGAGCCGCGGCCGTCCTGGAGGCCTTCACCTCTCCGCAGCGCGATCTCCCCTCCGTGTGCGAGTCGGTGCTCGACCACGTCCTCAGCGCGACCGGCGCCCGCCGCGGCTTCGTCCTCCTCTGCGCCCCCGGGTCTACGGAGGCCCAGGTGGTCGCCGCGCGCCACTTCCGTACCCGGAACCTGTCGCTCGAGGAGTACCGCTTCAGCCGCACGCTCATGCGTGAGGTCCTCGGCCGTGGCGAGCCCATCCTGCTCGACAACGCCGGCGACGATCCCCGGTATGCCTCTCTCGAAAGCGTCCGAGGGCTGCAGCTCAAGTCGGTCCTGGTGGTTCCGTTGGTGCATGCGGGCCGTGCCGCCGGCGCTCTGTACGTGGAGGACGACACCCGCCCGGGAGCCTTCGACGACGAGGATCGCCGGCTGATCGAGACGGTCTGTCGTTTCGCCGTCTTCTACCTCGATCACGCACGCCTCCTGCCCGCCGCCCTCGACCCCGAGTCCCGTGTCGTCCTCGATGCCAGCCAGGCCTCGCGCGAGCTCGTGGGCCGCGACCCGCGGATCCTGGAGGCCCTCGAGACCGTTCGCAAGGTCGCGGACTCTCAGGCCACGGTGCTGATCGAGGGCGAGAGCGGCACCGGCAAGGAGCTGGTGGCACGCGCTCTCCACTTCGAAAGCAGCCGTCGCGGTGGGCCTTTCGTCGCCATCAACTGCGCGGCGATCCCGGAGGCACTTGTCGAATCGGAGCTCTTCGGCCACGAGAAAGGCGCCTTCACGGGAGCCGGCGAGCGACGCTTCGGGCACATCGAGGAGGCCGGCGGCGGCACCGCGTTCCTCGACGAGGTGAGCGAGCTCGCCTATCCGCTCCAGGCCAAGCTGCTGCGCTTCCTGCAGTCGGGAGAGCTGCAGCGCTTGGGCGGCGGGGCGGCCGTCCGGGTCGACGTGCGGGTCGTGGCCGCGACGAGCAAGGACCTCAAGAAGCTCGTGGAGGGGGGCAGGTTCCAGGACGCCCTCTACTACCGCCTGAACGTGATCCCGATCCAGCTTCCGCCGCTGCGCGAGCGCAAACGCGACATCCCGGTGCTGCTCGACCACTTCCTCGGGCGCTTCAATGCGCTCTACGAACGAAAGCGGACCCTCGAGCGGGGGGTCTACGAGTGGCTCGCGGCCTATCCCTTCCCAGGCAACGTCCGCGAGCTCGAGAACCTCGTGCACCAAATCGTGCTGCTGGCGCCCGAGGACGTTGTCCGCATCGGGGATCTACCCCGGGAAGTGCTGCGGGAGACCTTCCGGCACGTCAGCCTGGAAACGGGACCCGCGGCGCGGCTTCTGGAAGATCCTCCCACCGACCCGGCCGAGTTTCGCCGGCGACGGGAAGAGATCGAGCGCCGGCTCGACGAGCAGGAACGAGCGCTCGTCGATCGGGTGCTGGCGGACGCCGGCGGTAACGTCGCCGACGCCGCCCGCCGGCTCGGCATCCACCGGGTGACGCTGCACAAGCTCCTCAGGACACGTCGCAGGAAGTAACCGGCCGGCTACACCAGGCCTTCGACCCTGCCAGGGGCCTAGTCAAGGAAGCACACAGCCTTGATGTATCGCGACCTGACCGCGGCCCTCGAACGTGTAGCCGAAGGACTGCGGCCCTACTCGGTTGACGTCCAGAGGTGGCGGGGAGCCTAGGCCGCACTCAATCCAGTCGGTTCCCCGAACGACCAGTGGCGGCGCGCGTGGGCACACGAGTTGCTTGCCCCATTCCCCCAAAGGCCGGCTCGTGTCGATCGCGGTCGTGTGAGCGCAGCGCGTGGCGCCCGCGCGAACGGCGGGGAGAGGACGAATGAAAGAGCGCTTGGCAGTAACCCTGATCGTTCTGCTGGCTGTCGGAAGCCCGGCGGCGGCCCAGACGTGGATCGAGCTGACCACGATCGGTGGCCCGTCCGGTCTCGACTTCCACGGTTTCGACGGTGACTCGGTCGCTTATGACCCGGCGGCGAACCGGCTGATCGTGTTCCTGCCCCGAAGCATTGGCTTTGCCAACCATTTTTTCCCCGAGTCGGACCCGACGGGGCAGGTCTGGGTCCTGAGCCACGCCAACGGACTGGGCGGGACGCCGACATGGACGCAGCTGACGGCCAGCGGATCCCCGCTCCCTGCAATCCACTCTGCCTCTACTTCTATCTATGACCAGACGAACGAACGGCTGATCGTCTACGGCGGTGGGTTCTTTCACTCGTCACCGCCCCTGAACGGTACCTTCGTGCTCACGGACGCCAACGGGTTGGGCGGCACACCCACCTGGTCGCTGCTGCCTGCGGTGGGTGCCACCTGCTCCCCGTTCGGCCAAGCTGGTTCCTGCACCGGCGCCAATGACAGGCTCCAGAACTCGTCCGTCTACGACCCGATCAGCGGCCGCATGATCAGCTTCGGCGGGCACATCGCGTTCTTCTTCACGGCCATGAACGACACCCGCGTCCTGACCAACGCCAACGGGCTTGGCGGGAGTCCTACGTGGCAGACGCTCGCCGCCTCCGGCAGTCCACCTGCCGTGCGAGCCACTCATACCTCGGTCTACGACGAGGGGAGCAACCGGATGATCGTGTTCGGAGGGTGGGATACCAAGTACCCATCTCCCAACCTCTTCTACAATGACCTCCGGATTCTCGACAACGCAAACGGCGTGAGCGGCTCCCCGACGTGGCTGCCCGTCACCGCGCCCGGGGGGCCCTCGCCGCGGGGAAGCCATTCGGCGGTCTACGACCCCATCAACAACCGCATGATCGTGTACGGTGGACGCCTCGATCCTTCTTCGGGGCCTTCCGTGTTCTTCGATGACGTCTGGGAGCTCAGCGACGCCAACGGTCTTACGGGAACACCGAGCTGGACACCGCTGGCACCGTCCGGCACGGGCCCCGGACCTGTGGCCGGCCACGGAGCAGTCTTCGACGCGCAGAGCCAGCGGATGATCGTCTTCGCCGGTGTTCCCGACGCCTCCGGAATCGCTCAGACCCGCGTCTTCGTCCTCTCCTTCAGCCAAGATGTGGACATCGACATCAAGCCCGGCAGCTACCCGAACAGCATCAATCCGAAGAGCCAGGGTGTGATTCCGGTCGCGATCCTGACCACGGCCAGCTTTGATGCCACAACGGTCGACCCTGCCAGTGTCCGGTTCGGGCCGGGTGGAGCCGCGGAAGCGCACGGAACGGGGCACATCGAGGACGTCGACGGGGACGGCGACAACGATATGGTGCTCCACTTCAGGACCCAGGCCACGGGCATCGAGTGCGGCGCCACGTCTGCGTCCCTGACGGGGCAGACGTTGGGCGGCCAGCCGATCGAGGGGATCGATTCCGTGCGGACCGTGGGCTGCAGCTGAGCGTTCGGGCGGGTCATGCAACCGGCGCGCGAGGCCGACGAGGCCGGTCTCGCGCCCCGGACCTACCGGGCGCCTGACACCCCTCGGAGCTAGAGCTCGAAGGGGTTCAGGTGGGGAACGCCTGTCCAGGCCACGTCCCGCGTGTTGCGCGTGACGAGGACGAGCCCGTGGACCCTGGCCGTGGCGGCCATCAGGGCGTCGACGACCGATGCCGGCCGGAGCGCCGTGAGGCGACCCCACTCTTCGGCCACCCGTCCATCGATCGGCAGGATGCGGGCCGCGTGGTCCTTCACGACGCGGCTCAGCCACCGCTCCAGCGAAACGGCCTGGCCAGGATCGCGCCGGCGGATGGTCTCGACTCCCCCTCGTAGCTCGCCCACGACGAGAACGCTCAGGTGGATTTCCTCGTCGGCGACGTCGCCAAACCATGCGCGCACTCGCGGGTGCGCGGGCGCCCTTTCGCAACTCGGAGACGACGTTCGTGTCCAGCAGCAGGCTCACAACGTCACGCGGCGCGGCTTCTGGGATCGGCGGGCGAAGTCCCGGTCTTCACCGCCGGCGGGCATGCCGAGCAGTAGCAGCTTGAGAGGCTTCGGCCTGCGCGCGCGACCGAGCGCTTCCCGGAGGATCTCCCTGTGCTCGGCCTCGGTCGAGCGCCCACGGCGAGCGGCCCTCTGCTTGAGCGCGTCAACGACCTCCGGCTCGAGGTTTCTTACGATCAGCTGCGCCATCTCGTGCCTCCGCTGCTATCAATGATAGCACGGGGCGAGCGGCGTGCTCAGGGCTGCGGCTCGATCGCGTAGCCCATGTCGCGCGTCGGCAGGATCACTCCGTTCCTGGCGGCGTACTCGTCCCAAGAGCGCAGCAGCTCGGCGAGCTTCTCGGGGCGCGCGCCGGCGAGGTCCAGCGTTTCCCCGGGATCGCTCGCGAGGTCGAAGAGCTCCCAGCGGCCCGAGCCGTAGGGCTCGAAGAGCCAGACGATCTTCCAGTCGCTTCGGCGCAGGGCGCGGCGCCCGAACAGCTCCCAGCCCATCGTGAAGTCGACGCCGTGAACGGCCGGCGCTTCGCCCCTCACGAACGGAAGCATCGAGCGCCCCTCGAGTGGCGCGACGGCTCGGCCTTCGAAGCTCGCGCCCGGGTGGCGGGCCTCGGCCAGCTGCAGCAGCGTCGGCGCGACGTCCTTCACGGTGACGACCGCACCAGAGGTCCCGTGTCGACCACTGCCACCGAAGCGCACGATCGCGGGCACGCGGACGCCGCCCTCGGTGGGGAAGCCCTTGAACAGGCGGAACGGCGTCGCGGCCTGCGCCCAGCCAGGGCCGAGCCAGGCGTACGACTTGACGCGGCCCAGGTTCGGGAGGCTGTTGTCGAAGCGCCTGGGGATCCACTCGGCATTGGTCTCCATGCGGTCGATCGGGTTGCCCTCGGCGCCGTTGTCGGAGAAGAAGAGGATGAAGGTGTTGTCGTACTGGCCGGTGTCCTTCAGGAACTGCAGCAGTCGTCCGACATGGTGGTCGAGGTTCTCCACCATCGCCGAGTAGAGCTCCATCGCGCGCGCCTCGCGCCGCTTCTGCTCGGGCAGGAGCGCGTCCCAGGGCCGGACGAACCGAAGGCGGGGGGGCGTTGCCGCGCCGGCGGGAACCAGGCCGTTTCGCTTCGCGTGCTCGAAGCGCCGTGCTCGGAGCACGTCGTAGCCGTCGTCGTAGGCGCCCTCGTTACGGTCGAGGTCGGCGTCTATGACCTGGAGCGGCCAGTGCGGCGACGTGTACGCCGCGTAGGCGAAGAAGGGCTTGCCGTCTGCGAGCCCGCTCCGCATGTACTCGATGAGCTTGTCGGTGTAGTGCGCTGTCGAGTAGAAGTCGGCCGGCAGCTGGACCTCGCGGCCGTCTTCCCGGTACGGCGCCCGCTCCGCGTGCTCGGTCACCCGCGTCGCGTCGGCGAGGTGGCTGGCGCCGCCGAGAAGCAGGACGAACGATCTGTCGAAGCCCCTGCGGTGCGGTCCCAGCGCTTCGTCCATTCCCAGGTGCCACTTGCCAGTGACGTAGGTGTGGTACCCGGCGTCGCGCAAGAGAGTCGAGACCGGGACGACCCGGTCGGACAGATGACCCTCGTACCCCGGCCGGCCTTTCTGGTTCAGGTCTGCGTGTCCCGTCATCGTGCCGAGCCCCGCGGGGTGCGTGTCGACGCCGGTCAGCAGCATCGCACGCGTGGGCGAGCAGGCCGGCGAGACGAGGAAGCTCGTGAGCAGGAGGCCGGAGCGCGCGAGCGCGTCCAGGTGGGGCGTACGGATCTCGCCCCCGAGCGCCCCGAGGTCGGTGTAGCCGAGGTCGTCGGCCACGATCAGCAGGATGTTGGGGCGCGTCTGCGCCCTGTGCGGGTGCGCCGCAGCCTGGCCGCAGGTTGCGAGGAGCAGCGCCGCGAAGGCCGTCAGGCGTCTCACGCTTCCGGCATTATCACCTGTCAACCCTGACAGTTCCGCCGCGGCCGCGAGGCGCGTAGACTCGGGCCTTCCGAGGAGGAAGTCATGGCGGTTGCCAAGGTCACGGAGATCATCGCGTCGTCGCCGAAGAGTTTCGAGGACGCGGTCGCCAAGGGCGTCGCACGCGCGAACAAGACGCTCAACAACGTCAAGGGCGCCTGGATCGCCGAGCAGAAGGTGAAGTGCGACAAGGGCCGGGTCACCGAGTACCGGGTCACGATGCGCGTGACGTTCGTGCTCAAGGACTGATCAGTCGGGCTGCTCGCGGCGTCCGTCGGCGTGGATCGCGAAGCGGCCCTCGTCGCGCGGGTGCACCGGACCGTCGCTCGGCCAGGGCCAGCCGCCGAAGCCCGTCTCCTGGAAGTCGGTGAAGGCCTGCAGGATCTCGTGGCGCGCGTTCATCACGAACGGGCCTTGCTGGACCACCGGCTCGCCGATCGGGCGGCCCTGCAACAGCAGGATCTCGCTCTCGTCCGGGCCGTTCTCCAGGAGGATGTCCCGGTCGGCCACCACCTCGAGTCCGGCGTGGGACGCCTGCTCCTCTTCGGCGAGCCGCAGGCGGGAGCCGCGAAAGAAGTAGAGCGTGCGCCTCGTACCCGACGCGGCCCTTGGCAGCGTGAAGCGTGCGCGCGGCGCCATCGTGATGGTCCAGATCGCCACGTCGGATTCGGGCCGCGAGGCCCACGAGTCGGGCGGGGGCGCGGGCGGAGTGCGCCCCGCCAGCGCGCCCGCGACGGTCACGACGCGCGTCTCACGGCCGTCCTCGTCGGCGAGCACGTGCTCGGGTATGCTGCGGCTCCACAGCATCGTGAAGTGCGGCGCCACCATCTTGCCGGCGCGTGGCAGGTTGAGCCAGATCTGGAACAACTCGGCCCGGTTCCCGGCCTGCTTCTCCCGCAGCGGGAACATCTCGGCGTGCACGATGCCGCGACCCGCGGTCATCCACTGCACGTCGCCCTGTCCGAAGCGCGCGGTCGCCCCGAGCGAGTCGGAGTGGTCGATGAAGCCGTGGCGCGCGAGCGTCACGGTCTCGAAGCCGCGGTGGGGGTGGCGCGGGAAGCCGGGCACCACTTCGCCATGGTACATGCGCCAGCCGTCCTTGCCCTCGAAGTCCATCCCGATGTTGCGGCCCGCGAGCGAAGCCTCGGGACCCATCACCGCGTTCCCGGCCGGATACAGGTCGAGGTGGTGGACGCAGAACAGGAAGGGATCCACGGTCTGCCACGGGAACCCCAACGGAACCTTGCTCAGCACGAAGCGTTCGCTCACATTGGACCTCGACGCTAGGATTCCCGTCAGTCTAGCAGAAGAGGTGCGGCCGGCGGACCTGCCGACGCGTGGCGCACCGCGGGGGCGTGGACGGGGCTACTGGAGGGCTAGCCGTGGATCGAACCGGAAAGGCATGGGAGCGCCGATCCGGATGCGGCCAAAAGCGCGATGCTTCGGGTTGATGACGTCGTTGAAACTACTCGCCGCTGGGGGTCCAGATGTTCTTGACCTGGGTGGCTTCGCGCAGGAACTCGTAGCCCTCGCCGGTCACCGGATCGAACCAGCCGCGGTCGTGGTGAGCGGTCCAGGTGCGCTTCATGTTGCCGGTCGAGAGCTTCTCGACCTCGGCCGCGCCCTTCGCGCTGCCGAAGTACCAGATCGCGTCGACGTCGTCGTGCCCGGCCAGCACCGGCGCGAGCACATCGCGGCGTCCGGTCACGATGTTGACGACGCCCTTGGGCAGGTCGGAGGTCTCGAGCACCTGGTACAGATCGGTGGCCGAGAGCGGGTGGCGCTCCGAGGGCACCACGATCACCGTGTTACCCATCGCCACCGCCGGGCCGAGCAGCGAGACAAAGCCCAGGAGCGGCGCCTCGTCGGGGCACACGAGGCCCATCACGCCGATCGGCTCCACGAGCGCGAGCGTGAGGCCGCGCATCGGGACGCCGTGTACGGCGCCGTCGTACTTGTCGGCCCAGGCGGCGTAGCTGAAGAGGCGCGAGATCGCCGCCTCGACCTCGGACGCGCCGTCGTAGCCGGTCTGTAGCGCGATGCGGTCGGCGAACTCAGTGGTGCGGGCCGAGAGGTTCTCGGCGACGTAGTAAAGGATCTGCGCCCGCAGGTGCGCGGCGGCGTGCGCCCAGCCCTCCTCGGCCGCGTGCGCGGCCTCGACGGCGTTGCGGATGTCCTTGCGGTTGCCCTCGGCCACCTCGCCCACGGCCTGGCCGTCGGGCCCGAGGACCTTCTGGCTGTAGCCCTGGTCGGGGCGCGCCTGCTTGCCCGCGATGAAGAGCTTCGCCGTGCGGTCGACGAGCGGCGGCGGCGCGACGCGCGTCGCCTTCGGCAGCGTCACGGGCCGCGGCGCATGCGTCTCGTGCAGGTACTCGAACATGCCCTCGCGCCCGCCCTCGCGCCCGAAGCCGCTCTCGCGGTAGCCGCCGAAGCCGCTCGCCGCGTCGAACAGGTTGGTGGCGTTGATCCAGACCGTGCCGGCCTTGATCCGGCGCGCCATGTCGAGCGCCAGGTTCACGTTCTCGGTCCAGACGCTCGCGGCGAGCCCGAAGGTCGTGTTGTTGGCGAGCGCGATCGCCTCGACCGGTGTGCGGAAGGTCATCGCCACCAGCACCGGTCCGAAGATCTCGACCTGGGCGACCGTGGCCGAGGGTGCGACCCCCGTGAGCAGCGTCGGCGGATAGAAGAGGCCTTCCTTCGGGCAGGCCCAGGACGGCTGCCACAGCGTCGCCCCCTCGTCGACACCCTGCTGCACCAGCTTCTGGATGCGCTCGAGCTGGACGGGCGCCACGATCGCGCCGATGTCGACCGCCTTGTCGAGCGGGTCGCCGACGCGCAGCATCTCCATGCGCGCGCGCAGCTTCTCGATCACGCGCTCGGCGACCGACTCCTGAACCAGAAGCCGCGAGCCGGCGCAGCAGACCTGGCCCTGGTTGAACCAGATCGCGTCGACCGCGCCCTCGATCACGCTGTCGATGTCGGCGTCGTCGAACACCAGGAACGGGCTCTTGCCCCCGAGCTCGAGCGAGAGGCGCTTGCCGGATCCCGCGGTCGCGCGTCTTATCGCGCGCCCGACGTCGGTCGAGCCCGTGAACGCGATCTTGTCGACGCCCGGGTGATCGACGAGCGCCGCGCCGGTCTTGCCGTCGCCGGTGACGATGTTGACGACGCCCTCGGGCAGCCGCGCCGCCTGACAAAGCTCCGCGAACGCGAGCGCGGTGAGGGAGGTGTACTCGGCCGGCTTCAGCACCAGCGTGTTGCCGGCCGCGAGCGCGGGGGCGATCTTCCAGGACAGCATCAGCAGCGGGAAGTTCCACGGGATGATCTGGCCCACGACGCCCACCGGGACGTGGCCGGGGAACTCGCGCTCCACGAGCTGCGCCCAGCCGGCGTGGTGGTAGAAGTGGCGCGCCACGAGCGGGACGTCGATGTCGCGCGTCTCGCGGATCGGCTTGCCGTTGTCGAGCGTCTCGAGCACGGCGAGCAGGCGCGAGTGCTTCTGCACCTGCCGCGCGAGCGCGTAGAGGTAACGGGCCCGCGCGTGTCCAGAGAGCCCGCTCCAGGCGGGAAACGCGCGGCGCGCCGCCTCGACCGCGGCGCCCACCTCGTCGGGCGAGCCCTGCGCGATCTGCGCGAGCTTCTGGCCGGTGGCGGGGTTGATGCTGTCGAAGTGCTCGCGCCCGGGAACGAAGGCTCCGCCGATGAAGTGGCCGAAGCTCCGCCCGTGCCGCTCGAGCCACTCGACCGCGGGCCCCGCGGCCTCCGGCGCCGGGCCGTACTCCATCGTCTCGAAGATCTCCGCCACGCGCATGCCGGTCCCTCCCGCCGCCTCTCGCCGTGCCTCGCTACGGGTTCGAGTCGCCACTCGGATCGCCTGGCTACACCATCGGGTGACGGTGCGCCGCCGAGTAGCGGCCCGTCACGAAGTGCTCGAGCTGGCGCTCGATGTCGGTCAGGAGCGCGCTCGCTCCGAGCCGGAAGAGCGACGCAGAGAGCCATTCCCGGCCCAGCTCCTCTTTCATGAGCAGCAGCCACTCGAGCGCCTGCTTCGCGCTCCTGATCCCGCCCGCCGGCTTGAAGCCCACCTTGTGCCCGGTGCGCTCCTGGTACTCGCGGATCGCACGCACCATCACGAGCCCGTAGGGGATCGTGGCGTTCACCGGCTCCTTGCCGGTCGAGGTCTTGATGAAGTCGGAGCCGGCCATCATGCAGACCTGGCTCGCGAGCGCCAGGTTCCGAAGTGTGCCGAGGTCGCCCGCCGCCACGATCGCCTTCATGTGCGCGGGGCCGCACGCCTCGCGGAACGCGCGTACCTCGTCGTAGAGCGTGCGCCAGTCGCCGGTCAGCACCTGGCTGCGCGAGATCACGATGTCGATCTCCGCGGCACCGGCCTCGACCGAGCGGCGGACTTCCTGCAGCTTCAAATCGAGCGGCGTCTGGCCGGCGGGAAAGCCGGTGGAGACGGCGGCCACCGGGATGCCGCTGCCGCGGAGTGCTTCCACGGCGTCCGGCACGCGCGCGTGATAGACGCAGACGGCCCCCACGTGGAGGGCGTGGCCCGCCATCCCGAGCGCCTGCAGCAGGTCGTCGCGCACCGGCTGGCGCGCCTTGGCGCACAGGCGGTGCACGTTGCCGGGCGTGTCGTCGCCCGCGAGCGTCGTGAGGTCGATCAAGCTCACGGCGCGCAGCAGCCAGGCCGCCTGCCAGTCCTTCTTGACGGTCCGGCGCGTGCCGATCGTCGCCGCGCGGCGCTCGACCGCGCTGCGGTTCACGCGCACGCGCGTGAGGAACGAGAGCTCGAGCGGCGTTCCGGGATTGCGCGCGGAAGAGGCGGCGCGCGCGGCCGTGCCGCTCGCGCCGAGCGCGGTCGTCATGCTCCAGGCTCCTTGGGCGAATCATAGCGCACCCCCGGCGCACGGGCGCTGTGGCAAGATCCTCCGCGGAGGCTCCTTGGACGAGAGCAGCGGCAGGCGCTACCGGGCCGGCGAGCCCATCACGGACCTGTGCCGTGCCTGCAAGGCGGAGCGGGCCCATACCGCCGTTGCTGTCGACCCCGACGGCCGAGTGCTGCGTGTGATGTGCGACTTCTGCGGCAGCCAGCACAACTACCGCGGCGGCGGGGAGGACGCGCCTGCCGCGCGCGGTGGGGTCGCGCGACCCGAGCCTCGCGCAGCGGCCCTGCCTCGGATCGGTGAGGGCGAAAGGACGGGAACGGCGATGATCGCGACCGACGGCGAAGCGGACCTGGAGCGCGTGTTGCGGCGCGTGCTGCGCGAGGAGCTCAGTCTCACGCCGGTGGTCCCCGCCGACAAGTGGCGCGGCGGCGAGCTGGTGCTGCGGCCGGGCAAGCCCGGGCTGCAGGAAAAGAAGTGGTCGATCGACAGCTTCTTCCACAAGGTCGTGATGATCCGCAACCGGCTGCGGTCGCTCGAGCAGCAGGTCAACGCGGCCGAGCTGCCCGAGGACGCCAAGCTGAAGCTCCAGGCCTACGTCACGGCCTGCTATGGCAGCCTGACCAGCTTCAACGTGCTCTTCGCCGACGAGGCCGACCAGTTCCGGGGCGCGGGGGGAAGCGACCCGGGCTGACGCGCCCGGCGCCGCCTTCAGTCCAGGAGCCGGGCCACCTCGACTAGCGGTCCGCCGCGGCCCGCCCCGTGGCCGAGATCGCGTAGAGCTGACCGCGCGTGCGCACGTACATCGTGCCCCGCGAGAGGGCCGGCGTCGCGAACACGGTCTCGCCCATGTCGATCCGAGCGAGGACCTCGAAGATGCGACCGGCGCGCAGGACCAGGAGCTGCCCGTCTTCGCCGGCGAGGTAGACCTTGCCGTCGCTCGCGACGGGCGAGGCGCTGTGTGTCGTGCCCGTGCGCTCACGATACACGAGCGCGCCCGTCTTCAGATCGTAGACACCCAGCACGCCTTCGTCACGGACGGTGTACAGGAGGTCGCGGTAGGCGAGCGGGGTCGTGGTGTAGGGTCCGCCCGGCTCCGTGCGCCACGCGAGGAACGGGCCGGCTTTCGCGTCCGCGGGAACGGAGACGTCGCCTTCGGCTCCGGCGCGGATCGCGAAGAGCGGACGCCCGCGATACCCACCCGCGAAGATCACGAGCCCGTCGCTCACGAACGGCGTGGGCGTCTTGACCTCCGCCTCGTCCTTGAAGCGCCACAGCTCCTTCCCGGTCCGCGGGTCGTACCCGCGCACGTGCAGCCCACCCACCACCACGAGCTCGGCCCGGCCAGCGGAGCGGTGCAGCGTCGGCGTCGCCCACACCGGTCGCTCGTCGCGTGCCACGCGCCAGATCGGCTTTCCGCTCACGAGGTCGAAGGCCGCGAGGAAGGAGTCGGCGTGCTTGTCCACCTGCACGATCGCGAGGTCTTCGACGATCACGGGAGAGCTGGCGTGGCCCCACTCGGATTTCGGATCGCCGAGCAGCCCCGGATTGAGCGTGCCCAGGTCCACGCTCCAGCGTGGAGCGCCTTCGAGGTCGTGCGCGACCAGGCTGCCCGAGCCGAAGAGGGCCACCACGGTCTTACCGTCGGTCACAGGCGTGGGATTCGCCTGGCTCGACTTCACATGACGCGCCGCGGGCGGCGCACCGGCGTGCGCCTCGCGCTCCCAGAGCAGCTTTCCATCCCGCGCGTCCAGGCACAGCAGTCGCCAGGAGATCGGAGGCTTGTCGGCGGCGAGGTCGATCCCGCCCTTGTCGCCGAGCACGAGCGTCGGTGCCTCCGCCGGAACAGCGGTCGTCAGGAAGACGCGGTCGCCCCACACGATCGGACTCGAGTGGCCGACGCCGGGAACGTCTGCCCTCCAACGGATGTTCCGGCCGGTCTTGACGTCCCACTCCGCCGGCAGCTTCTGACCGTCGGCGATGCCCTGCGCACCCGGCCCGCGGAACGAAGGCCAGTCCTGAGCCCGAGCGTCGAGCGTCAGTGTAAGGACTGCAAGAACAGCCAGGGATCGCTGCACCACGCGCATCGATGATCTCCTTGGACTCGGGCGGCGCCGCCCTCGAGGTTCTGTACGGAAGAGCCCGGCCGCGCCGACGGTCCGGGCACACGATTTCACGTCCGTTCAGGCGGCTGGATGGCCTAGCGCACCGCAAGCCGGGCGGGTCAGAGATCGAGGTCTCGTGCGCCGGGTGACGCAGCGTTAGCGGCCGTTCGACTATGCGCATTGTGTGCGCACTTGAGGCATTGACGTGCCGCCCGCAACTGACCATCCTCGTCTCCCCCCGGGAGGCGAAGTATGAACCCAAGAACCCACGCCGCCGTGTTCCTTCTCGCCGCGGCGCTGTGCGGCGCCACGGTGCAGGCGCAGCCGCTTCACGGCGACGACGTCTGGACACGAACCTTCGAGCGCTGGCGTCCCAACTTCTTCAACCCCGGGAACTACTACACGTGGTCGCGCGCGCGAACCGACTTCAACGGTTGGCGCCCGCTCTTCTGGGCATCCGGGCTCTCCGTGCTCGAGAAGCGCGGCCGGATCGTGGGGGCGGCCGAGCGGGGAAACGTGCTGCGCGTGAAGTACCCGGCGGGCAAGTTCGGCAGCGCGGACTCGGGAGTCTCCTTTCCCTGGCTGCTTCGCGGCCGCTACCAGGAGCTCACCCTACGCTACCGAGTGCGGTTCGAGGACGGCTTCCTGTTCACCACCTCGGGGAAGCTTCCCGGAATCTGCGGCGCCAACGACGATCTGGGCTGCTTCCGCTACACGGGCGGCAACCCGCCGAACGGTGACGACGGCTTCTCGGTGCGACCGGTCTGGCTCGATGCGGACGGCCTCGTCGGCTCGTACGTGTACCATGGCGGCCAGGCCGGGGAGTTCGGCGACATCTTCGTTTGGTACCACGCGAACGGCGAGCCCGTGCGGTTCGTGCGCGGGCAGTGGCACACGCTGCAGATCCGCGTGAGGCTGAACGACCCCGGAATCGAAAACGGCGAGGTCGAGGCGTCGTTCGACGACGAGCCGGTCTCGCTGGTGAGCCACCTGCACTTCCGCAACGACACCGAAGCAGGCCGCGCGATCCGGATCAACGAGGTCTACTTCAACACGTTCCACGGCGGTCGCCACCCCGAGGACGCGCCCCCCCAGACACAGTACGCCGACTTCGACGAGCTGCAGCTCTTCGCCGCTCCGCACGCGACCGCCGTGACGGAAGCGACTCCCGGGACGCCGATCGAATGATTGCGCTGGTCGAGACGCTTGCAGGGCCGCGGCGGCATGGCCTTCGACGCGGACAACGACGGCGACCTCGACATCATCATGAACCGGGACGACCGCAACAAGCCCTACCTTCGCTACTACGTGAACGGGCTCGCCGCGGGGAGCCACTGGCTGCGCGTGAAGCTCACCGGCCCGGGGGGACAAGCGGGCGCCCCGGGCGCCAAGGTGTGGCTCTACGAGCAGGGTCACCTCGGGGAGAGCGGCCGTCTCCTCGGCTATCGCGAGGTCGTCACGGCAACCGGCGGGTTCGTGGACGGCTCCTCTCCGATCCAGCACTTCGGCCTGGGAGGCCGCTCCGGGGTCGACGTGCGAGTCCGCTTCGTCACGGGTGAGATCGTGGACCAGGCGTCGGTGCAGGCCAACCAGATCCTCCACGTCGCCGCCCCGTGAGGAGGCCCGGACCTAGCAGGCGGCCCCGCTAGGCCCGGCGCAGCGTCAGCGTCGGGGCCAGGCCGAATGCGAGGCCCACCACCAGCACGGCGATGCCGGTCGAGCCGGCCACGATGCAGCCGAGGCTGCCCGTGAGCCAGGCCACCGTCCCCGCGATCGTGAGCCCCATGGGCCCGAGGCCTGTGCGGCGTGCGAGCAGGCCCAGGGCCAGGCCGCCGAGGACGCCGCCACCCAGGCACGCGGCCGGATAGAACAGGCAGACCGAGGCGCCGCAGAGATGGCCAGTGGCGCCGACGAGGACGGGCACGAGCAGGGAGGGCGTGCCGGCCACGAGGCCCAGCCGCGCTCCGCGCGCCGGCTCCTGGCCGCGCCACACCGCGGCCGTGACCAACGCCAGCAGGGCGATCCCGCCGAGCGCGGTTGCCGTGGGGTTGTCACAGGCGATCCAGGAGAGCGCCGCCATCGGGACGACCGCGCCGCCGGTCCGCAGGCCGTGGACCACTCGGCCGCGCTCGTAGGCGCGCTGGGCACGCGCGAGAAGGACGCTCTCGGGATCGATCATCGCTCGTTCCGGTCTTCCCGCGTCGGCTCGAGGTCGAGGGCGCGCCGCAGCCGGTGGAGGCCGCGCTCGACGCGTTTGCGAAACGTGGCGGGCGCGACTCCGGGCGGCCGCTCGCCAAGCGCATAGGCTCGGAGGGTGGCCTCGTCGTGGGGAGGAAGGCTCCCCAGGGCATCGTCCAGCATGGCGTCGAGGCTGCTCGCAATCGCCGCGGCTTCGGGGCTGGGCGCGTCGTCGGCTCGTGCCTTGAGGATCGAGTCCTCCAGGCCTTCCTCGCGGCGCCGCTGCCGGCGCCGGCGCACCGTCCGGATCTCCCAGGCGGCGATGCCCAGGGCCCAGGCGATCGCGTCCCTCTCCCGGTCGAACCGCGACGCCTGGGCAAAGACCTTCACGAGGGCCTCCTGGGCGGCGTCCTCGGCCTCCTCGGCCCGCAGGTGCCGCCGAGCGAAGCGGCGGAGGATCGGGTGGAGGGCGAGGAAGACCGGGTGGAAGGCCTCGCGGTCGCCGTCGACGAGTCGCGCGAGCTGCTCCCGCAGGCGCTGACGCGCGGGCTGATCCACCCGGAAGACGTTAGACCCGTGGAGCGATCACCCGCAACAGAGCGGGCAGCAGCAGGAGCAGGCCTTGGCCGCCGTCTCTGCGGCCCAGGTCACGGCGGGCAGGGCGAGAAGCGCCGCCGCCAGGCCCAGAAGGGCACGAAACCGGTTCTTCATGTCTGTTTTCCTCCTTCGGGCCGGACCACCCGGCCTCACGAGGTATAGGCGCAACGGCACTGTCCCGTGACACCCCAGGCGCGCCAGCCCATCGGCGTCTCGTGAGCGGGTAGGCTTGACATCTGATGCGTGATGTGTGATGCTGACAGCGTGAGGACGACGCTCGACATCGACGACGACGTGCTCCAGGCGGCCAAGGAGCTGGCCGGGAACCGGCGAAAGACGACCGGAAAGGTGCTCTCCGAATTGGCGCGGCAGGCGCTCGAGCCGAGTGGCCGTCAGCCGGTGCGCAACGGGGTGCGGCTCCTTCCCCGACGGCGACGCGGCAGCCCCAAGGCTACGATGGACCTGGTCAACCGGCTGCGCGACGAGGCGTGAGCCGTTCGGCCCTGCTCGACGTCAACCTTCTCATCGCCCTCTTCGATCCGGACCACGTCCATCACGAGCCGGCCCACGTCTGGTTCGGCACCAACCGCTCCTCCGGCTGGGCGACGTGTCCGCTGACGGAGAACGGAGTCGTGCGCATCCTGTCGAACCCCGGTTACTCCCCGTCCGCCGAGCGGCCCGCGCAGATCGCTCGGCGCCTTGCGGCGTTCCGGGAGAGCGGCCATCACGTGTTCTGGCCCGATGACGTCTCCGTCTGCGACTCGAGCCTCTTCAGCCTGACGGTCGGGCATCGGCAGCTCACCGACGTCTACTTGCTGGCTTTGGCGGTGCGCCGCGGCGGTCGTCTCGCCACGTTCGACCGCTCGATCCCCGTCAAGGCGGTCCGCGGGGCCCGAGCTGAGCATCTCACCGTCATCGACGCATGACTACGGCAAGCGGGCGGCTCTGAGGTCGCGCTACCGGCTCGCGGAACCGAAGAAAGGTCAGTCCGGCAGGCCCAGCAGGCCCGGGATCGAGATGTCCTGGTCGAGAGCGGGCCAATGGATCGCGTATCCGTCGGCGTACAACTCGTAGCTTCGGCGGTCGGCTTCCGAGGCGTCCCGGAGCCAGGGAAACCATTCGAGGGGCACAGTGAGCGTCCGCCCATCCTTGAGCTGGACCACCAGCCCGTCCGTGACGATCTCGATCGCCTGGGCCCTCGGCTCACTGCTGATGACTGAAGTACTCATTCCACCTCTCGATGAAGAACCCTTGGTGCTCAAACGTCAACTCTCGAATGCGCCTGATCTCGGCGCGATTGAAGCCGCGCGCAAAGACGAGAGCCACGGGGTGCAACCAGAGCTTGGCCACGCTGTCGCCCTCGCGAACGTGGACGTGCGGCGGCTCCTGCCTCTCGTCGCTGAAGAAATAAATAGAAGCGGAACCCCTCGATCACCAGGAGCGTGGGCACAGGTCATTTGTACTGTCCATTGGCGCCGCACGAGGTCCTCTTCCGAACTGCATTCTACGCTCTGCAGCGGTTGCCTTCACATCAACGAACGCTCCGTTTCGCTCCCTCCAACACCCGTTCAAGCTCGCGGGCGTTCGCGCCTTGCTCGACCGGGACACCCTCCCCCGGGCCTACTCCGTGGGCGAGAAGAGACGCTGCTCCTCGTCGTGAAGTCGAGCGGGCAAGGCCGGCCAGGACGGCCCAAGGACGAGGCGCAGCGGGCGGCCCAGGTGGACCTCGTCGCGGCTCCATCCGCGGGCGTCTCCCACGCACTAGGAGGCCGTCGGCCATCGGCGGTAGAAGGCGTCAGCGGCTCAGGCCAGGGGTTGGAGCGCCCGCCCACAACCCCACTTCCAGCGTAGCTAAAGGCTGTTGCAAAACTCGGGCGACTGCTCCTTGTGGGGCGTGACCTGGTGCGGTTCGAACGTGGCAGATCTGACTGAGCCCCCCTGACCCGCCCTAAGGAAGATGCTCCCTGACCAAGATTGTTCT
>Ga0247727_10005129_pt1 | contig 26949 bp, 29 predicted proteins | sample WisWelCaveWW1625_FD_202498 | JGI IMG/M metagenome (GOLD analysis project Ga0247727, IMG submission 202498) | Biofilm microbial communities from Wishing Well Cave, Virginia, United States - WW16-25 | ecosystem: Environmental > Aquatic > Deep subsurface > Groundwater > Cave microbial mat | place...
GCGCACAAATCTGACGGAGTATTTACTTGCAAGGAAGTTACAGACGGCAGGCCATTTGGCATCCTGATAACAGAAGGAAAAAGGATCAAACAGGTAATTGAAAAACCGGAAAACCCGCCCACAAATCTGGCAAATTTCAGCGTGTATTTGCTGCCACAGGCAGTTTTCGAAGCCTGCAGAACAGTAAAACCAGGAGTGAAAGGCGAATACTGGCTTGTAGACGCCATCCAAATGCTCATAGACAAAGGAAAAGTGTTCGAGTTTGAGGTAAGCAAGCACATTCTAGACATAGGAACGCACGAACAGCTGGCAGAAGCGCAAATATTGGCTAAAAAGCTGAATTTATAGCGCTATTTCTTTTTGTAACCAAAGATTTTGTCGTAGTGCTGATGCTCGCAGATTTCGAAGACAACACTTACAACTTTGACTTCGTCGCCAACAACATAATATAGCCGCCTCCAGAATTGGGAAAGCTCCATTCTGAACAAATTCGGAAGATTGCGGAGTTCTTTTGGCCATAAATCCTGTTTCACGCTGTCTCCTGCAAACGGGCTTGATTTGAGAATAGTCAAAGCACGCTCAATGCTCTTGAGCAATTGTGCATCTGCTTTTGGCGGAGTCTTGCCCTGAGCTTGCAGAGAGTGTATGCTTTCTTCAAGTTTTGCAAGGGCAGTTTCGGCAGCGCCAATAACCTGCACGATTTTCTGCTTGTCTTTTAAGTCCATGTCCTGCCTTTGCTCAGAATTGCCGCAATATCTTCCTTTGGCATAAAGATCCATACAACGCCGTCAGGAGTGAATTCGATTTTTCCGCTCTTTTGCAAATAGGCTAAAATGACCTTGAGCGTGTTATGGTTGACTTTTCTGGGAAGCTGGCGCTTAAGCTCAGGTATGCTAATTACCTGTTTGGCATCCCGAATAGTATCTTCTACCATTTGCACAGTAGCCAATGTCGGGCTATGTTCGGCTGGATGTTCTAGCAATTGAGCCATAGTTATCAATTGGTATCAAATTGTTACAAGTATATAAACATTTGCTTTTTTGTCTACAGGACACATAAAATGCCTTCGCCATAATTGTAACTTCGTAGTAGTAAATTCCGAAAGGTTTATATAGGGCAAATGGCTTTTGTCGTCTATTGATAGGTGGTGTTCACTATGGCATACGACTTCAAGAAACTAGATGAAATTGTGAAATTAATAGCAGAAAAGTACTTTGTTGACTTAAGCTCAGAGAAAGTAGGCACTAAGAAAGTGGAAAACTGGAAAGTGCTTATGGGAGCATTCTCAGGCATTTCAAACAGAAACACGCTGCTTATGGGCAACCCAGGATCAGGAAAAACAACCTATTCCGGCGTCATCAGCTCACTTCTCACAGGACTTCCATTTGACTTATATGATTTTGAAAAAATCCAAGGCCACCCAGACCAGACAAAAGACACAATGCTGGCAAGAGCAGACCTTGGAAGACTACACGAAGAAGGAGTAGTCTGGCAGGCAGCAGCTCATTTGCCTGCTTTGACGCTGGACGAACTGAACAGACTGCCGCCAGGCAAACAGTCAATATTCCTCGAATACATCAGAACAGGAGCAATAGAGCATTTGGGAAAATACTTCTCACGAGGCAAAGTCCCTGTGTTCGCAACAATGAACTACAACGGAACAGGAACATACCCTGTGCCAGCACCATCACTTGACCGATTTGATATTTCCCTTGAATTCCCGGTAGGAGCAGCATTCGTGCAAAACGACATCAGGGCAGCAAGCAGGCAGATAAAAAATGACCTGACAAACCCTGAAATGACTGAAGAAGTCATCAAGAAAATAATGGAAAAAGATGTCTCACTGAAAGACAAGCTTGATTTCCTCAAGGCAAAATCAAAAGAAAACCTGAAGAAAAAAGGAATGCCTTCAATAGAGCCAATCAATGAAGAAGAGCTTGATGCAAAGCCATATACAGCTGACGCAGACTGCTATATGCGCTGCATATTCGACGAGATAAACACTCCGTACAGGTATGGAGAGAACAGAAGCGTGGATCCAAGGGACTCAAGCGAACACAACAAGACTTTTGCAAGCTCAAAAGTATTGCATTCAGTATCTCCAAGATTCTGGGACAGCGTAAGATTCTACGCAAGCATACTTGCGCACTTTATGAACTCAGACAAAGTAGAAGTTGAGCACGTGAAAGCGGTTGCGCCATATTGCTTGGCGCATAGAACAGACTTCAGCCCAGACTATGAAGCAAAATTCGCAGAATCCCCAAGACTGCAGGGCGAAAGAAAAGAAATGGACTTAAGCAGAAGGATTCTCAAAGAAGTCAAGGACAATTATGACAAGATTGCAGATGATGTAAAACTTCTTGACAATTACCTGCAAAACTCAGGAAACGTTGATGCTCCAACAAAGAGGCGCGTTGAAACATTCCTGAAAGGACCAGTGCCAGACCATCCGACGCTGAGAAGCTATTATAAACTTGCAAAGGATATGTAGTACCATGGTGGACCTAGCCTACAAGTTCAAGGGCTCAGGCCACGAAGTGCCTGAGGAGAGAAGAAAATACGATAAAGTTGATTCCAAGCTAGCTGCAGAGTTCGAGAAATGGCTGAAGAAGCCGAAAAATGAAGAAAGCATAAGCAAAAGTCTTGCAGAAAGGCTTACAGCCATTATATCAGGCAGGGATTTGCCGCAGGAGGAAGTTCACGCTCTTATTCTCAAATATCAAGACCATCCAAACATATTGGAAACAGGAACTTTCCTGACTTTCCTTTACAATCAGGCAAAAGATGACGTAATTGTCTTTGATGTGCTTGAAGGAATAGAATATCTTGGAAGAGATTTGCAAAAGGGAAAATGCCTTGTCAACCTGGTGAAAAACAGCCAGGGAGTCGGCAGCCATGCTGAAGGCGACATAATCAATTATGCCGGAAATGTCGACACATCAGTCTTTACAATAGGCAATGGAGACGGCGTTTTCCTGAATTATGCAGACGCGGATGAACTTGTTAATGAAAAAGGCTTATGCATAAACGCAGGGAATTTGGACAAATTTGGCTATGACAATGGAAAAATTATCGTAAATCTTGGAAGAGCGAGTGAGTTGGGCCTAAATTCAACAAGCGATTCAACATTAATTAATGCAGGAGAAGCTGATTTGTTAGGCGATGAGTCTAACGGGCGAATAATTGTCATAACAGAACCAAAAAAATATGGAAATGTAAAAGATGCGAAATTTGTGGCAAAAGACTGCAAGCCTGAACTTGTGAAGTATTTTGACAGTTTAAGAGAACGGGTGGAAGCAGGAAGAAAGGACTACAATATTGCAGTAAAGCTTGTGCGCAGCCTATCTGTTGAGAAAATGGAAAAAGACCTTGAAGAAATGCTGGGCGAGGTTTGGTGGTAAAATGGAACTCGCGCACACTTTCAAAGGGTCAGGCTTTGAAGTTCCTGAAGAGAAGAGAGCTTATGCCAACAATGACAAGCTTGAAGCTATTTTCCAGCAATGGGTGAAAGAAGCGCCTGCTCTTCAATACAAGGGAGAACTTTCAGAAGCATGGTATCAGCTTGCAAGACGATTATTGAAAGACGAAACTTTTGACGCAAATGCAATACACGCGCTTGTAGCACAGGAACACGCCCGCAAAGTAACACAACCGGAAGATAAGAAAGTATCAATTGATGAATTCGCAGCCGCAGCTTACAACAAAGCAGAAGACCAAGTCATTGTTTTTGAAGGGCCAACAGCTGAAGGCGTACGCTGGGGTTATAGAAATATTGGATACAAGCTGACTCAGGGAAAAGTGCTTATCAACAAGACACCTGCCGGTGACGTAGGATTCAGGGCAAGAGGAGCAATAATAAATTACGAGCGGGCCAGCAAGCTCGGCAACGAGGCCAGAGGGCCTTTCATAAATTATGGGCAATTAGGAAATCCTACAGCGGTTGCACACAACTGCAGAGGATTTTTTGTCACATGCGCAGATATGCCAGATGATTATTGTGAGAAGAACTTTATTCCCGACTCCTGGGGAAATGGCATAGGTTACTTAGCACAGGGGCCCATCATAAATTTTGGAAATATGCCTTTCCCGGCAAAAAGAAAGCAATGGGGAGAAGAGAAAATTCACACTCTTGAGTGCGGAAAAGGAGCCAGCTCACTCGTAATCAGCAACACCAGAGAAAAAGATGCCAGCGGGAATATTACAAAAAGAATCACGTTGTGGGCACCAATACCGCTTATCGGGCCAAGAACAGGAGAACTCAAGCTGGACAACTGCGAAGAATTCCCAGAACTTGCAGATTACATCAACAACCTGAAAGCGAGATTTGAAGAAGGCAGAACAGATTACAACAAAGCAATTCTTGCATTAGAATCACTCGGGCCAAAGCCAGAAAGAAAATTAGCAGAAGACATCACGGCAATACTAAGAAGGTGCCTGCTATGAGCAATCTTGCGTACAAATTCAAAGGCTCGGGATTTGGAGTGCCTGAGGAGAAGAGGAAGTTTGAGAATTCAGAGAACCGGGTAGCAAAAGCGCTCTCTGAATGGCTCGATAACCGTTACGATAAAAAACAGCCAATACTTGACAGAATCAAGGAACAAAAACCAACACTTGAAGATATAAACAGCGCAGTGCTTCTCCTGCGTGAGCGTCCAAACATCAGGGAAGCAGGCCATTTCATAACAGAACTCTATAGCCAGCTTCCAGAAGAGGAAATCGTGTTTGACATAGAGACACAAGACCACATAAACGGCCTTGGAGAAGGCTTGAGAAAAACACTTGTCAACAAAGGCAAGATTGACTGCCTTTACGGAGGGCCTAGAACTCTTGTCAATTTTGGAGAGGCCTGCGTTGACAACCACGGAGACAATGTTGTAAATTATGGAAAATTCCTCCCGCAAGCAATGTGGATGATAAATTATGGAACATACCAAATAGGACGCATTAAAAAACCAGCATGCGAGCACCTCATCAATTTCGGAAAGGCGAAATGCGATGACTTACGGGATCAAGAAATGATCAATGGTCTGTTAGCCATTAACTTCGGAGAACTAACCAGACACGATATAGAATACGTAATTGCTGCAAAAGGCTCAGTAAACAAAGGCAAAGGACGAATATTACGGCAAAGAGACCTTGACAAGATTGGATTTGAAGGATATTTGCCAATGCTGCAAAAGGAAGTCGAAAGAGGAAGGACAGATTATCACGCTGCATTAGAAGTTCTAAAAGCGCTGAAAGGAGAAAAGTCAGCAATACAACTGCCAAGCATTCCAACGCTCTTGGAGAGGCTGAAAAATGGCTGAGCTGGCGTACAAGTTCAAAGGCTCAGGCCACGATGTGCCGGAAGAGAAAAGGAAGTATGAGGAACCAGACAGCAGGCTGGCCAAAATATTCGAAACCGTATTAGATGAAGGATTTGAAGAAAAATTCGCGAGCTTAATGTCCAAAACACATGGAGGAGAATATTTCAACAGGCATGAACTTGAACTTCTTGGGAAATTCATATGTGAGTCAGTAGGACGAGAGAAGTTTTCGGCAGACGAGGCAAAGGCGCTGCTTCTGCTATATCAAGACCATGAAAATATAGAAAAGGCAGGAGAATTCATAACGGCCCTATACAACAATGCAAAAGAGAAAGTCATCATACACGATGTGGACATAGGAAAACCGATTAAGAGAATAGGAAAGGGCCTTGCAGAGAACAAAGTTCTTGTTAACAAAGCACCAATTGGCAACCACTTCGGCTCAGATGCGCATGGAATCATCATCAATTACGCGGACGAATATAAATTCGCCCATCCTTCAAGCTACGGCCTAGAACCCGGCGGAATATTCCTGAACTATGGAAAAATAATGAACAATGCAGGAGAACATTCTGATGGCCTCTGGATAAATGCAGGAATAGCCGGCGCGCTGGGCGAAAAATCAGAAGGACTCGTGCTTAATTTTGGAAAAACAAATGAATTTGGAGAAGAAGCAAAGAGCACAGCAATTCTTGTGAATGCCGGCGAGGCAGACAAATTTGGAAATGATATTAGCGGAGTCATAATTGCGCTAAAAGCGCCAAAACAGGATGCCAAAACACAAGACAGTACATATATCGGACCAGAGCAGTGCTCCCAAATACCAAAACTGCAGGCATACTTTGACAAAATAAGACAAAAAGTCGAGGCAGGAAGACATGATTACAATTTGGCAATAAAGCTAGCAGTGTCGCTCGATGCGGAGAAAATGCGGCAAAGACTGGCTGAAATCCTTAAAGACAATTTGGAGGGGCTGCTATGAACAGCCTCGCATACAAATTCAAGGGGTCTGGGCACGAGGTGCCGGAAGAGAAAAGGAAGTATGAGGAACCAGACAGCAGGCTAGCAGATGCGTTTAAGAAGTGGCATATGAAACCTCTGAAATACAGACATACTTATGAAGATGTGTCTTCTCTTTTAAAAAAAATAAAGCCCCGCATTGATGAAGCACACGCATTAGTTGTAGCAAACTATGATGATTCTGATCCGATGTCATCAGGACTTTTCCTCTCGGCAGTTTACAATGCGTCAACAGAAAAAGACATTATTTTTGACCTTTGCGTGCCAGTTAGCAAACTGGGCACACACCTTGCAAAAGACAAAAGACTTGTTGCATATACGCCTGTACACAACCTTGGCTCAGGAACGCTACATGGAAAAATTGTCAATTTTGCCGATACCAAAAAAGTAGACGGCATTAAATTCACAACCTCTTTTGAAGTTCTCGCCGGCAGCATACTAGTTAATTATGGCACGGCTATTTATCTGCCGGGAGCGGGCGTCATAATTAATACAAGCCCAAACTGGAGTCTTGACTACTCGCGCATATCTCCATCCTGGCGCGTGTTGCCTGGATTCTATTTTGATGTCAGATGCGAGTTAGGCGATACATTGGTGACGCTAGAAGTTCCAAAAGAAAAGCGTGATGAAGAACAGTCAAGAAAACAAAATCCTCGACTTCACGCGCATTGCAAAAAACTGCGAGAAATTGTTGAAGCAGGCAGGCAAAAACCGTTCGAAATGCTTGACAAGCTTGACGCTACTAAGATAAAAAAGGATTTGGAGAAAATCCTGAAGCAGGAGGGGCTGCTATGAGCTTGGAAAAACAGTTGAAGGACTTGTGGACAATTGAAAAGAAAAGATTCAACCATCCGGCAGTGCTGGACCCAAGATTTGTCGACTCTTTGGACGGACAAGACTCAGCAGCGCTCGACTTCAGCGACAGAAGCATCAAGATATCACGCGGATTTGTCAAAGATTTGTCAAAATACCTGCAGATAGACGACCTGCTTAAAGCAGTAGTAAGGCACGAAGTAGGGCATTGGACATACTTCCCAAGAGAACTGTCAGACGCGCTGTATTTGCAGGCATATGCACAGAAGCACTTCAAAAACAAAGGGCCTGTGATTTACATGTTCTACTCAGACCTTGCAAACGAAGGACATCTTTTGCACAACAACCTTGCAGGAAACGAGATACTAAAGATGAGAGAGACATTTGCGCAAATTGCTTTGCAGAAAAAGGAAAAACCGAGCGCAATGCTCAACAACCTCCTAAGAGCAATGTACTCAAACACGTTCAAGGATTTGCCCGGCATAAAGCTGGATTCTGCTGAAGAAAAAATATTTGAGAAACTAAAAGACATACCGTACATCAACATTTCTTTGGATGAACACCACGCATCACTCTACAGGTTTGGAAAAGCAATAGAGCACTTGATACCTGAAGCCCCTTCATGTATGGGGCATTGCAGGCACGGCTCCATAGACGGAATACCAGTAAAAGAACTCGACCAGGCGCTTGACGGAGTACTGCAGAAAAAAGGAATCAGGGGATTCAAGGTAGTCAAGGCATTCATACGAGAAAAAAGGCCTGACTACAAGGACCCGTATGATGCCGGACACGGAAGCAGAGGAGCTGTTATCGGCGCAGGAAAATCAGAATTCAAGCTAAATGACGACCAGATACCGCTTTACAAAAGATGGGCAGCAGGAAACGGAGTCTACATAGTCAAAAGACCAATAGAAAAAGACGACACTGCACTATTCAGAAGCGGAAAGAAAGAATTTGAAGTAGGAGACAGCGTCTCCAAGACCGATGTCTTTGGCTCCCGAGGACTGATTGGAATTCCAGGAGTCTCAAAAGTGCACCTTGAAGAAGAAGGCACAATACCATCAACAGCCTGGTCAGTCCCGCACTTGAACTTGGGAATTGACAGCTCAGGATCAATGGCGCACCCATCAAACGACAGGGGAGCAATGCAAGTGCTTGCAGCATTTGTTCTTGGCAAGAACTACCACGCAAACGGCTCCCACGTAGGCGGATGGAACTTCTCAGAAGACATTGCATTTTTGCCCCCGTCAAGAGACCTTGACGCGTTTTATTCCCTGATGTGCGGATACTGGGGAGGCGGAACAGTGCTCAACGTAGAGAAACTCAAGAAATTCGTTGAAGAGTCAAGATTCGGGGACTCGAAAATACTGCTCAGTGATGAAAAGGACTACCACAGATTACTGGATAGAATGAGCGATGAAGAGAAGAAGAAAGTAATGGACAAATCACTGCAGCTGGATATGAGCAAAGTCAAGGCAAAATACGAGAAGCTTGACAACATACTCATAACAGACGGATGCATAGGCAACATAGCAGAAGTTCTCCGACACCTGCAGGACTTGGGAAAAATAACAAGGAATTTCGTGTTTTTGACGGATGCAGGACAATATGATGACTGGAGCAAGCTCAAACTGCCAAACACGACTGTCTACAAGGCAACAACACCAGAAGAGCTGAGAAACGTCACTCTCGGAAGAGCAAAAGCGCTCGTCACAGAAGCAAAATACAACTACAGAGGGAAAGAATGAAAGTTGAGATGGGGTATAAGTTCAAAGGCTCAGGACACGAAGTGCCGGAAGAGAGAAGGGAATACAAACAGCCGGATAGCAGATTAGTGAAAGCGTTTGAAGCGTGGGTGAAGACAACTGCTGAATCGCCCCCAGCTGGAATATCTTTTGATGAAACCATACGGCAGGCTATTGGCGACTTTGAATTTTCAGTAGATGACGTCACAGCACTCATTTATCAATTTGAGGGCCATGAGAAAATGCCTGCTGCAGGATTATTCTTATCACGCCTTTATTCAAAAGCAAAAGGAGAAGTAATAATATTTGATCCTGGCGTAGAGATGACTAACGTCGCATATGAGCTTCCTAAAAACAAGATATTTGTAAACAAAACTCCTAGAATTGGAGATCTTGGGGAGTTTTCAGAGGGAAAAATTATCAATTACGGCCTGGTTCGTGATAACCATAACTTCGGATATAGAAGCAGACGCAGCGGGACATTGCTCAATTATGGTGCTGTAAGCACAGGACCAGGAAATTCAGATGCCTTGTTCATTAATGCAGGAAAAGTCTTGAACCTGGCAGAAGCGAAGTGCACGATTAATTTACAAGAAGCAGAAATGCGCTGCGGTTTCTCTTCAGATGTCGTTGTCAACCTTGGAAGTCTAAGCACGCATTGCGTACATGCCCGCAAAATCATCAGCATCAAAGAAACAAAAATTGACCACTTTGAACACTGCAACCCCTGCAAAACAATCATGCTCACGGAAGAACAATCAAAATCAATTCCGGAATTAATGGAGTACTTTGACAGACTGAAACAAGACATCGAAGCAGGAAGAAACGACCACGATAAGGCAATCGAAGCAATTAGAAAATTAAGCGCGGAACAAGTATTGAAAGATCTGGAAAGAATTGTGACCAGCGCGGGCTACAAGTGGTGAAAATGCGCAGTGAAATGGCGTACAAGTTCAAAGGCTCAGGGTTTGATGTGCCAGAAGAGAAGAGGAAGTACAAAGAGCCGGACAAGAAACTGCGAGAAGTTTTTGAAAAATGGTTTAATAGTTTAAAGAACCATCCTGGTTTTGGCGTTGCTCCTTCCAGGTCTTATAGCGCAGAGTTCAGACGCCTGACGAATCTTGCATATACGACAACAGTTGATGACTTGCACGCATTATTTGCCATTTACCAAGACGATCAGGCAAGGGCAAATCTTTTGGGGCTCTTTGCATCCGCATTTTACAATAAATCAGATGACAAAATAATCGAATTTGATGTTCAAATGGGCGAAAACTCGCCTGAATGCCTCGCGTACAGGCTTGCCGAAGATAAAACAATCATTACCAAAGCCGACGTTGCCGGCGGACTAGGAATGTTTTCATTTGGAACAATAATAAACTGCAAAAAAGCAGGGAATGAAACAGGCGAACAGGCGCGTGGCCCGATTATAAACTATGGAGAAATAGCTTCAATCGGAAACACCGCGGGGCCGATTTTAAACTATGGCCACATTGAACAAATCGGCAAATATGAATTAGAGAATTTTGTGATAAATTTTGGCACTATTGACGCGTTCAAAGGAGGTCTTGCAATAAATGCCGGCTTAATAAAAATCGCTGATAGCGGGCCTGATGACAAGCATAGCTTCATTATCAGCACAAGGGGCGCGGTAGCAGTAGTAGAGCGCGCTGATGTTGCAATAGGCAAGCTTTCATGCAAAGACAAAGACACACTTATTTTGAAACCAAATGATGTCAAAAGAATGCCTCGACTGGAACAATACCTTAATTCTATTTGCCAGCATTTAGCGCCAGGAAAAGAGGACTACAAATACGCGCTCCGCGCCGTTAAAGAGCTTGGACCAGAACCTAAGGAAAAAATAGGCAGCATATTAGAAAAGATGCTGAGAGAAGGTGGCCACGATGTCTAAGCTTGCATACAAGTTCAAAGGCTCAGGATTTGATGCGCCGGAGGAGAAAAGAAAATACAAGCAAAATAGAGAGCTGGCTGACACATTCAAAAAATGGCTAGAGATTTCCGGACGAGATTCTGAGAACTATTGGCATAATTATAAATTAGCTATCAAGATGACAAAAAATCTTGAAATCAGCGTTACGTCGCTGCACGCATTGCTTGTTGCGCATCAAGACCATAAATACTTTGAGCACGCAGGCATCTTTGCATCCGCAGTCTATAACCAGGTGCCTGACAAGGAGATAATATACGACTTGGAATTAGATTTAACGAATATTGGATTGTATCTTTCAAAAGACAAAACAATAATCAATACAGGCATAGCAGGCGGCGTTTTTGGACATATGTCTGAAGGCACTGTGATAAACAAAGGAAAAGCAGGAGACTCCTTAGGTGCCGATGCTACAGGCCTGGTCGTAAACATGGGACACGCAGGAGCGTTTATGGGCTCTGGCGCTTCAGCACCCATAATCAACTACGGCGCTGTTTCAGAAATGAGGGATAACAACCTGCCCGATCAACGAGGCACAGGGCCGGTAATCAATTACGGCCATGCTGAAATTCTTGGAATAGATTTCAATACACTGATACTGAATTTTGGAACAGCTCTAAAAATGGCGCAAGATTGCGATGATAAATGCGTGGCAATCAATTACGGCAAAGCCGGCAGTGATTTTGGCTCTTATTCAAATGGAATCATGCTGGCCGTAAAAGACCCCGAATCATTCGGCGCAAAAGTAAATGCAAGACTATCATGGTGCGCCGAAGACATCAAATTAACCCGGCCGCTGAACAAATACCTAAAAGCATTGAAAGAGAAATTTGAACCAGGAAGAAAAGATTACCACGCCGTCTTGGAAGCATTGAAAGAATATCCGCTGGAAAAAATCACCAAAGACATAGAGAAAATAGTCAGAGAGGCCGGATATGAAATCTGAGATGTCTTACAAGTTCAAGGGATCCGGGCACGAAGTGCCGGAAGAGAAGAGGAAATATCAGAAGCCATCAACATACAAAGAGCCATCCTCAGAGTTGAAAAAAACATTTGAGAAGTGGCTCGAGAGTTGCCAACATTCCACCAGCGGTTTTGATGCTGGTTACGATCAAGCTAAACAAGTTCTAAATGGAATTGATGCACAAGTTGCTGAAGCTCACGGCCTTCTAATTGCATATCAAAAAATAAAGAATATTGAAAAGGCAGGATTTTTCGTTTCTGCCATTTACAACAAGGCGCCTGACAAAGAGATAGTATTTGACTTGAGTTTAGAGAAATCCATACAAGGATTGGGTTATGAGCTTGCAGAAGGCAAAACATTGGTAAACACCAGCAAGCGTGTTGCGAGCCTGGGAGAAAAATCGTCCGGACACATAATTAATTTAGGAAGTGTTGAGGATCTGGCAAAAGATGCTGTAAAAGGCCTTTACATAAACGAAGGAGAAGCAACATATTTTGCAACTTTAGATGTCAAGGACGGAATTTATGTCAACAAGGGCGAGGCAGAATGTTTTGCTTCCGGTTCAGATGATGCCTCTGAGGGCTACGGTCCGTTAAATGGAACTTTTCTAAATTTCGGTGTTTGCGGAGACGCAGGCATGGGCTTCACCTTTCAGGGAGGAGTGCTGGTTAATCTCAAAGAAGCAAAGAAATTTGCTGATTTGGCGCTGGGCGGGTTCAGATTATCCTATTCGAGCATAGAAGAGCTAAGCTTAGGGTGGCATCCGATAATGCCTGACAAGGGAATCACGATAGATGTTGAAAGCGATGAAATCTGGTACTGCCCTGGTTTTGGAAATGCGCCAGTTGGAGCTGAGAAAGCAATACGCCTCTCACGAGAATTGGAACAGTTGTGTGAAGAGTTCAAGCAATATCTCCTCACTGTGGGTTTCACTGCAGCAGATTTCAATCCACAAAAGTTCGAAACCAAAACAAAAAGCATGGTACAGAAAATGGAAGACCTTGCAATAGGGAGAAAACGCAAATGAGCGAGCACATGGCTTACAAGTTCAAAGGATCCGGATTTGAAGCTCCTGAAGAGAAGAGGAAGTACAAAGAACCAGACTTGAAAGCCAGAAAGAAATTTGAGGCGATGCTGGACTCATTAGGCAAGATAGATGAAAAATTTCAGGCCTCAACGCTGCTTGCTGAAGAAAAACTGCTTGAGGCGCAATTGGAAGGGGATTTTCTCATCAAACGCTACATAGATACGAACAAGATAACGCTTGTTGAAGGCCACGGTCTAATCCTGCAATATCAAGGCAAGAGCAAATACTTGGGATACTTCTTACACGTGCTTCACAATCAATGCGAAGACAAAACAATAATTTACGATTTGGATGCAGATGTAGAATTTGTCGGCGGACGATTGAGACAGGACAAACGCCTGATAAGCAGAGCAAACGTACATGATATAGGAGAATACGCGGAAGGGGCCATAATCAACTATGGCGAAGCATACAGTGGATGCAGAGACTCGAGAGGACTGCTGATTAATGCAGGCGCTATCAAATATATGGGCACTGAAAACAAAGCACTCCTGATAAATTTTGGAGAAGTTGAGTCTATAGCCCTGCAGGCTAAAGCTTCCTGCAGAATCATAAACGCTGGAAGCGTCAAAGAATCTCTTTATTATGCGGAAACTGACAAAATTATTGATTACACAGGATTGCAGAATGCAGTAATCACGCAAACTTACCCTCCATTAGTCCTTGATAAAAAAACCAAGCACGCCATCAAGACACAAATAGTCACAAATCCGGAATTCAACAAATTCATTGAAGATTTACGGCAGAAAGTGGAAGCAGGAAGAAAAGACAACGGCGAAGCAATAAAGCTCGCAAATTCTCTTGACCAAGAAATCAAAAACTTAGACCAAATACTGAAAGAAGCGGGCCACGAATGGTGGTTCAAATGAATAGGTTAGCTTACAAATTCAAAGGATCTGGGCACGAGGTACCGGAAGAGAAAAGAAAGTATGTTGTACGGCGCTACACGCTTCTACCTGCATTTGAAGCGTGGCACGTATACATGGAAAAGTGCTTTGAACCTTCGATGAAGGGCGATGCAATGGTATGGAAGTGGGATGAGTACTATAAAAAAGCAGAAGAAATGCTTAAAGGAATAAACGCAACACCGGATGAAGCAAATGCCCTCCAATTTCTTTCCAAGGAGCATGCTTTCACAGGTTACTTTGGGTTATTCCTTTCAGCAGTGTACAACAAAAGCAAAGAAAAGACCATTATTTTTGACGGCGATCGTGTATGCATGCTGGGATACAAACTGAAAAAAAGCAAGACTTTGATAAATACGGGCAGCGTTGACTTTAATTCCGGATTGAAGGCGGAAGGAATAGTTGTAAACTTAGGAAAAGCCGGAGGAGGATTCTGCTTAGCATCACGAGGAATAGCAATAAACCTTGGCGAAGTAAGAGAGCACTTTGCATCACGATCTTCTGGAATAGCAATAAACTACGGAAAGGCAGACTATAGCATGGCAAAAGCGGCAACAGGCATCGTAATAGCTGCAAAAGAGCCCACAAATTTTGAAAAAACAGAATCTGCAAAAGTGTTGAGAGAGGCAGACATTGTCAGATATCCTGAACTCGGCAAATTCCTGGACGACTTGAAAGAAAAAGTAGAACTTGCAAGAGAAAAAAAGACTTCCCTGAGCTTACACCGCATCAAGAAAAGCATAGAAGACATACTCAAGAGGACAGCATGAAAACCGAAATGGGCTACAAGTTCAAAGGTTCTGGATTTGAAGCGCCTGAGGAGAAAAGAAAGTACGAAAAGCCTGACGACAAATTAGCAGCCGTGCTTGAAGAATGGCTGGCTGCCACAAATCGCATGAATAGTGATAAGACACTGTATTCTTCTGCAGTCAAACTCATAAAGCCTTTGAAGCCAAGCATTACTGACGCGCACGCGCTTCTCTTACGACATCAAGACCACCCAAGATTCAATCACCTTGGCTTATTCACCTCTGCAATATATAATCAATCGCCAGATGAAGTAATAGTGTATGATTTGGGAATAAAAGCCTTCCACATAGGACATTTACTAAAGAAAAACAAAATCCTGATTAACAAAACCGATCTGAGCTATGGATTCGGAATTAGGGCAAATGGCACAATCGTCAATTTGGGAACTGCATACGGCGGAATAGAAGGAGCCTGCCAAAAAGCACACGGAACCTGCATTAATTACGGACAAATAGATGGAAGCTTTGGAGCTGAAAGCAAAGGTGCTATTCTAAATTATGGAAATACAAAACATCTGGGCAACCACTCAAAAGGATTAATTGCAAATCTTGGAAAAACAGAGTCTTCCGGAGAATATTCTACAGGTCCGATCCTGAATTTTGGAGCAGTAGAAAATCATCTGGGCGGAAAAGCTAAAGGGCCAGTAGTAAACGCAGGCGTAGGAGGATTTAATGTTGCACACGATGCAACAGGAATAGTAATTTCGACCAGAACCCCAACCAGCTACGGCGACCTGGACATGGCGCGTGCTGTAGCACGATATGATTATTCAGGCAGACAGAGTTTTGCACCAATGAAACAAAAAATGCAGATAATAGAAAAACGCATAGAGCAAATACGCGCATTGTTTGAAAAAGGAAGAAATGACTATAGAAAAGCAATTGAAACGCTCAAAGAACTTGGTTCTCCCGAAAAAATAAGCACAGACCTTGAAGAACTTGTGAGGAAAGCAAATGGCGCGTGAACTGATGGGGTACAGGTTCAAAGGGTCAGGGTTTGATGCGCCGGAGGAGAAAAGGAAATACGAAGAGCCGGATAAAAGACTGCAAGAAGCTTTTGAGAAATGGCTTTCACTTGGATATAAGAGAGACGAATACAAATACGATGCTGCAATTGCTTTAACAAAAAAAACAAAACGCGATATTGGGGAAGCGCACTCGCTGCTAATACGATACCCTGATAAGTCCGAAGGGGCGGGAATTTTCCTATCAGCAATATACAACAAAGCCCCTGAGAGATGCATTATCTATGATTTAGACCTGCCGAACCCTCCAATGATGCTTGGATACAGGTTAAGAAAGGATAAGATTCTCGTTAACAAAGGAACTGTTGAGTCAGCCCTTGGGGTACACTCACAAGGCGTCATAATTAATTGCGGAACTGCAAAAAGTTTAGCAGGAATTAATTCGGATGCGCTGGTCATCAATTATGGCGATACATATATGGGATTGGGGGCTAAAAGCAAGGGCATCGTGATAAATTGCGGAACAACAACCAATATTTCAGATGCAAACATCGTGATTGCAGTCAAGAATCCCGACCAAATAGCGAACCTCAACAAGTTCCTGCCAGAACATATATGCAGAAAGATTCCCGAACTCATCGAATATCTTGAAGAGATAAGAAAGAGAACAGACACTGTCGCTGCACTAAAAGAACTTGGCAATAATCCAAAAAAGACAATAGAAGACAGAATCAAGGACATTCTCAAGAGGGCCGGACATGAAATCTGAAATGGGGTACAGGTTCAAGGGGTCAGGACACGATGTGCCTGAAGAGAAAAGAAGATATGAAGAGCCGTCAAGCAAGCTGCAAGAGGCATTTGAAAACTGGCTAGACAAAAGAGTTGGGGCTTTGGACGATGAGAATTACAAAATGGCGCAAGAGCTGCTTCAAGGCATCGATGCAACAGTTGCAGAGGCACACGCGCTCCTCATAAAGAATCAAGACAGCCCAGACATAAGCCGCGCGGGCATATTTATTTCAGCAATATACAATAAGACACCAAACAAGATAATCATATACGACTTGGACATACTATTGGACAATCCAGCTTTCCGGCTGAACGGCAAAACATTCGTGAATAACGGGAACTCCAGCAGCCTGGTAGGCACATTCGGAACAGGCAATCTAATCAATAATTCAAAAACGGCCCCTATTTCCCTTGGCGCGCATTTCAAAGGAAACATAATCAACAACGGAATGGTAAGCGACCTTGGATACTATTCGGAGGGAAACATAATCAACAACGGAATAGCAATGCATATGGGCAAGGGGTCGCAGGGAAACATAATCAACAACGGAATGATATGTGAAGAACTGGGCTACAATGCAAAAGGAAACATAGTCAACAATGGAACAGCAAACAGCACGAAAAGAGCAATCAATCTCGGGCGACTCATAATTCATAACGCTCTTATGAGAAATGAAGATATGCCAGAACTAAAAAAGTATTTGGATAATCTGAAAGCACAACTCACAAATCCGAATATGGAAGAAGTCCTGAGCGTGCTTGAAGAATTAACAACCGAAAGAATGGCTAAAGAAATCAATGCCAGACTTGGATATGCCTACAAGGTAAAGAGATTCTTCGGACTGGAGGGAATACTGTGAGTTCGCTTGCGCACAAGTTTAAAGGTTCAGGATTTGACACACCGGAAGAGAAAAGAGAGTACAAAGAACCAGACAAAAGACTGCAGGAAGCGTTTGAAAGATGGTTGAATCATAAACAGGATATAAGAAATAAGGCTCAATTGTACGATGTTGCAAACAAATACTTGGAAGGAATAGAGGCAACGATTGAAGATGCTCACGCGCTTCTCTTGAAATACCAAGACCACTCAATCGCAGGACTGCGAACACACTTTGATTCCCCAAGCATAAAGGATGCAGGATTCTTCGCTTCTGCTATTTACAACAAACAGCCAGAAAAGCGCATAGTCTTCGATATTGATTTGTCTTTATGGGATTTAGGATACTGCCTTGAACAAGGAAAGACACTTATTGCATTGAGGAATACGGGCCAGGGACTGGGAAGAGGCGCCAGAGGAACCATCATAAACTACGGAGACACAAAATGGGAAGCAGGCTCTGGAAGCGAAGGTCTATGCGTCAGTTACGGCTCTTCGCAAGGCGAATTTGGCCGGCACTGCTATGGCGTTTCCGTGAATATGTCAGAAAGATATGCATTGCAAATGATTCCGGGCACAGCGGGCTATCTTTTGGATTTTGCCAAAACTGAAAAGGATACTGACTGGGGGGAATTGGCGGAAAATGCACTGCGATACGAAGATCCCAAATCGCCTTATCAAGACATTAAACCGTTTGAAATACGAAACTTCACAATCGAACACATGTTAACGCACAAAGAAAAGAAAATCCCGGAATTATGGGAATATCTAATGCGTTTAAAGCAAACACTCGAACAAGGAAGGGACCCAAAGAAAGCATTCGAGATGGTGGATTCATTTGGACCAGAACCGGCAAAGACAATCAAAGCAACAATAGATGACATTTTCAAGAGGCACGGATATGAAATCTGAAATGGGGTACAGATTCAAGGGATCTGGATTTGAAGCGCCGGAAGAGAAGAAGGAGTACCAAGAACCAAATGACAAGCTAAAGCAGGCGTTTCAATGGTGGCTGCACACGCACGCAGGCGACCGGAATGAGCTTTACCAGAGAGCATGTGAGTTTCTTGATGGCATAGAAGCAACAGCTGAAGAAGCAAACGCACTGCTGATTTCGTGCCAGAAACCAAGAGGAGATGAAGCATTATTCGTCTCAGCAGTTTACAGCAAAGCAAAAGAAAAAGAAATTATATTTGATGTTGACTTAGACACGCCGCCTCAAGAACTTGGCTTCAGGCTGCCAAAAGACAAAGTGCTTATTGCAAAAGCAAACACCGGCCATTATCTTGGATTCCAATCAGAAGGAATGGTCATAAACTATGCAAATACTGGAGAACAGCTTGGCTATTTTGCAAAAGGGTCCGTAATCAATTATGGCAAAGCGGGAAGCAGAATCGAGGAAGTCACCAAAGAAACAACAGGATTGTTTATCAATATGGGAACAATCAATGGCAATCTCGGATATGGCTTGGTAGGGGCAGTCCTGAATCTGGGAACAGCGCAAACAATGATGGGAGACTACAAGGGAGTAACCCTTGTTGACCTTGAGGGCTTGCACGTAAACCCAATAGACTTGCCAGAATTGCACATAAAGTGCAAACATTACGCGAAAGTGCCAAAAGTAAGAAAATATCTTGACGAGTTGATATCAAAATTGGAAGCGGGAAGAGCAGACCATCAGGCGGCAATAAAAACAATAGAAGACTTGGGGCCGGAACCTGCTCAGAAAATAACTGCTGACCTGAAGAAAGCATTAGGATGGAGATACTGGGTTCCAAAATGGCTGAGAAGCATCTCAGGAGTGTTTGATTTTTATGACCCGTGAAAACCTCGCTTACAAGTTCAAAGGCTCTGGACACGAAGTGCCAGAAGAGAAGAGGAAATATGATAAACCAGATAAAAGACTGCAAAAAGCGTTCGAAGGATGGCTCAGAGAAGCAAAAGACAAGTATGACCGGTTTGACCTTACCCATGATTTCGAGAATGAACGAAATTATAACCGTGCCTGCGAAGAAATCAAAGACATTGAATGCGCTGTTGAACAAGCCCACGCGCTTCTTCTGAACAGCGCAGATAATTATAGAGGATTTGAATTAGCTTTATGTAGCGCAGGCTTATTTTTAAGTGCAGTATACAGCAAGGTTTCTGAAAAAAACATTGTTTATGACTTGGATAATCCGATAGGCCTATTGGGTTATCGTTTACAAGAAAACAAAAGGTTGATTGTGACGGGCGCTGCTGGCAATAGCTTAGGAAAACGATCTGAAGGCACCATCATCATATATGGGAAATGCGGCAATGTTAATGGCTCAGAAGGACTCATCGTAAATTTCGGATATGCAGGAAGATTGTTAGGCTGCGGACACGGATTATCACTAAATTTTGGAGAGCGCAACCCAGTCTGTAAGGGCCCAGGATTGCCATACCTTGACCCTATCGCACAAAAGAATGGCGGCTGGTACCCAGTTATACAACGTCTGGAAGAATATCTTGATGCACTAAAGGAAAAATTTATGGCGGGCAAAGAAGACCTGAATAAGGCTTTTGCATTTTTAGATGAACTCGGGCCAAATCCGAGAAAAACTATTGAAAATCAGATAGAAAAGATTCGAAGGGCTGAATATTATGAAATCTGAAATGTCTTACAAGTTTAAGGGATCAGGATTTGAAGCGCCGGAAGAAAAGAGAAAATATGAACAGCCGCCGCAGAAATTAAGAGACGCGTTTGAGAAATGGCTGGGAGGACTGCCGGATAGGGATAACCTCGATATCACACAAGACATTATTGGCAAACTGGCGATGCGCGCGCTCTCGGGCCTGGAATGCTCAGTGAGTGAAGCAAATTCGCTGCTGATTCACTTTTCTGGGCACGAGAGAATCACGGATGCTGGAATATTCCTATCTGTAATTTATGGAAAAGCGCATGAAAAGGAAATTGTGTTTGACATAGACATAGGCAAGCCAATAAATTCACTTGGATACAGGCTGCCGGAGGACAAGACACTCCTATTGAAAGCGCCCACACAAAGACTAGGCGAAAAAGCCAAAGGCGTGGTTGTTAACATGTCAAATTCAGAAACTTTAGAATCCGACGGCTTAACGATAAACTATGGTAAAGCGATTATTCATAGTCTTTATTCAGATTGTCCTGGAATAAACTACGGAGAGTCTGATTACTTTGGCGGGGGCTGCACATCTTTTGTAATAAACCTTGGAAAAGCTGGCGGAAATTTTGGAGGCGGAGCCCAGCTCGGAATAAATTATGGAACAGCAGGAGAGAATGCAGGAGCAGAATTAAAGGGAGGGGAGCATATGCTGATAAACTGCGGCAAAGCAGGAAAGAACTTTGGAGATTCAGCAACAGGCATAATAATCACTTTGACAGAGCCGGAAAGCTACGGCAAATTGGATGACTCTCAACTAGTGCTATACCCGGATGACTGCAAGAAGATTCCAAAACTCGGAAAACTACTCTATGACTTAAAAGCACAGCTGGAGCAAGGAAGAACGGATTATAAAGCGGCAATAAGAGTGTGCCGCAGATTAAGCTTAGACAAGCTTGACTCCAAAATTGAAAGAATTCTCAGAGACGCAGGAAAGCTAAGGATTCAAGAAAGAGAAGATTAAATAAAGCTTCTTCAAGTGTTAAAGGGCGTTATCGAGCTCCTTTTCAGATTCTTATGAAAGCATGCTTATAAGCAAAATTGCCATAGAAATACTTGACAATCAATACCGGAATTCCCCGGTTGGGGCAGGGCCAAAAAGCTCTGCCTCACTATACTCCCGCACCTCGGAAATCGTAGATTTCCGATGGTGATCGGAAATTCGGAGAATCATCAACGACTCTTGCGAATTTCCGACATCACCTCAATGCCCTCCCGCGCCCAATAATTCTTGCGCGGGGGCGGTTTATTATTCAGGCATCCTTGGAAGCAAGAAATACGCAAAGCCTCCAATCATTATGAGAACGGCCCAAAACAATTTCCAAGTGATAGCTTGAATGCCTACAAGTATCAGAAGCAAAACGCAGACAATAATGCCGGCAAGGCCTAATAGTTTTTTACCAGTCCACTTCATTTTGCCTTATTCACTGCTGCAATAGCAACTTCTATCTGTTTAGCATCCGGCTGCCTTGTAGTAAGCTTTTGAGTCCAAATGCCAGGATAGGTAAGCCATTTCAGCCAGCTGTACTTTGCGCTTAACTTCAACAGTTCGTATGAAATTCCTGCAATCACCGGAATAAGCAGAACTCTTGCAGGCAGATTGTAATACCAATGAGGAGTCCTGATTAAAGAGAAAAGAATAATGCTCACAGCAACAACAAAGATTAACAAGCTTGTGCCGCATCTTGGATGCTCTGGAGGGAACTTCCTGACGTTCTGAACTTTAAGCGACAATTTGTGCTCGTAGCAATGCACTGCCATATGCTCAGCGCCGTGATACTGGAACATCCTCCTGACATCAGACATAAAACCGATAGCGTACAAGTACAACAGGAAGACTAGAAGACGGATAATGCCATCCAACAAGCCAAAACGGACAGTATGGGGATCATATACGAATTTGGCAGCATAATAAGGCAACAAAACGAACAATCCAATTGTCAAAAGTATTGCGAAGCCAAACGTGATAATCCACTCTACAGGGCCAAGCTCTTCCTCCTCGCCCTGCTGGTTGGCGCTCCAAGTCAAAGCCTTAATGCCGACAACCATCATCTCCCACAAATGAATAATTCCCCTCAAGAAAGGAAGATTGAGAATTTTACTGCGTTGAGTGGCTGAGACATACTTTTCTCTTTTTGTCTTGATTTTCTTGTTAAGCAAACGGACTGCAATAGAGACATTATCGGGAGCCTTAATCATCACTCCTTCTATAATTGCCTGGCCTCCTAAAGGTTTCATAGTTCTACACTGCTCCCCGGCTCAAGGACTTTAACTGGAACTGAAGTCAACTCCCTAAACAGGTCAGCATCATCTCTTGTTCCAACAATTCCGCCCCAATGAATAGGAATAGCGAGCTTTGGATAGACCAAATCTGCTATTTTAGCAGCCTCTTTAGGAGCAGCAGTGTAAGTGCCGCCAACGGCTATTAAAAGAACATCAGGGCTAATCTTTTCCAGATTTGGAAGGAAATCAGAATCCGCCATAAAGTAAACGCTCTTGTTCTCAGCAACAATTGTGAAGCCGATAGCAGTCTGGGTTTCAGCATGACGGATGATGTCAACATGAGGATTAGAGACTGGCATCCCAAAGACTTCAAGGCCATCAAACTTCCTGCTCTCGCCTGCACTCAAAATACTGCAAGGAAAAATTTCTCTTGCAACCTCCAAAGGACCAAGAATATGAGTGCCATCATTTGAAGCACGCCTTACTTTCTCAATACTGCAATGGTCAAAATGGAAACGGGAAATGAGGATTAAGTTTGCAGGCACATACCATTCATCAGGACCAGCGCAAGGATCGATGTAGATGACGTGGTTGCCTGTTTCAAGCTTCACAGAAGAATGCCCAAGCCAAGTAAGACGCATAGAAGCAAGAGCGAGAGAACGTATATAAAGCTTACTTGTAGTTTCGAAGAATCCACCATTCAATCAGCCATTTCAGAATGCCTGGGAATAAGCCGTTGATAACACCGCCATTTGGCAACGTCATAATACCGGTCCAATCGCCCAAAGAAATCACCAACGGAGCGCTTCTTGGCTTGTGAACGGTTAATGGCTTGCTGTTTTGCAATCTTTCAATGTTTGTTACAATCAGATGAGCGTGGCGCTCTGCATTCTGAGCAGTTTTTTCTTCCTGTATGCTGTTGATGTCACCGCCAACAAAGATATTCGGATAATTTTCCAATTGCAGGAATTCGTTGACTTTCAAAGATTTCCTATCAGTAAAAATAGAATCCGGGAAATCCTTCATAAACCAAGGATTGCACCTGATGCCTGCACACCAAATGCCGGCTTCTGAATCAATCTTGCGGCCTTTGTCTGTAATGAAAGTATTTCCCTTATGGTCAACAACTTTCTCGCCGAAAATTATCTGCGCGCCGTGCTTTTCAAGGAATTTCTTGGCATAATTTGATGCTTTCACAGGATTTCTCTCAAGCAAGCGATCGTGAGGATGCACGATTATCAAACGCTTGCCTTTTGTTTTCGTGACTAATTCACCCGCGATTTCAGTGCCGATAAGCCCGCCTCCAATGATGAGAAGATGTTCTTGCGCAAGGATTTTCGCACCCATTTGCGCAGCTTCAAGACCAGACTTCAGAGTGCAGACGTTCTCCTTGTTTTCCAGGAAAATAGGATAATCAATTCCTGAGCTGATGATGAGATAATCGAAGTTTATTTTTTCTTTTTCTGTATTGACAGAATCCGGTGTGACTTCAACCAATTTGTCTGTAACAATGCGCGCATTCTTCAGAAAATGAGCAAACGGAACAGTGATTTTCTTATGATAGCCGGCGTTAAAGATGACCTTATGAATACTCGGAGTGTATTCAAAATAATCTTTCTTGTCAATTAAAGTGACTTCTGCCTTCTTGTCAAGAAGCTTTGCAGCTAATGCTCCGCAGAAGCCGCCTCCGAGAATAACGATTTTCATAACAAATGAAGAAACAGGATTGTTTAAAAATCTAATGCCGAGAGCAATGTTTAAATAAAGTGCGCCTGTGCCTTGAAATATGACTCTTGAAACGCCCAAAAAAAGGCGCATGTTCAACTACACCGCTTCAACATACGTGGCAAAACAATACCACGGACGCCTAGAAATACGCACTTCCAAAAAAACACATATTTTTGACATAACCGACAAAGTGAATGACGCGCTCAAATCATTCAAAACAAAAAATGGAATAGTCGTTGTTGCAACAACACACACCACAACAGGCATTGCGATAAACGAAAATGAAAAAGGCCTGAAAAGAGACATCGAAGACTATCTGGCGCACATAGTTCCAGAAAACAGAAAGTACATCCACAACGACACACATTTACGAAAAGACTGCCCGCCAGATGAACCAAAAAATGCGGACGCGCACATCAAAGCTCTTCTTTTACCAACATCAGTCACAATACCATATCAAGCGGGAAGATTATCACTTGGAAAATGGCAAAGCGTGTTCTTTCTAGAACTTGACGGGCCTTGCCCGCGGCCAAACAAAGACAAATACAGAACACTGACGATAACGGCAATGGGAGATTAAAAATAAAATAAAAAATTAATTCTTGCTCAAAGCCCATTTTCCAGGACCGGAAAGCCAGAGCGAGACAAGACCTGACAAGATGCTAATGCCAGTTACCGTCTGGTCTGAAACTGCAATTACCACAAGCATCACAATAGCCAGCGGAATTGTGGTCCACTTGGTCTTAAAGCCCAGCAAGACGGACGCGCCACACAAGACTTCAGCAGCTATCAACAGCCATGTCCAGAATGTCGGCCCTGGAAATCCCATGCTGCCAAGCATTCCAACAACCATCGATGGGTTCAACAACTTCATGATGCCGGTATATACAAAAATACCGCCAACACCCAATCTTAACGCAAATGGTGCATATTCTTTCATTAAAGCCACCTCAATAGTGCAAAAATTAGACAGTTAATAAAGATTATTGCGATGAACTATGCTTTTCGAGCTGTCGGAAGACGTGCGCTGCAGCAATAACGCTCATAGGAATAGTTATTATGAGGCCGATTCCAAGCGCAATAACACCAAGCAAGTTAATTCCAAGCAATGCAAATGCAAAAATGATAAGCCTGCCTTTCACACCCGCAGTCAGAGCAGAACTCTTCCTCAATGCCGACAAAGGCCCCAAGCGCTCTTTCACAATAACATAAGGATAAAAGCCAAATTGAACAGCCCAGATAATTCCTGGAATTACGAACAATACAAGACCAATGGACACTACTATTGTGTAAATGATTGCGGCTATCAAGTATTTCAGCAATAATGAAAAACAGGAGAATAATTCCTTGAACTCAGGAGCTTTTCCATCAACCATATCAATTGAGAGCTTGATGTAGCCAAGGCTTATCCCGCTGACAAGCAGGCCAAGCACAATTTGAGTGCCAATAGCACTCGCGCCATAAGACATAAACGAAAGCGCGGCAAAAAGCAGGAAAATACAGATGAAAAACAAAATATGAGACTTTACAGCAGTCCAGCCAAACTCAATAGCGTCCCCAATCACAATCCTGCCTTCGCGCGGTTTTGGCTCTTCCTTTTCTTCGTGCTCTTCCGGCGCTTCTTCGATTTCAACAGGCGCTTCTTTTTTGGGCGCTTCCGCTGGAGGCTCCTTGACTTCGATGTGAGCAGCCTCGACTTCAACTACTTTCCTCTCAGCCTGAGGAGGAAGCTCACGAGTAGCAATAGGCTTGACGGCTTGAACTTCAAGCCTCTCCTTGCGCTTTGAAGCCTTATGCAATCTCTTGATACTCGCTTTAGCCTCTGCTTTCGTCACCTTTTTTTTCTTAGGCATATATACTTTTAAGACGGAGGCGTTTATAAAGCTAATGAACGATTATTCTTACTCAAAGAAAGATTTATATTCTACACTATACACTTTCCCTATTATGAAACGAGCTGGTTTAGTTCACCAATAACCGAGATTCTTCTAGTTATAAAGCCAGACGCGATAAGACATCAGAAATAGTCACGTCTGGCGAATATGACAAACGAAAAACCGACAAAGAAAGTTTAATTCGTTTGCCATATATTTATAAACAAAATGCGCCCAAACAGAAGACAATGCAATTCCAACGCATAAAAGGGGCAGAGGACTTTTACCCAGCAGAGCAGGCAATACGCGAAGCGATATACAACAAACTCGAAGAACAATCACAGAAGTTTGGCTTTCAAAGAGTAGATATGCCTGCGATTGAAACAATAAAATTACTTACTGCCAAGAGCGGTGAGGAAATTAAGCAGCAACTCTTTGTCTTTGAGAAAAAAGGAACAGAAGAAATGGGATTAAGGTTCGACCTAACAGTCCCAATGACAAGAATGTTTGTTGCAAAGCAGAAAGAACTGCAAAAACCGGTCAAATGGTTCTCAATAAACAAAATGTGGAGATACGAAGCGCCGCAAGCAGGCAGATTAAGGGAGTTTACGCAGCTTTCTGTTGAATTGTTTGGAAGCGACAAGCCAGAAGCAGATGCCTTGTGCATCAATCTGATAATTGCCTGCATGGAAAGCCTTGGATTAACGGAAAAAGACTTCACAATCAGGATAAACAACAGAAAAATATTGGAAGGGCTGCTTTTGGAAGTTGTTTCGCAAGACAAACTGCCAGACGTTGTAAGAATGGTAGACAAATCAAGCAAAATAGGAGAAATAGAGTTTGCGCAAGAGCTAAAGAAACTGGGACTTGACCTGCAAAAAATAGAAGTCATAAAGAAAATAACGAAATGCCAGGGACCGCCAAGCATTTTATCGACGATAAAAAAAGAACTAAAACCAAACGCACTTGCGACAGAAGGATTAACTGAACTTGAGAATGTTTTACGATTTGTTGACAAGAAATATATCACAGTAAACTTAAGCATTGCAAGAGGACTCGCATATTACACAGGAAACGTCTACGAATGCTTTGACAAGGAAGGCAAGTACAGGGCATTAGCAGGCGGAGGAAGATACGACCAGCTTGTCGCGCTGTTTGGCGGAGAGGAAACTCCTGCAACAGGATTTGCAATAGGAATGGAGACATTAAGATTGCTTTTAGAAGACAAAGGAA
>Ga0247727_10005130_pt1 | contig 26948 bp, 24 predicted proteins | sample WisWelCaveWW1625_FD_202498 | JGI IMG/M metagenome (GOLD analysis project Ga0247727, IMG submission 202498) | Biofilm microbial communities from Wishing Well Cave, Virginia, United States - WW16-25 | ecosystem: Environmental > Aquatic > Deep subsurface > Groundwater > Cave microbial mat | place...
GACGTCGCCGCCGACGATCAGCCCCAGCGCCGCCAGTTTCTCCTTGGAGCCGGCCAGCTTCGCCAGCGCGTCCGACGACGCAAACGTTTTCAGCGCTTCGTTCACGACCTGCCAGCCGGTGTCGACCAGCGCCGAATCGGTGATGTCCATGATGCGGCGGTCGTGATACGGCGGAACTCTTTTCCCGGCGGCGACAGGGTCCGGCGCGGGCAGCGAAACAAAATCGGGGTCCGGCACGGCATTGGCCCGGGCTTTGTCGAGTGCCCGCTGGATGCCCTTGAGCGAGAGGTCCCTGGCTTCGCTCCCGAATCCGATGCGTGGCGCGCCGGCTCCGTTGAACACGGCCCGGACGCTGACACCGAAATGCTCCGCGGACTTGGGTTCCTCGACGCCGTTGCAGGGAATCTGCGACGTGTAGTTGAGTCGGCAAATGAGCTGCCCGGTGCTGGAGGCGTAGACTTCGGCCTCCCGCACGTCCTTCGCATGGGCGACCAGGCGGAGCGCGCGCTGTACGGTGGATGTGAGGTCTGCCAGTGAGCGCATAAGATTTAGACGCCTGTCAGTTTGGCCCGGCTGCGCATCGTCGGAGAGCCGTTTCCCAGCCGCTTAATCTGCATCGGCTGGCCCTTGCCCATAGTTCGGATAGAACCGAGGCGGAATCTCAGGTTTCTGTTCGAAAAGATCATGGAGTCAGACGCCCGTCAGTCGGGCCCGGCTTCTCATCGTCGGGGAACCATTTCCTAACCGCTTGATTTGCATCGGCTGGCCCTTGCCGCAATTGGGAATAGGACCGAGGCGAAAATCCTTTCCGACGGCATCGACTTTCGTCAGATAGTCCCTGGTGTCGGCCGTCATACCGCCGCCGCGGTAGAGCTGGCCGAGCTGGCCGTTGCGGATCTCATACACTTTCTGCGCGGAGATGCTGAAGTTCTCGCGAGACTCCGCGATCGACGGCGTGCGATGGCCGACCAGATAGTAGCCGTGGTCCACGTCGGCGATGATCTGCTCCGGATCGTGAGGCCCGGCGCCGAACACGGTGTTCGACATGCGGATCAGCGGAACCAGCGAGGCCTCCGTCGCCTTGTAGGAGCCGTTCGGCTCCGCGCCGAGGATGGCCGCGGTCTGCCGGCTGTTCATGAACCCTTTGAAAATGCCCTTGTCGATGTGCACGACTTTTTTGGCCGGCGTGCCCTCGTGGTCGTACGCGTAATGGCCGAGCCCCGGCAGGCTCGGGTCCGAATAGGCGGTGACGAGCGGCGAGGCGATCGGTTTGCCGATCTGATGATCGGTGAGCGACCGGAGCAGCCAGCTCCGGCCTGCGTAGCCGGTTTCCATTTTCAACGCCCGGTCCAATTCGGTCGGGTGGCCGAGGATCTCGTGCGACTTGAGCACGTTGTAATGCGGATCGGTGACGACCACGACCTCCTTGTCGGTGGCGCGCAGCGTGGGCGCATCGATCAACTGCAGGCAGTCCCGCCCCAGGCTGGTCGAGAAGGTCAGCAGGTCCAGATGGCGGATCAATTCGCTCCGGGTGCCTTCCGTGACCGTCTCCCAGCCGCGCTGGTGGCCGATGTAGTCGGTCAGCGATTGATCGGCCTTGTCGTTTTCAGCCACCACCGAGCACCAGCCCAGCGTGTTGGCGAAGGTTTGATCGAGAACGGTCCCCTCCGAGCTGACGAAGAGCTCGCGGTAGAGGCCGGTGGATGCGGCGATGGCGTTGAACTTGATCCGCGAGCCTAATCCAGCCACGGCGCGGGAGACTTCCGCGGTGTAGCGGGACATGTCGGCGAGCGGCACGGAGCGCGGGTCCACAGCGTACTCCGCTTTAATCGTGTCCTGATGGGTGTCGATCGGCGCCAACGGCAGGCCGGCGAGACTGTCCCCGAGCCCTTTGAATCTGGCGCGGGCCTGTTCCTTGGCGCGGGCGTTGGCGATGGCCCGGTCGTAGGCGTGGCGGAATCCGTCCCGTAGGATCGTGGCTAATCGGGAGAAGTCGGCGTTGCCCAGGCGATGGCCGTAGTAGCCCGGAGCCGGCAGGGGGTTGCCGGCGAGCACGCGAATGCCGAAGCCGAACGTATAGTCATCCTGCACGGACTTGCCGGCGCCGTTCTCGGCGTTGGCTGATTTGACTTCCGCGATCTCGATGCGCAGATCGGCGTACCGGCAGTGCCGGTACCGCGTGCGCGCCGCGCGGGCCAGCTCGGCGGCCATGCGTTTGACGCGATCGAGCGACTCGATCGTGAGCGGCCTTGCGCTGAGTGTGCGAGCCATGAAAATCTGCCTTCCACGACGGTGAATTGTCCAAAAGTTTCGCCATTATAGAAAACGGTCGTCGAAACCGCAAGGTAAGGCTGAATCGGGGTTAGGGCCAATGGCCTAGTGGGGGATACCCTGCTAGGCCTTCTTTTACCGGGGGTGGGCCTTCTGTTAAGTTGCATTGATATCCGGGACGTTATACGATCCGCACGCTAGGCAGGGGTTAGGGGGCTCTCCCGGCCTTTCGGCCCGACCTTTTGGGTTGACATGATTTCGAGCAGTTTGTTAGACTTCACTCTAGAGTTTGTTCAAAAACGATAGAAGAATCAGCGATTTCCGTAAATTCTCGGATGTGCGACAGCGTAGAATCTTATAAACCAAGCGAAGCTTGGTATGGAGGCCGCCAATGAGTCTCGATTACGTTAAATTCACCCCTGGATTTGAGAAGTTCATGCCCAAGGAATACCGGGACATGGTCGACCATGGTCCCTTCGGCAAGAAGACGACGGTTTCGCAGATGGGGAGCTTCAAGGAAATCCTGGAAGAGCATCCCATGTGCGCCGGCTGCGCGATGACCCTGTTCATCCGCCTGGCGATCATCGCGTTCCCGAACCCCGAAGACACCATCACCGTCGGCACGGCCGGCTGCGGACGGCTGGCGATTTCGCAGGCGGCCATCCCGTTCGTGTACGGCAACTACGGCGACCAGAACGGCGTGGCCAGCGGGCTGTCCCGCGGGCTCCGGCTCCGGTTCGGCGATACGCCCAAAGACGTGGTTGTCATGGTCGGCGACGGCGGCATGGCTGACATCGGCTTCTCCGCGACGCTCCACTCCTGGTTCCGGAAAGAAAAGTTCGCCACGATCATGCTGGACAACGAAGTGTACGGCAACACGGGCGGGCAGGAGAGCGGGATGACCAACCGCGGCGCGGTGCTGAAGATGGCCCCGCTCGGCAAGAAGTTCGAGAAGATGGACATGCTCGGCATGGCGAAGATCGCCGGCTGCGCCTATGTCGCCACGGTCGTGCCGAACAATCCGCGGCGCGTGGAGAGCGTGATCAAGAAAGCCGTGCTGATCGCCCGTGAAGTCGGCCCCACCTACATTCAAGCCTATACCTCCTGCAACATCGAATACGCGATTCCGACCGACAAGGTCATGGAAGACGCCAAGACCGTCGAGAACGACCGGTACGCGTTCTCCGAGTACATCTCCGACGAAGCGAAGCAGTATCTCGCGGAGCGGTATGGCTACAAGGAGTATCTCCCCAAGCCGGCCACCGCGACCGCGGCGATTCCCGGCACGGTCTAAGCACCGGCCGGACGGGCTTCGTCAAGATTCCAAGGGGAAGGAGAACAACCGATGGCAAAGCGTTTTAACATTCGGATGGCCGGCGTGGGCGGGCAGGGTGTCGTCACCGGGTCGCACATCCTGAGCACCGCCGTCATCAACGCCGGCGGTGAAAGCACCATCGTCCCGTTCTATGGTTCCGAGAAGCGCATGGCGCCGGTCGAGAGCTACGTACGGGTGTCGGACGAGCCGATTTACGAGATCGGCGAAATCACCTTCCCGCACATCATCATCATCTTCCACCCGCAGGTCATCACGCACGGCAAGTCCTACACGATGCCGTTCTACTTCGGGTTGAAGGAGGACGGGGTCGCGCTGATCAACAACGACGGGCCCATGAAGCTGCACCCGCTCCAGGCCCGCGAGCTGGAGGAGCGGCGCGTGAAGCTCTATTACCTGCCGGCGACCAAGCTCTCGCTGGAAGTGGCGGGCATGGACCTGTGCACCAACATGGCGCTGATGGGCGCGATCGGGTGCATCACCGGCCTGACGACGCTCGATTCGCTCGGCCAGGCGGTGAAGGACCGCTTCCTGGGCAAGGGCTTCGTGGTGTCGGGCGGCACGGCGGCGCTGGACAGCGTCGTGGAACGGAAGTTCAAAAAGAAGCAGGAGTTGATCGATAAGAATGTGGCTGTGATCAAAGCCGGCTGGGACTATGCGGCTGAGCACGGCTGGGATGAGATCAGCAAGGCGGCGAAGAAGGCGGAGCATGCCGCCGCGGCTGCTGCCAAAGCTTAACCAAGGAAAGAGGCCTCCATGTATCTGGTAGCGGATATTAGCGTTGAGATTTGTGCGGCAAAGAGTTGCAAACTCTGCACGCAGTATTGCCCGGAAGCCAACACGATCCTGTACAGCGATGAGATGGGCAAGGACCAGGGCTTCAAGTACGGCTCGGCCTACGTGGCAGTGGACCGGTGCAAGGGCTGCGCGCAGTGCGTCTGGGTTTGCGACAACATGGCCAAGAACAACGCGATCAAGATGATCATGATCGATCAGCTCCCCAAGGCGGCGCTGACGGACAACATCATCTACGGCGAGAAGAGCACCACGGCCGTTCTGGCCAGTCCTATGGTCGGGTAGTCCATGGGAGCCAAGACGTCGCAGGAACAAGAGCGTATTATCGTTCCGGGGCCTGCCGGGTTCCATCCTCCTTCCGCCGCGCAACTCGGTGTCATGCTGCCGGATCCCGGTGAGGGCCTGTTCTACGGCCTGCTGGAAAAGAACGAAGAAAAGGTCATGGAGGAAGTCGCGCGGAAGATGCTGACCAGCCCCAACGCGACGATCTTCCCAGGCCCGATGGTTCTGTGGAACTGGAACGACCACGCGGCCGACAAGGCCAGGGCCGTGCTGGAGATCGCCGCGCAGCTCCCCGAAGTGCTGATCATCCCCATGCCGGACTACCGGCCGAAGTATCCCAAGATCGATCCCGAAGAGGTCATCAACCCCAACCATCCGAACCTGACCATCTGGGGCAACAAGATCGAAGCCTGCATCTTCATCGGCGTGCACTGCCACTATGCGAACCTGACCCTCAAGATGATTCGCGCGGGCACGAACTGCTGCACGACCGCGCTCTGCGCCGAGCAGGGGCACGAGGATGCGATGCTGACGGTCCGCGATTGCGACGCCGCCAAGCTGCGCCGGGTTGCGCAGGTGATCAAGCGGGTCCGCGAACAGATGGGCATCAAGCTGCCGGCCAACGGCGAGAACGTGCGGTTTACCGGCACGCAATCGAAGGTTCACGAAAACAAGACGCACACCAATCCGCTCACGTTCATGCCGGGCGGCAGCGCGGCCGGCGCCGCAGCCTTCGGGCATACAACCGAGCAGATGAAGCGCGAAGCGTAAGTGAAGGTGAGGTGACACGATGAGCGAAACCAAAACGAATCCGCAAGGCGATCCGGTCACCAGCATGGAACCGGAGCAAAAGACCAACCCGCAGGGCGATCCGATCACCAGCGTCGCGGTGCCAAAAGCCGACGCCAAACAAGATCCCCATGAGGCCGCGAAAAAGCAGAGAGTCGTGACGCCGGAGTACATGTTTTTCGAAGCGCCACGGACGAAGGAATTCATCACGGGCAGCGAGTCGGCCAAGGAAGCGGTGCGCCGCTCCAATGTGGACCTCTCCATCGCCTATCCGATCACCCCGCAGAGCGAGACCATGCAGCTCATCGGCGTGCTCTACGGCGAAGGCTACGTGAAGGAATACTATCGCGGAGAAGAGGAATACGGCGTGATGTCGGCCATTGCCGGCGGTTCACGCGCAGGCGTCCGATGCTTTACCGCGACGGCAGGACCGGGCACGCTTCGTGGATTGGAGCCGATCGCCTCCTGGCCGGGCCACCGGCTGCCGGCAGTCGCCATGTTCACCTGCCGGGTCGTCAATGCGCCCCTGGCTATTCAGCCGGATAATATCGAGGTGTCGTATCTGCTGAACTGCGGGATGATCGTGTTCCATGCGGAGAACCAGCAGGACATGTTCGATTTCATCATGGCCGGGTTCATGATCAGCGAAATGAACGACGTGACCCTGCCGATCGGCGTCTGCTGCGACGGCTTCTTTGTCACCCATGCCCGCGGATACGTGCGGATGCCGGAGAAGGGCATCAAGCTGCCGCCGCGGCAAGCGTGGCGCGGTGCGGTGCCGGTGCTGGACGCGGAAAATCCGCCCGCCCGGTTGTCCCGAGACGCCCCGGTGCAGAAGTCGAACTTCATGGCCTACAATATCCACGCGGTCTGGCAGCAGGAAGTGTGGGCGGCCGTTGAGCGTTCACGGAAATACATCGACCGGTATATGGGCGGGATGTGCACGGCGGAGAATATGGAGAACGCGGACGCCGTCATTATCGCGTCTGGCAGCGCGGCTGCTCAGTCCCGAGAAGCGGCGCGGCTCTGTAAGGACAAAGGCATCAAGGTGGGCTTGATCAAGATCCGGTCGCTGCGCCCGTTTCCCACGCAGGCGCTGCGGGAGCTGTGCAAAGATACAAAAGTGATCGTGATTCCGGAATTCAACTACGTCGGCTGGCTGGCGAAGGAAGTGGCGACGGCGATCTACGGTCATTCCAAGGCCAAGATCATCGCCGGACCGCACGTCTATGGCGGGCAGTCCATGCCGGTGGAGTTGATCCTGGACGAAGTGGAGTCCGGCCTGACCGGCAAGAAGTCGACCAACGTGCCGTTGTCGGCCATCATGGGGGGGGTCGACGATCCGGCGGCAATGGCGCACTTCATGCGCAGCATCTGACGCTGCGTCAGTGACGGAAAAACAAAGAGTCCGCCCGGACCTCCGGGCGGACTCTTTCGTTTTAGGGTTATCTGGTTTGTCTGGTTTTTCTGGTTAACCAAACAAACCAAATGAACCAGAGAAACCAGACGAACCAATTAGCTTTGCAGATCGTCCCCGACCATCTCCTCACTATCCGGCATTCCGTACGCGATGAACTTGGCATAGGTAAGATAAATGGCGCTGCTGTCCCGCATCGCCTTGGCGCCCTGCGACAGGCGCGTCAGCTTCTCCGGGTCGGACTTCTCGGACGAGCGCAGGATCTCCAGGTGGTCCAGCAGGGCTTTGTTATACTCTTCCATCGCCCGCTCGACGGCTTTATACGTTTGCATGATCGTGTCGGTCATAGGTAACTCCCTGGCAATAGGCTATGGGCACTGGGTCATAGGTGATGGGTTGGAATGTGGCTTTTCCCTATAGCCCATAACCCCGCGCCTATAACCTCTCGCCTGTATCACAGGCGAGCATACACGAGGGTCTTTCTGAGGGTCAAACGGACATGAGCCGGATGCTGTCTCCCATGCTGCAGCGCACGCTCACGGATTGGCTCGGCCTCGAAGGTCTGCCCGAGCGCGATCCGGCTCGCTACCGGATGCTCTGCCAGAGCGTGGCAGAATTGTCACGTCTGTTTACGAAAGATCGGGCCGAACGACAGCGCAGTTATCTGGACGAGGCATCGCTTCGCGCTGGCTACCTGGCCTATTTTCTCCCAGTCAATCTGGCCAAGGTGCAGGCGTTGCTGGATGAGCTGCCGCCCGACCAGCTCTGCCGGTCTGCCGACCAACCATTGAAGGTATTGGACATCGGCAGCGGCCCTGGCACGGGGGCGCTGGCAGTCCTGGACTGGATGCGGCAGCAGGGGACGCAGCGTGACGTTGCGATTGTGGCGGTGGATCAGGCGCTGCCGGTGCTCCAGGAGGCGGAACGGTTGTGGCAGGCCTATGGGCGGTCATCGTCCGGACCGTCTTCGATGCTCACGCGCATCCACGCGAATCTTCAGCGATCCGGTAGCCTCGACCTGTGCAAACAGGAGGGGCCATTTGAGCTGATTGTGGCGGCCAACGCGCTCAGTGAATTGTGGTGTGAAGCCCGAGATACGATCGGCTCGCGCGTCACGTTCGTGCGTAGCCTGCTCGATCTACTGGCGCCGCATGGATCGCTGATTATCATGGAACCGGCGTTGAGGGAAACTTCGCGCGAACTCCATCTTGTGCGAGATCGATTGCTCGAAGCGGGCGCCTGCACGGTCTACAGCCCCTGTCTGCACGAAAAACCATGCCCGGCCTTGGTCAAAGAAGGCGATTGGTGCCATGAAGAGCGGGGCTGGACGCCGCCGGCGATCGTGTCGGCGATCGATCAGGTTGTCGGGTTCATCAAAGACGCGCTGAAGTTCTCCTATGTGATCCTGCGCAAAGATGGCCGGACGATCGTGCCAAGAAAATCGGATCTGTTTCGGGTCGTCAGTGAGCTACGGGAGATGAAGGGGGAAAAACGGGCCTGGCTGTGCAATGAGACAGGACGGCCGGAAGTGGGGAGGCAGGACCGGCTGCGGTCGGAATCGAATGCGCCAGTGGACGAGTGGCACAGAGGAGCAATCGTCCGGATCAGCGAGATCGTGAGAAAGACGAAAGATGGGCAGCAGAGTACGCTGGGGAGAATTGGGAAAGAAGCGTCTGTTGAGATAGTACGACCGATCTGAGCAGGCGGTCGGTCTGCCTTCCGTGCTCGCGCAACGCGCGGCCTCGGAAGGCCCTCGTTGGACGCGCGCAGTCGAAGGCAGACCGTCCCGCCGCTCTAATTAAAAGAGTGGGCGGGGACAGACCGCTGATGGGCCTGTCCCCGCTCGGAATGGGTTGATCATAACCCTCTTGCCCTGCCTAGAGAAAGCGCATAGGATTTGTTGAGAGTAAAGGGTCTGGCTCCTGAAGTCCTCCGAGCCGGGTACTGGCGGAAAGGGAGGCGACTGGATGAGCGAGAAAATCAAATACACCGACGAACCTCTCGGAGACCTCAGGGTCGTTCCTGACTTCCTCCCTCGCCCGGATGAGCTTGCCTTTCGGGATGAGGATAAAGATCCTGATCCGAACGCAGATCCGGCTCATAAATCGCAATCTGACCACTAAAGGCTGATTGATGGCTGGAAGAGCTAAAAAGACGGAACACGCTGGACCCAAGAAGGGGGCTGGCGCCTACTGGGGGCGCAAGGTCGACGCCAAACGGGAGAGCAATCGAGCTCGGCGCGAGGGCGCGAAACGAGCCGTTCGACAAGGCCTCGCAGATTCAACCTCTCCTAGGGCAGAGAAACAGGGTTTGATCCCTTAAATCTGCTCTGAGACCACAAGTCTTCCCCCTGTCAAAGGAGCCACTCATGAAACTGTCGCGTGTACTGCTCGCTGCTCTCATCGTTTCACTTGCCTCGCTTGCATCAGCCGCGGACGGCCTCATTGCCGTCAAGAGTCCGCGCAGCGCAGTTGACACGATGAACCGGTTCGAAGAGCTGGCAAAACAGCGTGGCCTCATTGTGTTCGCCCGCATCGATCATGCGGCTGGAGCAGTCAAGGTAGGCAAAACACTTCGCCCAACGGAAGTGCTCATCTTCGGCAACCCGAAAGGCGGTACACCGTTCATGGAGTGTGCCCAGACCGTGGGCATTGACCTTCCGATGAAGGCTCTCGTGTGGGAGGACGCGTCGGCTCAAGTATGGCTCGGCTACAACGACCCTGCGTTTCTGGCTCAGCGCCACGGCGTCGCACAGTGTCCGGTCGTCGAGAATCTGCGCAAGGTCTTGTCCGGACTCGCGGAGGCCACAGTCGCGCCGTAACTAGCATCAGTGAAAGGGGTCTGACCCCTTAATCCGCCTCTTGCGTTGGATCACCACCAAGGCTACACTCACGGCATGTGGTGGTCTCGTTCGCTTGCCGTGGTGTTAGTGCTTCTCCTGTTGGCGCTCACCTTTAATGCCTACGCGTGTCTTATGCCGTTGTTTCCAGACTCGACACTGGATATGGGAGCGGACTGCTCCTCGCAGCATTCCGGACCGGCACGAGAGTATTGTGATACGTTCAAAGTCGCTGCCATTAAAGCGCCTCCTTCGGCTGAGCAATCAATCGCTGTTCAGACCGAACTCCCGCTTTACCTTGATGCCTCGACGCTCTTTCCAGCTTGTGCCATGCGCTATGGCAAGCCGTGGCAACACGCTCTAAGTTGTTCGTCGTTCGACGTGCCTTCGAGTTCCCTTCCCCTTCGTATTTGATTTCCAACAATTTTTTCTGGCCTTTCCTCGCCGCGCACCAGCAAGAGTGGCGCGCGGCATCCGTACGTATTTCGGTTTTGCTTCTTTCAGAGCGTTGCCGTTTGGAAACAGGGAGGCTGACAATGCGTGGATCGAAGGAAAGAGCTGGTTATCTGCTGACCGTCAGCTGTCTTGTGATGGTGATGGTGTGGTTGCTGGATCCGATGGACCCCGGGCTGGGCTCGAAGGCCAATGCTGAAGTCTATGTGGCTGGCCACCTGTCCGGGACATTCCCCGAGCCGTTCGGGAACGTGAAAGGCACCAACGCCGGGGCGGAGACGCGCTTCAGCGATATTCCGCTGAAGAGCGCGCTCGGCGGAGGGGGTCGAATTGGCTGGATGACTCCCCTCCATTGGCTCGGATTTGAGGTCGGGTTGACCTACACGACCCCCCATTTGAAACGCCAGCAGCTCACCGTGACCGGTTCGGGGCTGCGTCCTCCGGGGTTCACGGAGCAGTTCGAGGGGGCCCATCTCAAAATGGCCATGATTCCTGTGGCCGTCATGCTGAGCTATCCGCATGAGAAGATTCAGCCGTATATTGGCGGAGGAGTCGGACCCGTATGGGCCGAGCTAACCACGTCGGGTGGCCAGAAAGGCGTCTCGCGGGCGACATTGGGCGTCCACGCCATGGGCGGCGTGCGGGTGTTTCTGACCAAACAGGTCGCCGTGTTCAGCGAATACAGCTACATGCAAACTCGTTTTAACTTCGATTTCGGCTCCTCTGCCGGATTGTCGGCGATCTGCGGGACCCACCAAGTGGGGATTGGGCTGAGCTTTCATTTCTTTTGAGAGGATAAAAAGGGGTCGGGGTGACAGGAATTGGGGTCAGAGAACAATTTGCGAGGGAATTAGGCCCTCAGAAAATGTACTCTGACCCTGATACTCTCAGATACTCTCCTAATAGAGAAGGTCTAGAATCGAAAGGATGGAAAAGGTGCTGATTTGCTCCGGTTTGTCGTCCTCGTCGCACGTTTGGAGTGCAAGCTTCGCTCCGGCCGCATCCGCGATATCTCCTGTCGCGCGTTTGAGATTCGCTTCGAGTTGAATCTCCTTCTTGTCTCGCAATTCCTCTGGATACTCGGCCAGTGCTTTGCCGGGTACCTTGATCGCCAGTTCCTCTTTGGTCCAAATCAACCCTTCACAGTTCGTGAGTTGCGTCGCATCCGCGTGAAGACGCACGGGTCGAAAGGTCCAGCCAAACACAGACCCACCGCCCCACCACAGCGGAAAGTCTGTCGTCGCATCCACGGCCAGGTAGATGCCGATTGCCGCAGGGTTCCAGCCTGTGGCTGCTCCCACGATACTGGTCGCAATGGTGACGTGCGTGAGCCATCCGGTCACCCAGTATTGCCAGCGAACCGCGCCGTAGTCGTGGATCAGGCCCGTGATGACGATGCCGGCGCCGCTGCGTCGCCCCAATTCTCGAATCTGCGCATCGGTGAGCAGCGTGTGCGGGGCCACAAGATCGGCATGAAGCCGGCGCGCTTCTTCGAATGGAATCACCGTAAAGCCTTTCTGGTTTGAGAGGGCTTCAGTCAACAGACGCTGGGCATTGACCTCGATGTCTTCAATTAATTGAGGCAGCAAGACCTGTTCTTGCTCCGGTGACGGCGTCTCGTCGAGTGACCGCACCTGTGAGGTCTTTGTAATCGGCGCTTCGAGAAAGACCGGACCGACGATGATTGTGATGGGAGTTGGTGGAGTGTCCTGTGGCGGCTGGCTGAGCGTGCTGCATCCGACAGCAAACAGAATAAGACCCATGGCGGTTGCAGAGCGGATGAACAAATGGGAATGCATCGTGCCTCCTGCATGAACTCGGTTCACCTCCCGGTTCGAATGACGCGATGGCATGCCGTCCGCTTTGACATGTGAGCGGGCTCGGCATGACGCCGCTGCGTTTTCGAAGGGCGGTTCTAGGGAATCAGAACGAGGTCAGGAACCGAGTGGAGGGTGGAAGGGAACAGCAAGAAGCGCGCAGAGACGGGTAGCCGGAGGACCGGCGTGACAGGGAACAGCCGGACTTTCGACGGAAAAGGTGTTGCCGAGCATGGAGACGAATGCGAGATGGCACGGACATGCATCGTCGGTTGCATTGGCGTGATCGGATTGGGTACTCACGGCATGGTGATGATCGGCTGAGTGCAGAGAGAAGGCTGCATCATGCCAATCGCCCAAGCAGCTCAAACCGGTCAGTTGTACGGCAAGCAAGAGAACCAGGGGCGGCAATATCCAGCGGCGAATCGCGCGGTCCACGTCAGTCGGCTTCGGGTTCGGACCCGCCGTGTTTATGCCTAACCTTATCTTCGTCGAACAGATCGGCCATTTCTTCGGCGATCATGTCGCGGTCGTTCGGGACGGAGACGAGCGGAATCTCCTTGCGGGGCTTGGGTTCGTCGGGGGCTGGGGAGTCAGGCTTTTTTGGTTTTTCGTCGCTCATGACGATCAGTATACACCATCCGGCCGGCGTCGGCGTCACTCAAATGTTTCCAGCGAGGACCTTTCCGCGAACGGGTGGCTGCATGTGTTGCAGGTGACGAAGTAGTAGGCCTCCCGCACGGACAGGACGATCCGGAAATCCAGGCTCACACCGTGCTTCTGGCATTTCGGGCAGGGGACGGCTTTCATGATGTAGGGAATGTCCGGCTGGGTCCTCTGGTAAAACTCCATGTCCGTATGCACGGGGAAGGAGTAGCGGCATTTCTTGCACACCGCCTTGCATTCGCCGTCCGGTTGCAGCGTCCGGCGGTCGACCATGAATGTGCTGGTTTTGCAGATGGCGCAGCGAACGCCGCTCAACCGTGACTCAATCTGTTCCAGCACCGGACCGGCCATGTACGAACTCCCTGCGGCAGTATAGCGGCCCCTTCTTCCAATCCGCAACCGGCAGAAAATCAGTCGCGCCGGCAATCGGGACATCGCTATAATACCGTCCATGCATCACGTCACCGAATCTCTGCTTGTCGGCAACGTCGAAGATGCCAAGAAGCCGCCTTCGTTTATCGAGGGCGTGCTGTTTGTCGCCGCCGAGCATGAGTTCCCGCCGCCGGACGGCGTCCTGTTCAACAGGATTCCGTTGGTGGAATTCGACCAGGCCAGTCCGCAGCAGGTCTATGAGGCGGTGGCGTGGCTGGAGCAGCATGCGCCGAAAAAGAAAATCATGGTCTGCTGCCGGGCGGGGATGGGCCGGTCCGTCTCGATGGTCATTGCCTACCTCTGCTGCGTGCAGGGGATGGGCTATAACGAAGCAGTCCAGATGCTCAAATCGCGGCGGCCCGGTGCGACACCGTTACCGAATCTGGATACCACGATCCAATCCGTCCTGCAGATGCGAGCAGCCGGCCGCAAGGAACAGCCTCCTCATGCCTGAACTGCCCGAAGCGGAAGTCGTCGCCCGGCAGCTGCGGGAACGCATCCTCGGCGCCGCCATAAAAGAGTGCTGGCTGGGTCGCGAGGATATTGTCCGGCAGGGATTGTCCATGCTGCCGTGGTATCGAGGCGCGCGGGTGACGGGGATCGATCGCCACGGAAAAAGCGTGGCGATCGCGCTTGAGAAGGCGCAGGAGACGCGCTATCTCGTCGCCGAACTGGGGATGACCGGCCTGCTGCTGTTCGGTCCGCTTGCGCCGCGCTATCAGAAACACACGCATCTCGTCCTCACATTGGATGGCGGGCAGGCCTCCGATCTCCGCTACTGGAATCCCCGCCGCTTCGGGCGACTCTATCTGCTGGACCGTCCTGGTCTTGAGCAGTTCGTAGCGCGCCGCTTCGGTTGCAATCCTCTTACAGTCTCGTGGGAGGACTTTCGCAACTTGATCAAGATGCGGCGCGGGCGCCTCAAGCCCCTGCTCATGCACCAGCAAGTCATCGCCGGCATCGGGAACATCTATGCGAACGAGATTCTATTCCGCGCCAGGCTGCACCCTGCGCGTCTGACCGGCCGCGTGGCCGAGCCGGCTCTGCGGCGGCTCTATCGCGTTATGCAGCAGGTGCTGGCCCAGGCCATCAAGGACGGCGGATCCAGTGTGCGTGATTTCTTCGCGCCGGACGGCAGCGAAGGGCGCTACAAGCGGCGACATCTCGTCTACGGCAAAGCAGGGAAGCGTTGCCCATCCGGCTGCGGCGGAGTCATCAGGCGGCTTCGCGGTTCCGATCAGCGCAGTTCGTTCTACTGTCCAGTTTGTCAGCGAAAATAAAGCCACATTTTTGTAGGGGCAACCTCCTCTGGTTGCCCAATTTCCCGTAGGGGCGTATGGCGATACGCCCTCCCGCGTGGACTGGCTCCGCTTCCGAGCGGTGCCTGTCCCCCTTCTTGTACTGGCCCCTGTATCTTTTTTGACCCGCAACTCATGCAAAAAACAAAAAGGTTGTGAAACAGGGCAGAAATATTACAATGATAATCGCCAATAAGCATCCGCAACAAGAGTCGAGTCTACCTTATGGCATCCAAAGGTAGTGGTTTTCAGTTTCAAAACTATACGATCGGGACGAAACTAATTCTCTTCAGCGTCCCCTTTATCGCTGCGGTGATGCTGGTTGCAGCTTGGATCACTTACGAAAGGGCTTCAATCAGCCTTCACGAAAAGCTCATTCAGCGAGCGCGGAGCCTCCATACGCAGATCATGGCCGATCGCGCGTACTATGCCTCGGTCATCGTGCCTCGTGTAGTCGAACTCGGCGGGTCCTTGGGATCGGACTACCGGCAGGTACACGGACGCTTCCCCCTACCGGCTACCTTTGTTCGTGAGGTATCGGAATTAACAGGTGCCATCAAAGACAGTTACACGGCGAATCTCATCAGTCCTTGGCCGATTAATAAAGACAAAGGAATAAATGATCCGTTTGAACAACAAGCGTTTGATTACCTCAAAGCCCATTCGATAGGTGAGTTTTTTCAGACTGACATGATCGAAAACCAAGCCGTGCTAAGAATCCTGATGGCCGATCACGCCTCGGCGCGATCCTGCGTGGACTGCCACAATGCTCATCCACAGAGTCCACGGCATGATTTTAAGCTCCATGATCTGATGGGCGGGTTGGAGATCGTGATACCCATGGATCAGTATATACACGAGAGCCGACGTGACCTTATCATAACCGTAATTGGAGGAGCTGGGGTTTGCCTGCTGCTCATCGGGATTGTGGCTTGGGGAGCAAGACAGACGGTCACACAACCACTGGCCGAGCTGGCAGATCGGATGAAAAGTTTAGCTGGAACAGAAGAGGGGGTCTTACCAAAGGGTGTCGGGCATCCTCACGGTGACGAGGCTCAGCACCTCGGCGACGTGTTCGAGCGTATGCGAGCGGTAATCACCCGGCAACAGACTCAGCTCCTGGAAGCCAGTTCGCGCCTTGAGCGGCAGGTTGTCGCGCTGGAAGCAGCCAACCAGGAACTTGAAGCTTTCAGTTATTCCGTCTCTCATGACCTCCGAGCACCACTCCGACATATAGATGGATTTACAGAGTTGTTGTTAAAAAGGGCCCCCGCAGGACTAGATGAAACGAGCCTTGATTTGCTACGCACAGTAAAAGAATCGGCGAATGAAATGGGCACCCTGATTGATGACCTGCTACGCTTCGCGAAGATCGGACGGGCTGAAATGCTCTTCACAACTGTCAGCCTGGATCAGTTGGCCCAAGAGGTGGTGCAGGAATTAACGCAAGACACGAAGGGGCGCCGGATTCGCTGGACCATTGGGCCGCTCCCCGAGGTGCGGGGCGATCGGTCCATGCTGCGGCAAGTGCTTATCAACCTTGTGGACAATGCGATAAAGTACACACGACACCGCGATGAGGCCCAGATCGAAATTGGAACCGTAACCGACAAACAAGAGAATCAAGGCGAAATCGTTATCTTCGTACGCGATAACGGCGATGGATTCGATATGCAATATGCCCATAAACTCTTCGGTGTGTTCCAGCGCCTTCACAGTGAAGCTGAATTCGAAGGCACGGGTGTTGGACTCGCCAGCGTTAGACGCATTATCCTTCGCCACGGGGGCCGAACCTGGGCGGAAGGCTCGGTAGGAGTCGGCGCGATGTTTTATATCTCTCTACCAGCTGCATAGGGAGGATGGAGCATGGGGACCCTAAACCATATTTTACTGGCTGAGGATGATCCTAAGGATGTTCGATTAACGATCACAGCCCTCGACGAGTACAACCTGGCCAATGAGGTCGTGGTTGTTAATGACGGGGCCGAAGCCCTGGATTTTCTTTATTGTCGAGGAAAATATCAGTCGCGCGTCGCAGCGAATCCAGCCGTGGTCCTTCTGGATATTAAGATGCCCAAGGTGGACGGGGTAGAAGTACTTCGGACCATTAAGAATGATCCACAATTGAAAAATATCCCAGTGGTGATCCTGACATCGTCGCGGGAAGAGAAGGACCTGGCTGAGTGTTACCGACTGGGCGTGAACGCATTCGTAGTGAAACCGGTAAATTTCGCGGAGTTTGTTGAAGCTGTGAAGTCCCTTGGCGTTTTCTGGGCTATAGTAAACGAGCCACCACCAGGAAGCTCGAAGAGAACAAGGTGATTAGGAGAGGAAGCGCCAACGTGCAGCTTGAGTGACTTTTTCTTGATGTGAGGGAGGGGGTTCGTATGAACCCTGCATTGCGCATTCTCCATGTAGAAGATAACAGGCGCGATTCTGACTTGGTTCAGGCGCTGTTCACCGCTGAAGGCATGTCCTGTGAGATCGTTCGTGTTGAGACCCATGCCAGTTTTACTTCTGCTCTCAAGCAGGGCGAATTTAATCTGATCATTGCGGACCTGGCGCTACCCTCCTTCGACGGTTTTACCGCCTTGCTTCTTGCGCGGACAACGTGCCCTTTCGTGCCATTTATCTTTTTCTCAGGCACTATGGGAGAGGAAGACGCTGTGAAAACTCTCAGGGAAGGGGCCGTCGATTATGTCTTGAAACAACGACCCACCCGTCTTGTGACAGCCGTGCAACGGGCATTACGCGAAGCCCAAGAACGGGCTGAACGAAGACGCGCCGAGGAGAAGTTGCGCCAAAGCGAGGAACTGTATCGTCTGATCACGGAAAACATTGCCGACCTTGTGGCGGTCTTGGACGCAGAGGGGAGGCGCTTATATAACAGCCCGTCATATAAAACCATTTTTGGCGACCTGAGCTCGCTGGTGGGTACAGTCTCTTTTCAAGAGATTCATCCGGAAGACCGAGAAAGGATTATGAGGATATTTCGTGAAACGGTTACTACTGGGGCAGGGCACATAACTGAATTCCGATTCCTGCTGAAGGACGGGAGTATCAGATTTATAGAATCCCAAGGCAGCCTCGTAAAAGGAGGGGAGGAAAACACATCTCCGCGCGTGATTGTCGTTTCCCGTGATGTGACCGAACGTAAGCGGGCGGAACAGGTCAAGCACACATTTGGACAGTTTGTTACGCCGGAGGTTGCCGACTTTGTACTGACTCATCCCGACGAATTCTGGAAGCGCGGCGAGCGGAAGAGAGTGTCGATCCTATTTACGGACGTGCGGAGTTTCTCATCGTTCTCAGCACGTGTCTCCCCAGAAGAAGTGGTTCGCGCGCTAAACGATATCTTTGTTCCGATCATCGAGGCCGTTCAGCACGAAGGGGGGACCGTAAACAAGTTCATTGGGGATGGTTTGATGGCGCTGTTTGGTGCCCCCATCCCAAACGAGGACCATGCATTGAGTGCTGCTCGTGCGGCTCTGCGGGCTAGGGATGCAATCGAGGCTCTTGCAGCCTCGCGGCATGAGCTAAAGCAAGCACCGTTGCGGATCGGAATCGGAGTGAATTCGGGTGAAGTAGTGGCGGGCAGTGTGGGCACACGAGAACGGGTTGAGTACACCGTGATCGGACACGCGGTCAATCTCGCGGCTCGCCTGGAAGAGGCAGCTGCGCCAGGTCAGATCCTTCTCGGTCCTGAGACAGTCGCAGCCATCAAAGAGCGGTTCGATCTTAGTGGAACAATCACCTTAAAACTGCCCGGCATTCCTGAACCTGTTCCCGTTACAGAGCTGTTGGGTGAGAAAAAGTGAACAATGGTCATGCACCCTAGGTCCGCTTTCTGTGCCTCCTTCTGCGCCATCCTATACTCCTCCACGTGCGCCAAGTTCGGCGGGGCCGCGTACACCGAAATGGCGGTCGAGCAGGCATGAGTTGAAGATTGCTGGCGGTATTGGCTATTCGGTCGCACCTGATCGTCTCACCCGTGCAGGCAGGAGCAACGGGTAGCTGGGTACAATCAAGCTGGGTTTGGTGTCCCAACGAGCAGTAACGGGTGCCAGGCTACTGCGTTTGAGGCACTGGTCGCCCTGAGAAAGACGGGCGCGGCACCCCTACAGTTCCCCCTCCCACGCACCCTCTCCCTACAAGCGGCGGCATCTGGTCTACGGCAAAGTGGGGCAGCGCTGCCCATCCGGCTGAGGCGGAATCATTAAACGGCTGCGTGGAACGGACCAGCGCAGTTCGTTCTACTGTCCAGTTTGTCAGCGAAAGTAATGACGCGATACCTTGTTATTTCAGCAGGTTCGGAGGATTAACCATCGAATTTCTCCTTGACTCTGCTCAAGTAGCCTGCCTACACTTGTAAGCCTTCTTCTTTAATTTCAGTTAGTTAGGGTGGTCAGGAAGGTGAAAGCGGTAGGCCTTTTGCCTAGACCGATTAGTCCGTTTGATGGATTGAGTCTGCAAGGCAATTCCGCTAGACTTCGCTTCCCCTTTCGCAGGACAAACGCAGTTTTTCAGTTACTAAGGAGTACGCGATGGCCAAGGTGCTCGAAGGTCCCGGGATGGGGCTGATGAAGAAGTGGGGGATTGCGGCCCCCCACTATGTGGTCGTGACGTCGGCGGACGAGCTGGCAAAGCTCGGCGAGGCCAATGACTGGATGAAGAAATCCAAGCTGGTTACCAAGGCGCACGAGGCGCTGGGCTCCCGTTTCAAGCTGGGCCTCGTGAAGGTCGGGCTGGATCTGAAGGGCGCGGTGGCGGCGGCGAAGGAGATGCTCGGCCGTCAGGTCGGCAGCATTACCGTTATGCAGGTCATCGTTTCCGAGATGGTCCCGCACAAGGAAGAGTATTACGTCGCCGTCAAGTCCACGCGCGAGGGCTCCGAGGTACTGGTCGCCAATTGCGGCGGCATCGAAGTGGAATCGAACTGGGATCGCGTCAAGAAGTTGCAGGTAGACGTCGGCGAGAAGCCGTCCGAAGCCGCGCTGGAGAAGCTGGCGAAGGATGCAGGGTTCTCCGGCGGGCTGGTGAAGAAAGTCGCCGAGTTCGCCGGGAAAATGTTCACGTGTTTCGACAGCGAGGATGCGCAGTACCTGGAAGTGAACCCGGTCGTCGCCCGCGAGAGCGACGGTGAATTGGTCGCGCTGGACGCGGTGACGCTGCTGGACGGCGACGCCAAGTTCCGGCATCCGGATTGGAATTTTGCGTTCGCGGCCGAGTTCGGGCGCGCCTACACCAAGGACGAGCTCGACGTTATGGCGGTGGACTCCAAGATCAAGGGCTCGGTCAAGTTCATCCAAATTCCCGGCGGCAATATCGCGATGCTCCCGGCGGGCGGCGGCGCCAGCGTGTATTATTCCGACGCGGTCGTGGCACGGGGCGGGCAGCTTGCCAATTATGCCGAGTATTCCGGCGATCCGCCGGATTGGGCCGTCGAAGTGCTCACCGAAAAAGTCGCGTCCCTGCCGGACATCAAGCACATCATCGTCGGCGGCGCGATCGCCAATTTCACCGACGTCAAGAAAACCTTCGGCGGCATCATCGCCGGGTTCCGCAAGGTCAAGGCCGACGGCAAGCTCAATGGCGTGAAAATCTGGGTCCGCCGCGGCGGCCCCAACGAGAAGGAAGGCCTGGAGCTCATGCGGAAGCTGAAGGACGAAGGGTTCGACATCCACGTCTACGACCGGAAGACGCCGTTGACGGATATCGTCGACATGGCGCTCGAGAAAAAATAACGCTGAACGATGAAGTATGAACGATGAACGGCGGAGCAACCTCCATTCTGCGTTCATCGTTCCGCGTTCATAGTTTCGAGAAGGGAAGATCCCGATGAGCATCCTTGCGAACAAAGACACCCACGTGGTGATCCAGGGTGGGGTGGCCGGCCAGAACGCCGCGCGCCGGATGGCCGAGTTCTGTTACCTCAATAAGAAGTCGCTGTATGTGGACGCCTTCGTCTATCCGCCCGACGCCGGCAAGACCAACGAAATTCCCTACGGCAGCGGCCTGATCACGATCCCAGTCTACAAGACCGTGGCCGAAGCCACGAAGAACCATCCGCAGATCAACACCAGCCTCGTCTATATCGGCGCGGACCGGGCCAGCGCCGGCGGCATGGAGGCGCTGAACGATCCCAAGATCAAGGTCGTCTCCATGATCACGGAGGGCGTGCCTGAAAAAGATGCGAAGCTGCTCGGCGCCCATGCCCGCAAGCTCGGCAAGGTCTTCAACGGGCCTTCGTCCATCGGCATCATTTCCTCGGGCTCCTGCAGGCTTGGCGTCATCGGCGGCGCCTACGACAACCTTGTGTCCTGCAAGCTCTACCGCGAAGGGTCATTCGGCGTCATCACGAAGTCGGGCGGCCTCTCCAACGAGATCATCTGGATCTGTTCGCAGTTCGCCGACGGCATCACGACGGCCATCGGCATCGGCGGCGATGCCTATCCTGGCACGGACTACGTCAGCTACCTGGAAATGTTCGAGCAGGATCCGCAGACCAAGGCGGTGGTCATCGTCGGCGAGATGGGCGGTGATCTGGAAGAGCGGGCGGCCGAGTGGTACGGCGCCAAGAAGCGTCGGATCAAGCTGCTGGCAGTCGTGTCGGGATTCTGCCAGGAGAGTCTGCCCAAGGGCATGAAATTCGGCCACGCCGGCGCGAAGGAAGGCATGAAGGGCGAGGGCTCGGCCCGGTCCAAATCGGACGCGCTCAAGAAAGCCGGCGCGATCGTGCCGCCTACGTTCGGTGCGCTGGGGCCGGCGATCAAGGAAACCTACGAGGGACTGGTCAAGAGCGGACAGGTCAAGCCGTTGGCCGAAGTAGTAGCAGCCGACGTGCCAAAGCTGCCCAAGACCGTCGAGCAGGCGATGAGGGACAACGAAGTCACCGTCGCGCCGCTCATCCGCACCACCATCAGCGATGACCGCGGCGACGAGCCCTGCTACGATGGCTATCCCGCCTCCGAATTGATCAACAAGGGCTATGAAATTCCCCACATCATTGGATTGCTCTGGGACAAGCGGCTCATCAGCAAGCAGGAAGCCGAAATCGTCAAGCGCATCCTGATGCTGTCGGCCGACCACGGCCCCTGCGTCAGCGGCGCCTACGCGACGATCCTGGCGGCCTGCGCCGGCATCGGTCTCTCCCAGGCGGTGGCGGCGGGCATGATCATGATCGGGCCGCGCTTCGGCGGCGCGGTCACGGACGCGGGCCGCTGGTTCAAGTACGCAGTGGATCACAAGATGAGCGTGGACGAGTTCCTGGTCTACATGAAAAAGAACGTCGGGCCGGTGCCGGGCATCGGCCATCGCGTGAAGAGCCTGCGTAATCCGGACAAGCGCGTGAAGGAACTGGTCGGCTATGTGAAGAGCCTGAACACCAAGACGCCCTGCCTCGACTTCGCCTTGCAGGTGGAGCAGGTGACAGCGGCGAAGAAGGACAATCTGATCCTGAACGTGGACGGTACGATGGCCGCCGTGCTGGTGGACATCGGCTTCCCGGTGGACAGTTTGAACGGGTTCTTCATCCTGGCCCGGACGATCGGTTTGATCGGCCACTGGGTAGACCAGAAGCGGCAGGAGAGCCGCCTGATCCGCCTGTTCGATTTTCTCGTCAACTACGCGGCGCCCAAAAAACGGGAAGTGCCGCCTTTGAAATAATCAGGTGTGGGGTACGAGGTGCGAGGTAGCGAGGGAAAATCTATATCTTCCTAGAACCTCGAACCCCGAACCCCGAACCTCGAACCCAAGAAGTGAGGAAAATTATATGTCTGTTGAAATGGTCAAGAAACTCTACGCGAAGATGCCCGGGATCACCGAGAAGGCACGCAAGAAATTCGGCCGTGCGCTGACGCTCTCGGAGAAAATCCTCGTCTCGCACGCGGACAACTTCGATACGCAGGTCTGGGAGCGTGGCAAGGCCATGCTGGCGCTGCGGCCCGACCGGGTCGCCATGCAGGACGCGACGGCCCAGATGGCCATGCTGCAGTTCATGCAGGCCAACAAGGCGAAGGCAGCGGTGCCGAGTACGATCCACTGCGACCATTTGATCCGCGCCGAAGTCGGCTCGCAGAAAGATTTGTTGCGCGCCATGGACGAGAACAAGGAGGTCTATCACTTCCTCTCATCCTCGGCCAAAAAGTACGGCATCGGATTCTGGAAGCCGGGCGCCGGGATCATCCACCAGGTGGTGCTCGAGAACTACGCGTTCCCCGGCGGCCTGATCATCGGAACCGACTCGCACACGCCGAACGGCGGCGGGCTGGGCATGCTGGCGATCGGCGTCGGCGGCGCGGATGCCGGCGAAGTGATGGCCGGCCTGGCCTGGGAAGTGCTGCACCCGAAACTGATCGGCGTGCGGCTGACCGGAAAATTGAGCGGCTGGGCCTCGCCGAAGGACGTCATTCTTTATCTCTGCGGCCTGTTGACGGTAAAGGGCGGCACGAACAAGATCGTCGAATACTTCGGCCCCGGCGCCGAAACGATCAGCGCCACCGGCAAGGGCACGATCACGAACATGGGCGCCGAGCTGGGTGCGACCACGTCGGTGTTCCCCTTCGATCAGAAGATGGTGGCCTATCTCAACATCACGGACCGCGCTGACATCGCCAACCTGGCCCAGGCGCACAAGGACCTGCTCGTGGCCGATCCGGAGGTCTACAAGTCGCCGGAAAAGCATTTCGATCAAGTCGTCGAGATCGACCTCTCCACGCTCGAGCCGCACGTGGTCGGCCCGCACACGCCTGATTTGGCGCGTCCCGTCTCCAAGATGGCGGCCGAAGCGAAGGAGAAGGGCTATCCGGTCCACCTCAAGGCGGCGCTGATCGGGAGCTGTACAAATTCCTCCTATGAAGACATCAGCCGGTCGGCGCACATCGCCAAACAGGGCTTGAAGGCCGGCCTCAAGGCCAAGACGCCTTTCCTCGTCACGCCGGGCTCGGAGCGGATCTACCACACCATGAAGCGCGACGGCTTCATGGAAACCTTCGAGCAGATGGGCGCGACGGTCTTGGCCAACGCCTGCGGGCCCTGCATCGGCCAGTGGAAGCGGGCGGATGCGGTCAAGGGCAAGGCCGATTCGATCATCAGTTCCTACAACCGCAACTTTCCTGGCCGCAACGACGGCATGAACGAAACGCTCTCGTTCCTGGCCAGTCCCGAGATTGTCACGGCCTACGCCTTCTCCGGAGACCTGACGTTCGACCCGGTGCATGGCACCCTGAAGACGGCGGACGGCAAGACGCTCAAGTTCCAGCCGCCGCAGGGCGAGGAATTACCGGCCAAGGGCTTTGCCAAGGGCGAGGAAGGGTATATCGAACCGGCAGCCGACGGCTCCAAGTTGACCGTGGACATTCCGCCGACCAGCGAGCGGCTTCAGTTGCTGCAACCGTTTCCGCGGTGGGACGGCAAGGATCTGGAGAAGCTGCCGCTGCTGCTCAAGACCAAGGGCAAGACGACCACCGATCATATCTCGCCGGCCGGACCGTGGCTGAAATTCCGCGGCCATCTGGACAAGATCAGCGACAACATGTTCCTCGGCGCGACCAACGCCTTTGCGAGCGAGCCGGGGAAGGGCACCGACGTGCTGGCAAACGAAGGCAATCTCACCATCGCCGCGATCGCGCGCCGGTACAAGGCGAAGGGCATCGGCTCGATCGTCGTGGGCGACGAGAACTACGGCGAGGGCAGCAGCCGCGAGCATGCGGCCATGTCGCCGCGATTCCTCAACGTGCGGGCCGTGCTCACCAAGAGTTTTGCGCGTATTCACGAAACCAATTTGAAAAAGCAGGGGATCTTGGCGTTGACCTTCGCTGATCCGAAGGATTACGAGAAGATCGAGCAGCAGGACCGCATCAGTGTGGCGGGGCTGAATAGTTTGGCTCCGGGCAAGCCGGTGCAGGTGACAATCCACAAGGCGGATGGCACAGCGCTCACCATCCAGACGAACCACAGCATGACGGAGCCGCAGCTTACGTGGTTCAAGGCCGGTTCGGCGTTGAATGCGCTGAACTAAATACGATGCGGAAAGAGGACAAACCATGAGCACCAAAGCAGCAAAAATTCTCTACACGAAAACCGACGAAGCGCCGGCGCTGGCGACCTATTCGTTTCTCCCCATGGTCGCGGCCTTCACCAAGGCGGCCGGCGTGGCGTTCGAATTGAGGGATATCTCGCTGGCGGGGCGCATTCTCGCCGTGTTCCCGGATTATCTGACGCCGCAACAAAAGCAGTCGGACGATCTGGCCGAACTGGGGGAGCTCGCCAAGACCCCGGAAGCCAATATCATCAAGCTGCCGAACATCAGCGCCTCGATCCCCCAGATCAAAGCGGCCATCAAGGAATTGCAGAGCCAGGGCTACAAACTTCCCGAATATCCCGAGGACCCGAAAGACGACAAGGAGAAGGACATCAAGACGCGGTACGACAAGGTGAAGGGCAGCGCCGTCAATCCCGTGCTGCGCGAAGGCAACTCGGATCGCCGGGCGCCGCTCTCAGTCAAAGCCTATTCCCGGAAACACCCGCATAAGATGGGGGCCTGGACGTCGGACTCCAAGACGCATGTCGCCCACATGAAGGGTGGAGATTTCCGGTCCAACGAAAAGTCCGTGACGCTCACCGCAGCCACCGACGCGCGCATCGAGTTCGTCGGCCAGGACGGCAAGACCACGGTGCTCAAGCCCAAAGTGGCTCTGCAAGCCGGGGAAGTCATCGACGCCACCTTCATGAGCCGCCGCGCCCTGCGGGAGTTCATCGAAGCGCAGATCGAAGACGCCAGGAAGCAGGGCGTGCTGTTCTCGCTCCATATGAAAGCCACCATGATGAAGGTCTCGGACCCCAAGATCTTCGGTCATGCGGTATCGGTCTATTATAAGGACGTGTTCGAGAAACACGCCGCCACGTTCCAAAAGCTCGGAGTCGATCCCGACAACGGCGTGGGTGATTTGTATATCAAGATCAAGGCCCTGCCGGATGATCAGCGCAAGGCCATCGAAGCGGACATTCAGGCCGTGTATCAGAAGCGGCCCCCGATGGCGATGGTGAATTCCGACAAGGGGATCACCAACCTGCACGTCCCCAGCGACATCATCATCGATGCCTCCATGCCGCCGGTCATCCGCGATTCCGGGAAAATGTGGGGCCCGGACGGCAAGCTGCACGACACCAAATGCGTGATCCCCGACGCCAGCTACGCGCCGGTCTATCACGAGGTCGTGGAATTCTGTAAAAAGCACGGCGCCTTCGATCCGAAAACGATGGGCAGCATCCCCAACGTCGGCCTCATGGCACAGGCGGCGGAGGAATATGGATCGCACGACAAGACCTTCAAGGTTCCGGGCAACGGCACGATGCGCGTGGTGGATGCGTCCGGGAAGGCGTTGCTGGAGCATAAGGTGGAGGAAGGCGACATCTGGCGGATGTGCCAGGTCAAGGACGCGCCGATTCAGGATTGGGTCAAGCTCGCCGTGAATCGGGCGCGAGCCACCGGATCCCCCGCGGTCTTCTGGTTGGACAAGAACCGGGCGCACGACGCGGAGCTGATCAAGAAGGTCACTCGCTATTTGCCGAATCACGATACCAAGGGCCTGGATATCCGCACCATGTCTCCGGCGGAGGCGACGCGGCTGTCGCTGGAACGGATCAAAGAGGGGAAAGATACGATTTCGGTGACGGGGAACGTCTTGCGGGACTATCTCACGGACCTGTTCCCGATCCTCGAAATCGGGACCAGCGCAAAAATGCTCTCGATCGTCCCCCTGCTGAACGGCGGCGGTCTGTTCGAGACCGGGGCCGGAGGCTCGGCGCCCAAGCATGTGCAGCAGTTTCAGGAGGAAGGATATCTGCGCTGGGATTCGCTGGGTGAATTCCTGGCGCTGGCCGCATCCCTGGAGCATCTGGGCAAGGCCTCCAACAATCCCTCCGCAAAGATTCTGGCGGATACGCTCGATCGAGCCAACGCCAAATTCCTGGAGAGCAACAAGTCGCCGGCCCGCAAGGTGGGTGAGATTGATAATCGCGGGAGCCATTTTTATCTCGCGTTGTACTGGGCGCAAGCCCTGGCTGAGCAGATCGAAGATAAGAACCTTCAAGCGCGTTTTGCCAAAGTCGCCAAACAGTTGGCAGACAATGAGGCCAAGATCGCGGGCGAGCTGCTCGGCGCCCAGGGAAAACCGGTCGATATGGGCGGGTATTATCATCCCGATCGGGAGAAGACGACGAAAGCGATGCGTCCAAGCCCAACCTTGAATGCGATCGTGGACGCGATTGCCTAAAAGAACGGTCTTCTCCTTGTGCCAAGTAAGGCGTGAAAAGTGAGGAGTGAGGGGGTATGATAACTCCCTCGCTTCTTACGCGTTCCTGAGGACTGCGGGCATGGCTGAGATCGACAAAGAGAACGTGATCGATCAGGAGGAAGTCCTCCGGCCCAAGATGGTCACGGTGGAGATCGCCGGCAAGAAGTACGAAGTGCCGGAGGGCATCACCGTCATCAAGGCCCTGTGGTACGCGGGGCAGGAAGTCATCCGCGGCGCCGGCTGCCTCGGCGGCTTTTGCG